>Ga0129302_1001106_pt1 | contig 20259 bp, 11 predicted proteins | sample BlaSprsedimmetaG_FD_94476 | JGI IMG/M metagenome (GOLD analysis project Ga0129302, IMG submission 94476) | Hot spring sediment bacterial and archeal communities from California, USA to study Microbial Dark Matter (Phase II) - Blank Spring... | ecosystem: Environmental > Aquatic > Thermal springs...
AGTCCGGTAGCCAGGTTCAATGTCACAAACGCGAAGATCAACAGCCAGCTTACGTCGATGCGAATACTGATGCCAAACAACTTACCAATGCGAAACCCGCTTCGTGGGTTCATGCTGCCTCCTATGTATACCTTACGAGTCAAATTCTTGCACAAACGGCCAGGAAATCTACCGCTGAGTACGCTGAGGACGCAGAGTAGAGATTAGAATATTGCTCAGCGTTCTCTGCGTGCTTTGCGGTGAATCCTTTTTGGTTCCGATTTATCTGGGTTAGAGCCTAACCACGCAATTTCTTGCCCAACGAGCAAGAAACGGGCGTCGCAGGCCCTTGTTAGTTCCGGTTTATCCGGGTTAGGGTTTGTAAACAAACAATTTCCCTCTCGGGCCGGTCTCTGACCGTGCCCGCCCATGTCTAGCGCTACGGTGACGTGGTCGAAGATCGGCCACAGCCTTTTGGGAAGTTATATTTTTGCGAACCCTTAGTAGCGGAACAGCGCGGCCAGAAGTCCTTGGTCGGGTACCTGTTCTGGTTCTGCCGCGTAGACGATTCCGCCGTTCAGTAGGGTTTGGATAGCGGCTAGATCGAGAAGATCTTCGTCGCCAGGTTCGTGGTCTTCATGCACGTTGGCCGTATTCTGATCTGGATCGTAGTTACCCCATAGCTCAACGCCCGTGGCCACGAACAGCACATCTACCCGGCCGTGATGCGCGGCCAGGAGGGCTTCCCGTATATCGGTCGTGGCCTGGCCGCTGCTGGCCAATTGGCCATAACGTGCACTGGCCTCTTCGCACGCTTGGGCGAAAACCGGTTCTACCAGCGGCCACGCCTGGGTGTGCAATTCTTCCGGTCTTAATTCCTCTGGGTTGCCGGCAATGCCTTTGTCCAGTAGATGCGGATAGGTATTTGCCTCCTGATAGATCGGCATAAGGTAGTCAACGCCGGCTAACACGAGCGGCGATTGCTCGCCGGCGAGGAAAGTGGACAGTTCGTCGTCAAGTTTGTGAAACCACCGTAAAATCCGGCTCTTATCCTCATCACTGATATCGTGACCGTGATACATAGCAGGGTGCTCCCCGATTACTGCGGCTGCACTGGTACGCAATTGTAGTTGCTTTTCGAAACGCTCGTACTGCAAGGTTTCGGCCAGGCTCGCCGGCATGTTTTCTACGTCAATCTCATCCACGGTGTACTGTGTGCCTTCCAGCAACCTGACCTCGTTTTGGCTGAGCGCCAGGATGTAAAAGTGACCGTTGTTGGTGAAGAACGGTAGCAGTGGTTTGAGATGAAGGCGGTCGGAGATGACTACCAATTCTGTAAATGGAAGTGGCAAACGGTAAGTGTGGAATGTATCCGAGGCAATAAATACCGCCAGGCCGTCGCTCTGATGCCACCAGAAATTGGGGGTCTGTAATAAGCGCTGAGCCGGCGCCAGCATCTCCCGCACGTCTGGCGAACGCAAACCTTTGCTCTGTAAGCGTTCCTCCGCTTCGCTCAACAGGTTCTTGAAACGAATCGGGTCTTGCTCGGTGTCGCGCCCGTGCCGGTGTGTAGGCATATATAGCGAGATACACCAATCGGGATGTCTTCCGGAGAGGTTTTTCAACTGCTCTAAAGTTATCATATCCATATAAAAGTCTCCTAACCCGGATAAACCGGAACTGAATAGGTTTTTACTGACCGTTTTCTTGCCCATTGAGCAAGGATTGTGGCGGTTAGGCCCTATGCGGTCTTTTTTGAATGGTTTCTAGTCAAATTTCTTTGTGTTTTAGTGATCGGCGTGATGATCCGTACTGCAGCGGGAACCACCCGCACCTCGACCGGCCCCAGGCCCAAGAATTCCCCATCGGCTTGTACCGGCTGTGGGGGGAGCGAATCAATGCGGACGTACTTGCGGGCGCGGAAGGCCTGCAAGTGCGGGGTGCGCCGTTGCTGGCGGATAAGAATGGCCAGGATTGTGCGTAAATAGTCCCACAGCGTGCGCGCCCGCATTGTGATGACGTCAAGTTCTCCATCCTCGAAGGTGATCTCCGGTGCAAGCCGGATGCTAGGCATACCTACAGAGCCTAGATTGGCGACCAGGACGTCGGCGGCGTTTACTTTGGAGATTTCGTCATCGATAGTCAGGACAAACGTGACCGGCTGAAAGCCGAGCAGGGCGCGTGAGCCGTTCCACAGATAAGCAAGCCAACCGAACCGCCGTTTTTCCTCGCGGGTGGTGTCACGCATAGCGCACGCGCTAATTCCCATGCTCAGATTGAGGAAAAAATAGCCGTGGCCTACGACTTCCATAACATCCAAAACTTGCACCCCGTGCTTCTCCGTGAGCAACGCGAGCGCCGCGGGCAGGGTCAGTGGGATGCCTAGCTCGCGGGCCAGACCGTTGCCGGAACCGGTGGGCAGTACGCCAAACAGTCTGTCGGTGCTTACCAATGCCGCAGCGACCGCCGAAACGGTACCATCTCCTCCCGCTGCAACGAAGATGTCGTAGTTTCCCGCCAATGCCTCCCGGGTTCGCTCCGTCACATCTTCCGACTCGGTAGTCTCATGGATCTCGACTTCCCATCCGGCTCGCGCCAGGTGCATCTCGATAACTGCGCGCACGTCTGTGCCGTCGTCGAGGCCGGCTACCGGATTCAATACGACAAAAGCACGCATTGTGATAAGGTCTCTGTGTTCAGAATTGGTTTATATACGTATAACGCAAAAGTTAGAAAGGACGGGATAGCCAGAATTCCACGGCGGCGTTGTCAAACGCCAACCTTGACGAATCCCAGGCAGCTTCTAATTCCGCCTTGATGGATTCCCAGACTTCTTCACTTGCTGTGGAAAGTTCGGCCAGCTTCGTCTTGCCGGCATTGATCTTGCTTTCAAACTTTTCGATCTGTTGATTCATCTCCAGTTGTGTGTCGGCGCTGGTTTCTGCTGCTGTTGCCTTCAGTTTGTCTAGCTCAGCTTGCCATTCTTCCAACAGCGCCTCTAACTTTTGCTGATACAGTTCTCTATCGTTCATAACTTTCTCCCTAGAAACTTGATTGTGGTTTGGTCTGATTTGTTGCTCGACATTCTGCAAAGAAGATAGATTAAGTGGCCCTTCTCTAAAATTATTATACGCCGATTGATATGAGGTGTCAACATTGGACAGACACTTTTTTCGATTGATTGACTTAACCCACAAGTCATGTTATAGTCATTTTGGGTAACACCCAATAGTAGCTCAAGAACAGAATAACCAGGAGGCGCTAGGTTTATGCTGACAATCCAAAAAGCGTTTGTAACTTTCATTGTCGCGTTGGCGTTGATCATCTCCCTGGGGGCCATCGCTGGGATTGCGCGATCGGATTCGCTTGCCGACATTACCAGTAAGTGGAGCAGGTCCGCTCATGCCGACCGCGACTCCCGTTCATTCACCTATTGGAATGATAACGAGCCACCCGTGATTCCGGCGAACTGTGCGCATTGTCACAGCAACTACGCCTTTCTGGATTTCCTGGGAGAGATCGGCGATAACCCCGGTGTGGTCGACCGTGACCCATTGGTTGGTTCGGTCGTCTCATGCACCACCTGCCACAACGAGACGGCGCACGCATTAACCCAGGTCACATTCCCATCCGGGGCGCAGGTCACGGCGCTGGGTACTGAAGGCGCGTGCTTGATATGCCACCAGGGAACACAAAGCGGGGTCAACGTGGACGAGGCCATCGTCGGCATGGAGGATGATGTCGTTTCCGAGAGTCTGAGCTTCATCAACGTGCATTATGCCGTCGCCGCCGCCACACAATGGGGCGCAGAAGCGGGCGGGGGCTATCAATATGCCGGTCGAAGCTACGAAGGCTTTTACGCTCACGCTGCGGCCTACAGCACTTGTGTCGATTGTCACGATGCGCATAGCCTGGAAGTCAATCCTCAGGATTGCAGCCCTTGCCATTATGGCGTCGTCGATCACGACGATTTGGTGAAAATCCGTATGGATCCGACGGATTACGACGGTGACGGCGATACGCGCGAAGGTATTGCCGCAGAGATCGATGCATTACGAACGATGCTTTTTGAAGCCATCCAGGACTACGCTGCTACTGTGCTCCAAGAGCCTATCGTCTACGGTCCGGGCAGCTTCCCCTATTTCTTTGCAGTCGATACTGACGCTGACGGCAAACCGGATCCGGCGGAATTGAACTTTGGCAACCGTTACGTGAAATGGACGCCGCGATTGCTGCGCGCTGCTTACAACTACCAATTTGCCAGCAAGGATAGCGGCAACTATACCCACAATCCTCGCTACGTCTTGCAGCTCCTCTATGACAGCCTTGAGGACCTTAGCGAGCGCGTCCCCGTGGACATGGGACCCTTGGTCCGCCCATAAATACAAGCCGAGCACGGAAAGGAGATGTTTAGCCCATGAAAGACACCACGAAAGCCAAGCTATGGATCATCGTTTTCTTTCTAATGCTGCTTGCCCCGATGGTGCTGCTCTTTGTAGTGCCGCGACCACCCGGGCGCGAGTTCTGGCGTGAATTCGCCGTCGGTCTTGGGTTTGCGGGCCTCTCGTTGATTGGCTTGCAGTTCCTCTTGCCGGCGCGCTTGCCCTTTCTGCTGAAAGCCTTTCGGTTCTCTAAGTTGAGCCACTTTCATCACAATCTTTCCATTATTGGATTGACATTGATCATCGCACACGCCGTCATCCTGATCCTGAACAACCCCCGGTTGCTCCGCTCACTTATCTCCGTCACCGCCGCGCGCCCGACGTGGTGGGGTGTCATCAGTTTGTTGGCGATGATTGTTGTGGTTGGGACTTCCCTTTGGAAGGGCGAGGTGAACCTGGGTCACCAACCCTGGCGCGTCATTCACACGTTCATCTCTGTCCTGGCGATTGTCCTGGCGCTGCTGCACATCTTCGACGTCGGCTATTACCTGGGCATCCTGGCGCACCAGATCCTCTGGATCGTCCTTGCTGTCTTATGGGGCGTGGGCGTTGTTGTGTATTTCCGGCGGGCCAATATGGCAGAAGCGGTGGATACCGTTGTCCAGGACCTTGCCGCCAGGGTGGCCAACAATACCCGGCAGGAGACTGCGGACGAAGTATAGGTCCAGTTTGACCGTGTTATTGCACGTGACCACGCTACAAATGGAGAATCAAAGTGAAAACTGAAGAACTGGGCGCGAAGATTTTGCTTGGCTTGACCACCTTGTTGCTGATCCTGGCAGCCGTACTCCACGCCTTGTTACAAGCCCGCTAAGTCCTATGACTTGCCCGTGCGCACCGAGTTGCTGCGCCGGATTTCGCGGTTGAAGCCATTTTCAAGGGAGTTTTTGCGTTTGTGGACGTAGCCCGCAAACGCAAAAACTCCCTTCAAATATCAGGCATCAGCGCCCTCGTCTGGAAAGTCGCCTTAATCTAGTAATGCCTCTTGCCATATCCCCATTGAAGTGAAGTGCAAAGTGTGCTAATATAGAGATATGCCGCTCTTGATAAGGAAGCTGTACGCTTAGAACTTATCCGAGAATTCACCGCTGGCGCGCCAAAAACGCTCGCCGACGTAGTTTTCGGATAGAGTCTTAACCTTCGTCTACATTCGCATCGCATCCGTCATCACTTTTGTCTGCGTTTCGTATTCCTGACGCGCTTTTCGCTCGCCAGCTTCTTCACACAGCATCCCGCAACCTGTCTCTACTTGTGTGCTTCCCAGGCCAGCCACCAGGAACGCTCTTTATCCATTGTGGTGGACGGCGGGCTGGCGTCGCTCACCGGCAGCAACTAAGGAGGTGTGTGATGTATAACCAACGTTTTCGGTTAGGCCGGTTGGCAATCGCGCTGCTGCTGGCAGGTTGCGCTGCGTTGCTGGTGACCGGCGTGGTAGGGGCCGACCCGCCGTGGGGACCTGGCGTGCGGGTCACAGACGATGCACTTGATGCGCCCCAGCCTCAGGATTACCCGGCGACGGCGGTAGCCTCGACGGGCGTGGTCTACGCGGTGTGGTTCGATGGGCGGGAGTACTACGAAGTCGGCCCGGTCTTCTTCTCGCGTTCCGCCGATGGCGGCCAGACGTGGAGCGCGAATGTTCCTATCACCACCGGCCTCTGGGTGCACGATGGCAGTTGGCCGGCGGTCGCCGCTTTGGGGCCGCGGGACGTTCACGTCGTCTGGGGAAGCAGCCCACTTGGCTACGTCCACGTCTATTACAGCGGTTCCGGGGATGGCGGGACGACCTGGAGCGAACCGCAAAAGCTGGATGACGTTCCCGATGGGCAAGGGGAGGCCATCGAACCAGACGTGGCAACCGACGGCGCCGATAATATCTATGTCGTTTGGTCGGAATACACCGGTTTGCGCCTGGCTCATTCCGCCGATGGCGGCGTAACCTGGCCCGCGCCGATGCTGGCGCTAACCACGACATACTCGATGCGCAATCCGGCGCTCGCCGTGGATGCGACGGGCGCGCTGCACCTGGCGTGGGAGGAGGGCGTTGGCCCGGATACGTTGGTAACAAAGGTCTGCTACGCGCGTTCGACCGATCACGGCGTTACCTGGACGGCGCGGCATTGTTTCGATAGCGCGGTAGCGCTACTTGAACAATCATTGCCGGATATCGCGGTCAACCTGTTTAACGATAACGTACACGTCGTCTGGAAGCAGCTCGTCGGCAACGATCACGGCATCTACCACGCGCTTTCGGGCGACGGCGGCGCCACGTGGCACACACCGCAGCTTCTCAGCGGTATGGACGTCATTCCCACCTGGCCGGCAGTCGCTGTGAATACCACCGGCAGCGTCTACGTGGTGTGGGAGCAAAACCCTGATGCTCCGGAGATTTACTACGCTCAATCCGCCGATGGCGCTCTCTGGAGCACCCCAAGTCGCGTCAACGATCCCTGGCGTGGGACGACGCACCGCCATCCGGCCATCGCCGCCGGCGCTACGCCGCACGTCCTGTGGTCGCTGGCCGACGCGCTCCAGGAAACCTACGACATCTACGCGACGACGCTCGTCCCGCCCGATCCGGTGACCATCCCGGCTTCAGAAGTGGCGGTAACGCTGGACGGGCAATGTGACGCGCGTACCGAGTACGCGGATGCACTCGAAGTCATGTTCTCCGACTTCGGCTACACCCGCACGATCTATCTGCAACACGACGGCGCGGATCTCTACGTGTGTATGGATGCCTTCCACGGCTGGTTCGATGAGGACCGCGCCGCCGTTGTGTACCTGGATACCGACGGCGCGCGCGAAATCCAGGCCGAGGCCGATGACTTCGCGCTGAAGGTCAACTTCGTGGAGGGGACGTTGGGCGTGCAGAGCAGTTGGTTTGGCAGCGGCGACCCCACCGCCCCCTACAGCCCCACGGACGCCTTGCTCGGCTGGACAGGTGTGGCGACCTACACGGGCGTCATCGGGCAGGCCGGTTCCGATGTGGCCGAGTATCGCATTCCTCTCACGTTGACGGGTGGGCTGTGTGGCGCGCCTTTCGGCCTGGCTGTCTATCATCAGGGCGAGTCGGATGGCGTGTTCACCCCCTTCGGTTGGCCGAGCAACCAGTTCTACGACGCGCCGCGCACCTGGCAACTGGCCTATTACGCGGGCGCGCCATGCCCTGAACCGGCGTACCTGCCGGTCTTCAGCCTGCAACCGCCGAATGTGACGCCCGAAGATGCGCAGGGTCTCGCCGGGCGGCTGGACGGCATCACCACGACGCAAGTTGTGACCGGCGAGACGCACGCCGGAACGACGCGTTATTTGGTTGCCGGGCCGGACGATGGCGGACAGCTCGAACTTTTCAACAGCAGTGGGGGCTTCCTGGCCTCCAATCCCGGCTTCGCGTTCGGCGACGGCGCGCCAATGAACCCGAAGGCGGGCGATCCGTCGCGGCTGGCGTGCCAGTTCCTGCTGCTCAATAACTTGTTCACGGCGCAGACGCCCGATCACGCACAGAACTGCGATAATCCGACCGCGCTCGGCTACAATATCATCTTGATCAAAGAAGCTATGTCTATGCCGGCGATGCAGGCTGTACCCCTGGCGGCGGCTCAGGAGGAAATCGTCGGCGTCGTGGTACAGGTTCCGGTTGGTGTTAGGGTAGACACATTCCCACTGCTGGCGACACAGTTCAACGCGCCGCACTTCGATCCACAGCCAGAACCGCCGGGCATTCCAATCTACTTCGATGGCCCCGGTGGGCACCTGTCGTTGCTCTTCCGCACCATCGATCCTACTAGCAGTCTCCCCTCGCTCGACAGCTCTGTGCCCGGCCTGGGCGCGATTGCCGCGCCATCGTTCGGCCGGCAATTGCAACAAATCGGCGTGTTCAAAGCGGTTTCCCGCGCGGAAGCTACGCAGCAGGCCCTGGCTTACGTCCGCCAGAGTACGCCGCAGGCGACGAACATCCAGCTCGGTGAGGGCAACCTCGTCTACTACCTGGGCGATCCGGCGTTACCTCAGAACGTTGTCTTGCCGATGTGGGCCTTCGACAACGTCTCGGTGACGTTGGGCAGCGAGACGGCAGCCGTGCGCGGTTTCCACATCCCCGCGGTGGCAGGGATGATGCCTATCGTCGCCATCACAACACCGGCGGAGGGCGCGGTCCACGCGCTCGTGCGCCCGTTGACCGTCACCGCAACCATCGCCGAGGGAACCGGGCCGTACACGTACACCCTGTCGCGCGACGACGGGACGCCGCTGGCGGAGGGCGTGACGGACGGCGACCTCACCTTGCCGAACCTCGTCGTCACGGGGACGATACGCAGCGGCGAACCGGTGAGCCTCACGTTGCGCCTCGACGCGACCGACACGAATGGCGTGACCGGTTGGGCGACGGTGAACCTGCAACCGGTCATCTTCAACGTCTACTTGCCGCTCGTACTGCGCGACGCCAACGGCGGCAGCGTGACTTTGAGTCTGCCGCGCCTCATTGCGCCGCTCGCCAACTACAACGTGGGTGTTGAGTGGGTCGCCGACTATCCGCCGCTCGGTCCTGGCGGCGCGGACATTCCGATGACGACGCCCGATGCCAACGGCTTCTACTGGCAACTGCGCAACTACGGCTGGGGCCACGGCCTCAGATGGGGTGAGACGTCGGCCTGGGAGAAGGACTGGCGCGATTGCTCGCTTGGCGGCATCGACTGCACCTATGGGGTCGAGAACGCCGAGTTCATGTATTTTGCCGGACATGGCAGTCCGGCGCGCATTTACTTCTCCTCGGTCAAAGATTCCAGTAACTTCTTCGGCGGCAACGCGCGCTTCGATAACGTGCGCTGGGTCGGCTTCGCCACGTGCCAGACGATGCGCGCCGGATATTATGTGGGGCCGGGCAATCCACCGCTCACCCATTGGTTCAGCGCCTTCCAGGGCGCGCACATGCTGCTCGGTTTCCACAGCAACATGAAAGACATCGCCTTCGGCGGGCCGCTGGCGCACAACATGAAGGAGCACTGCTTCCTGTGGTGGTGTAAGCAACGCACGATCCGTGAGGCGTGGGTAAAGACGGCCTTCGATATGAACGCCGGCAAGCCGGCCTACCTCTACGCCGTCGGCACCAATGGCTACAACCCGGTGAACAACAAACTGCCCAAGGGCAACGGTGGGTTGTTGCCGCGTCCCTTCCCGGTGGCCTCGTGGCATTGGGTCTGGTGGGAATAGCGCCCAAAATCTACGACATTGCCAAACCTACGGCGCGCACAGATGTGCGCGCCGTAGTCTGTTCGTAAACTTATAGTACAATAGGTTTGGTGTGCCAATTTGCCTTTCCTGTTCTAATTTATCATTGGAGGATAAACGCGTGTTTTACTTCTTGCAGGTTCTCGGTGGCATGGCTTTATTTTTATTTGGGGTGGATAGACTCAGTGAAGGGATGGAAAAACTAGCCGGTAATCAGATTCAAGTATGGCTAGATCGTATGACGAACAAGCCCATCAAAGGCGCATTCTTCGGCTCCGTGGCGACGGCGTTGATTCAAAGCAGTAGCTTGCTGATGGTGACGATGATCGGCCTCATCAACGCCAATCTGATGACGTTGCCGCAGGCCATCAGCGTGATGCTAGGGCAAGAGATTGGGACGACGCTGACCGCGCAGATCGCGGCGTTCAAGATAGGCGATTTCTGTTTTCTGTTCATCGCCGCGGGCTTCGTGCTGATCGAATTTGTGCGGAAGAATGGCTGGCGCACTTACGGCGAGATCATCCTGGGGTTCGGCGTGCTCTTCCTGGGTATGAACCTGATGTCCGATGCGCTTAAGATTTTGGCGCAAGCACCGCTGATGGTGACCTGGTTGACGTTTATGGGGCAGAATATTTTCGCCGGCATCCTTGCCGGGACGGTGGCGACGGCGATTGTGCAGAGCAGTTCGGCGATTACCGGTTTGGTCGTGGCGATGGGCATCAGCAACGCGGTGACGCTCCCGGCGGCGGTGGCCATCCTGCTTGGCGCGAACATCGGTACCTGTTTCACCGGCCTGATCGCATCGTTGCGCCTATCGCGGGCTTCACGCCGCGCCTCGATTGCGCAGATTCTCATCAATGTATCTGGCGTACTGCTCTTTTTACCGTTCCTCGGTCCCTTCGCGTCGTTGGTCAGCAGTACGGCTACTGTATTGCCCCGTCAAATCGCCAACGCGCACACAATCTTCAACATCGTGGTCAGTGTGGCGCTCTTCCCTTTCATTAAGCAGATCGCGTGGCTGTCCGAGCGATTGGTGCCAGAAGGCGAGAGCGTGCAGGCGCCAACCTTGACCGCTTATATCGATGAACGTCAGTTCCGTATTCCGCAGGTGGCGCTTCGGGAGGCGTTCCGTGAGCTACATCGTCTGGGAGAGATGACGGCGCAGATGTTGGATGCAGCCCGGCGAGCTATGTTGGAGCAGGACATGGAAGCCGTTCAATGGGTGCTGGAACACGAAGACGGATTCGTAGACCCGGTGTGCAAGCTTTTAGATGAGTTTACTAACAACTTGCTCCAAAAAAATCTCAGTGTGGGGCAACAACGGCATTGTTTTCAAATAAAAAACCTCATCACCGATATTGAACGGATCGGGGATTTGACGGAAGACATGGCGGAGGCGGCGCAAAAGCGTATGGAACACCAGGTAACCTTCAGTTCGTGGGCACTGGCGGATATTGATCGTCTGTGCAAGCATGCTCATGCCACCTATATCTGTGCTTTGGATGCGTTACGTGACCGGGACCGCGACGTTGCGCATCACGCTTGCGATTTAGAAGAGGAGTTCGATCATCTCTACCTCGAAGCCCGGCAGGGACACATCCAACGCCTGGAAGAGGGCGTCTGTACACCGGAAGCGGACGTGCTTTTCGTGGAGTGGTTACGTAACCTGGAACGCATCAGCGATCACGCTGACAATCTGGCGGTAAGCGTGCGCCGGAACTGATTGCACCAAAGCTGTCTTGTGGGTATAGGACAAATTATAGGGAACCGTAGGAACCGTAGCCGCGAAATCCATTTCGCGCCCGAACCCGCGCTTTCCAAAGCGCGGCTACGGAATTTGCCCCATATTCTGCACTATACCCCTGTCTTGTGTTGTTATCCCGTACAAGCATGCTACAATGCATCCGTTGATTATTATACCGACTCTGGCGAAGGTTTTGGCGAGAAGGTTCCCCTACTTTCGCGAGGATGATTGACCAGGGGGCTTGTATGTTCGGAGAACGCTTGAAACGTTGGGAAACCGTACTCTACATCTTGATTCTGATTGCGGCAATCTTCAGCCGCTTCTACATCCTTGGCGACCGCGCCATCAGCCACGACGAGAGCATCCACACCAAATTCTCGTGGAACCTCTACAAGGGCCAGGGTTTCCAACACAATCCGATGATGCATGGCCCGCTGCTGTTCGAAGTCACCGCCTTTTTCTATTTTATCTTCGGCCCTAACGACTTCACGTCGCGCATCTACCCGGCGTTGACCGGCATCGCGCTGGTGATGGCGCCGTTGCTGTTCCGCAAGTGGCTGGGCCGCCACGCCGCGCTTGCCGCATCCCTGCTGATGCTCCTTTCCCCTTCAATTTCCTACTATTCGCGCTATATCCGCCACGATGTCTCTCTTATGTTGACTGCTGTACTGTTCCTGTGGGTGATCCTTAAATACCTCGACGACGGCCAACCACGCTGGCTCTACTGGATGGCTGCCTGGTTCTCTCTGATGCACGCGACCAAAGAGGCATCGTACATCTACATCGCCATTTTCGGTGCGCTGCTGTTTCTGCCGTTCGCGTGGCAGGTCTTTACCACGCGCTGGCAACGTCCTACCCTGTTCACCGTTTTTGTCATCGTCCTCATCGTCGCGCTGGTTATGGGGGCCGTGTTTATGTTCTCCTTCGCGCACGCGCAGGCGGACGAGCAATCGCTCGACGAAGCCGGTCATACCCGTATGGTGCATATTGCCGTGCCGTTCTGGGGACGGATGGCCGCCGGCTTAGCGTTTCTGGGATTGTTAAGCGCCGTCGTGATCTGCTACTATGGCGTTGGGGAAGCGCAGATGCGCCAGATTCGCCTCTTCGACGTGCTTATGGTGATCGGGACACTGACGCTACCTCTCGGTTCAGCCTTCCTCATCAAGTTCGTCGCCGGCCTGGACATGGGTGTGGTCTACGATGCGGTGATGAGCGGTAATCTGGCGATGGTCTCAACACCGGTGATTGTGGGGATTGCGAGCATCGTTGCCCTCTCGCTGCTCAGTTCCATCGTGCTTGGCGTGTGGTGGAACAAAAGGCACTGGCCCATCATTGCACTGATCCACTACGCCATTTTCTTCGTGCTGTACACTACTATCTTCACCTGGGGATACGGCGCGCTATCCGGTTTGGTGGGTGGCCTGGCTTACTGGCTCGCACAGCAGGGCGTCAAACGCGGTGGGCAACCGGTTTATTACTACTTCCTGCTCGCGCCGCTGTACGAATACCTGGTGGTGCTCTTCTCTGCCGTTGGTGGCGTGGGGGCGCTGATCTACTTTGCCCGAAAGGTCTTTGCCCCCCGTGACAAGCCGTCCTCTGACGCTGATGTCCCTGTGCTAAACCTTAGTCGTCTCTTTCCCTTATTCCTGCTCGGCTGGACGTTGCTCTCGTGGGTAGGATACAGTTACGCGGGTGAAAAAATGCCCTGGTTGGTGGTGCATATTGTGCTGCCAAGCGTTTTCCTCGCGGGGTGGGCTTTGGGCAAGCTTGTCGATGGCGTGGACTGGCGCGCGTTCATAGCCCAGCGCGGCTGGCTCGTACCGCTTTCAGTGTTCCTGGCAGTAGCAGCGCTGGTCGTCTTCAGTCGCGCGACGGTAGATTTGCGCGCAGCCATGCAAACCGGTGTGACGACCGCCGGGCCGTCGCTGGTGCAGTTGGCGCCGTTCGGCCAACTCATCGGCGGATTGCTTGGCGTGCTGGCCTTTGGTGGGTTGTTCGTTTGGGTCTCTGCCCGTTTCAGCTTCGGCTGGATCGCGCGGGTGCTGGCGCTGCTGCTGGCGGCTTTCCTCGCACTGCTCACCACACGCGACATGGTACGGCTCAACTTCGTCACCTACGATCTGGCGACGGAGATGATGGTCTACGCCCACGGCACGCCCGACATCAAAGTGGCGTTGCGGCAGGTGCAGGACGTTTCCTGGCGGGTGACGGGATCGCCGTATGACGTCAAGGTGGCTTATGGCGAGGATGGCTCCTGGCCGTTGACGTGGTATATGGTCGATTACCCCAATAACTACTTCTACGGGACTTCACCCGATCTGACCCGGCTGCGCGATTGTCCGGTGGTTATCGCCGGAACCCCACAGTACGCCGCAGTCGAGGATGCTTTGGGCAGCGACTACCTCTATTTCGACTACTTATACCTCTGGTGGCCGATCCAGGATTACTTCGGTTTGGATGTGCAGCGCGTCCGCGACGTGTTGGCGGATCCGGCCAGAAGCGCGGCGCTGTGGGACATCATCTGGCAGCGCGACTATACCCGTTACGCGCAACTCAAGAATCCGGCCAATCCCTTCACATTGCAGACGTGGCCTTACCGCAAGGAATTCCGCTTCTACGTGCGGCGCGACCTGGCCCAGGAGGTGTGGAGCTATCGCCTTGATGAGATGGGGGCGCAGGTGACGCAGCCGTTGCGCCCACAAGCGACGCTGGCCCCCGACCCCTATGTGGCCGGCGTGCGCACGCTCTCACTGGTGAGCGCGGCGACGTTGCCGGGTGCCGCCGTGCGCGGCATCGCCGTTGCTGCCGACGGGACACTTTACGCGGCGGATACGACCAATCATCGCATCTGGCACGTCACGTCACAGGGCGCGGTGCTGGAGACGTGGGGTGAGTTCGGCGTGGGGCCGGGGCAGTTCAACGAGCCGTGGGGCGTCGCCGTGGCCGCTGATGGAACTTTGTTCGTCGCTGACACGTGGAACCATCGCATCCAGAAGTTCGACGCGCAAGGCCGCTACCTGACCGGTTGGGGCACCCTGGCGCAGATGCCGGTGGGCGACCCGGCGGGGCACAGCCTTTTCTATGGCCCGCGCGGTATTGCGATTGGCGCGGACGGCGCAATCTACGTGACCGACACGGGCAACAAGCGCGTGCAGGTTTTCGACGCCGATGGCGCTTTCCTGCGCGAATTTGGCGGCGGCGGAACGTGGTCCGGGCAGATGGACGAACCTGTCGGCATCGCCATCGATGAGACCGGCGTGGTTTACGTCGCCGATACGTGGAACCGCCGGGTTCAGGCCCTCAACAGCGATGGCTTCTTCCAATATTTGTGGGGCGTCCCCACCTGGGGCAGCGACAATCCCGACGAGAAGCCCTTCCTTACCTTAGGCGCGCGGTTGGTTTTCGTCGGCGACCCGGTCAACCGCCGTGTACTCGCCTTTGCGCCAGACGGCGCGTTCCAGTGGGCGCTCAGTGGCGCCGACTCCGGCCTTACCCTCACCTTCCCCGGTGGCTTCGCCGTCGCCGACGGCGTGTTGTACGTGGCTGATACTTATTCCAGCCAGATTTTGGGGTTTCGGTTGCCGTAGTTGGGGAGTAAGAAGTAAGAAGTATGGAGTAGGGGGGCAAGAAGGGCATGATCCATACTCCATACTCCATACTCCATACTCTTTATCACCTGCGCGATTGGCCGACTTTTTCTGGATACCCCGTAATCTCCCGAATCTCCTCGTAAAGCGCCTTGAGCCGCCTGTACATCTGCTTGTAGACCCGGTGATAAAGCCCGTCGTAGACCTCGCGTGTGGCGGGATTGGGTGTGAAGACCTCGCCGGCGCGCGTCATCTCGCGCACAGCCGTGTCGAAATCGGGGTGCAGCCCCAGTCCCACGGCAGCGTCGATGGCCGCGCCCAGCCCGGAGGTCTCGTAGATGTGCGGGCGCGCCGCCGGCAGATCGAAGATGTCGGCGGTGAGTTGCATCGCGGCGTCGCTCTGCGAACCGCCGCCGGAAACGCGCAACTCGGTGATCGGGATGTGGCTGCGGCGCTCAATGCGTTCCTTCCCCTCACGCAGCGCGTAGGCTAACCCCTCCAGCAGCGCGCGGTAGAGGTGTGCCCGCGTGTGCACGTCCCCAAACCCGATGATCGCGCCTTTGGCTTCCGGCCCCGGAACCTTGAGGCCCGGAGACCAGTACGGTTGTAGCATCAGGCCCATCGAACCGGGCGGCACCTGCGTCACCAGTTCGTCGAAAAGGTCTTCCGCTGTAACGCCTTGCTGGTTGGCACGGCGTTGCTCCGGATGCCCGAACTGCTGCTTGAACCAACTGACCATCCAGTAGCCCCGGTAAATCTGGATTTCGAGACTGTACCGGCCCGGTGCGGCGGCAGGGTAGGGCGGGATGAGGGGAATGACCTCGACGTATTTGGTGTTCGTCGTGTTGATCGTCGCGGTGGTGCCGTAGCTGAGGCAGCCGATGTGCGGCTCCAGGCTGCCCGCGCCGATGACCTCACACGCCTTGTCGGCGGCGGCGGCGATGATGGGCAGCCCCTCGGGTAGGCCGGTGTCGGCGGCGGCGGCGGCGGTCACGCTCCCCAATCGTTCGGTAGGGGGAACCAGGTCGGGCAGGACGTCCGGTTCCATGGGGACGGCCTGCCATTTCCAATCCCACGGCTTGGCCCACGTGAGCGCCTTGTAATCGAACGGCATATAGCCCACCTGGCAGCCCACCGAATCGACGAAGCGTCCGGTGAGCCGGAAGGTGAGATAGCCGGAGAGAAAGAGGTACTTGTGCGTCTGCGCCCAGATTTCGGGTTGGTGTGTGCGAATCCAGTTCGCTTCGGCCTCGGCCTGCAAGTAGGCGACGGTCTCCGTCATCCCCGCAGCCTTGAACGCCAGTCCCCACAGCCCACCGACCGGCTTCAGCCCCTCCGTGCGGCGCTGATCCAGCCAGACAATAGCAGGGCGTAGTGGTTGGCCCTCCTTATCCACGTTGACTAGCGTTGAACGCTGCGTCGTCAACGCCAGGCCGGCGATGGCCTCTTTGGGGATGTCCGTCTGTTGCCAAAGCTGCTGGCACGCTTCGCAGAGCGCCTGCCAGAAATATGCCGGGTCCTGCTCTGCCCACCCAGGCTGTGGCGATGTGTACGCCTCGATGGGCACGCGGACACACTCGACCAGATTGCCGCGCAGGTCGAAGATCAGTGCGCGGATGCTTTGGGTGCCAGCGTCGATGGCGAGGATGTAAGGTTGGTTTTGCATCGTCTAAAGTATACCAAAATTAACGCGGCTGCCAAACACAGCAGCCCGGCAGCCAATCCCGTCCCCGCCGCGATGCGTTTCTGGCGGCGCGGAATGGCGACGGCGCGCGCGGCTTTCGCCTGGGCGACGGCGCTTTTCCAATCGGGGATCGTGGCCTTGTCCGGCAGGCTGTAGGCGCGCTGCCACAGGTCGAGATACGCGGTGCGCTCGGCATCCCAGCGGGCGTCGTCCCAGCCCAATTCTGGCTGGCAAATCCGGCGGATGTCGTCCAGGTAATGCGCAGCGCCTTCGGGCAGCAACAGCCCCAGGCGCGTCCGGCGCAGCAGCAGGTCGTCCAGGTGCACGACGCCCTCGGCGCGGGCGGCCCAACGCAATTCGGCCCACAGCGTCTGTGTGCCGGGGATCGTCGCCAATTCGCCGGGCTGCGCAACGCGCACCAGCGCCGGGGCCTGTATGCCATACCTGCCGAGCAACCGGCGACGCTGCGCGAGATCGAGGCCCTCTGCGCCAGGCAGGGGAACGTTGACCTTGTCGAGCACGGGCACGTCGCTCTTCAGTTCGGGCATATCGGGTAGGGCGTGGTGCACGGCCTTGAGCGCGTCGAGCGCGATCAGCCGGAAGGTCGTCAGCTTGCCGCCGGTGACGGTGAGTAAACCGTCTTCGTTCCAGACAACGTGATCCCGCGACTCCTTGGAGGGGTCGGCCTTGCCGGAGCCGATGACCGGGCGCACGCCCGCAAACGCGCCGGTCACGTCATCTAGCGTGAGGTTGAGGCGCGGGCACTGCGCTTCGACGGCGGCCATAAGGTAGGCGACCTCGTCTGGGGTGATACGCGGTTCCTCGTTCAACGGCTGTTCGTGATCCAGATCGGTGGTGCCGACGAGCGTGATGCCTTCCCAGGGAAAGATGAAGACCGGGCGGCGGTCGAGGGGATGCAGGAAGCTGAGCGCCTGGCTCACCGGCAGTCGCCACGCCGGGAAGATGAGGTGACTGCCGCGCAGCGGACGGATGCGCGACAACGCCCCGATTTCTTCGCGTAGTCTATCAGCCCACGCACCGGTCGCATTGACGACGACGCAAGCGTGCACTTCTGCACGGCGGTCAGAAACAATGTCATGCAGCATCGCGCCTACAACACGATTATCTTCGCGTAGTAATGTCTTGGCGCACACATAATTGATGGCAAAACCACCGTCTATCACAGATTCGAAGATCACGCGCAGCACCAGGCGCGCGTCATCGGTCTGCGCGTCGCCGTAGCGGAACCCGCCTTCCAGCCCGTCAGCAACGATATGTGGGGCCAACACCTGGAAATCCTCCGGGCTGTAGCGTGTGTGACTCCATTGCAGGGCCAGCAAGTCGTAGACGGTGAGGCCGGCGCGGTACGTGAGCTTGCCGGGGAAGTCGCCCCTGTAGGTTGCCAGGAGGAAACCCATGGGATCGATCAGCCCTGGCCCTTCGGCGATCAGGCGTTTGCGCTCCCGCACCGAGGCCCGCGTGAGAAAGACCTTGCCCTCCTTGAGATAGCGCAGCCCGCCGTGGACGAGTTTCGACGAGCGGCTAGACGTGCCCCAGGCGAAGTCCTGCTGCTCGACGAGCAGCGCCTTCAGCCCCGCGCGGGTGGCCTCCCGCAGAATACCCGCTCCCGTGATTCCCCCGCCGACGATGAGCACGTCCCACGGCTGATCCAGCTTCGCCCAAACCTCATCCCGCCAATTCTGTGTCCACATTGCACTTCTCCTAATTCTGTCAGCAGATTGAGCAGATGAAGCAGATTTCTTACTGAAATGCCAGAAAATCTGCTCAATCTGCTGATAAAAAAAGCACTCTAGAGTAGCTTCCCCGGGTTCATGATGCCGTCCGGGTCGAGGGCGGTGACGAGGGCGCGCAGCGCCGTCATACCTACCTTGCCCTTTTCGGCGGCCAGATACGGCTTGTGATCCACGCCAACGCCGTGTTGGTGGCTGATGGTGGCTCCCTGCGCGACAATGACCTGGCTCGCGGCGGTCTTGAGCGCCTGCCAGCGTTCCAACGTCTCTTCGGGCGTGCTCGCGCGGCGGAAGAGATACTGCGTGTAGACGTTGCTGCCGTAGGGATAGGTGTGCGAGAGGTGTGTGAACACGTGAACGAACTCGTCTCGCTCGAGCAGCGCCGAGCGCAGCGTACCTTCGATGGCCTCGATGAGCGCCGGGACGCGCGCCCAATCGGTGGCCGTCTCCAGTGTGTCGATGGCGTAGCCAGCCTCCCACAGCGAATCCCGTAGGTACGGCGACTTGAAACGATTCTTGTGCCACGTCTTACCGAACGTCTGCCCTACGTACAGGCCACCGTGGTCTCCCGCGATGCTTCGCGCCGCCTTGTACGCCGTCCGGGTCACAGCCTCCTGCCCGGCAACGCCCATGATGAGCATACACTTGTCGTCGCCGGCCCCGCGCAAAGCGAGATAGCGTTCCAGCCCGCCGATGAGGAAAGCGTGCCCGGCCAGAACCAACGTCGTCGCCGTTTCGGTGGCGGTGCTCAGGCGCAGCATCGCCAGCGGCAGTCTGGCCTGCATCATCTCGCGGACGGCGTCCAATCCCGCTTCGAAGGTGGGGAAGAACAGCGCGTGGAATTCTTCGCGCTCCGGCAGCGGGCTGGCGCGCACGGTCGCCTCGGTGATGAGGCCCAGCCGGCCTTCCGAGCCGAGCACCCATTCGCGCACATCCGGCCCGGCGGCGGAAGCAGGGATGTTTGCAGGAATCTCCAACGTGCCCACCGGCGTCTCGATGCGCCCGCCCGCGAACAGCTTCTCGATGCGACCGTAGCCGAGCGATTGTTGCCCGCTCGACCGCGCCGCGATCCACCCGCCGAGCGTCGAATACTCGAAGGATTGCGGGTAGTGTCCGAGCGTGCAGCCGTGCGCGCGCAAGTGCGCTTCCAGGTCCGGCCCGCTGACCCCCGCCTCGAACGTCGCCAACTGGCTGACCGGGTCGAAGGCGCGCAGGCGACACATCCGCCCCATGTCCACGGTGAGGACGGGCGTATCGCCAGGCAGTGGGTTGATCTGTCCCACGACGCTCGTGCCGCCGCCATAAGGAATGAGGCGCGCATCCGTCGTCTGGGCGTAGCGAATGAGTTTGCGTACCTCCTCGTCGGTTGTGGGATAGGCCACGCCGTCGGGGAAAACGCCGATGCTGCCGCTTTTCAGCGCAATCCAGTCGGGCAGGCTGTGCCCGCGCGCGTGGCGCAGGCGCGCCTCGGCGTCAGTGTGGATCAGCGGATGTTCCGGTAGCCGTGATGCTGGAACCTGCGCCAGCACATCTTCCAGCGTCACGTCCGGCGTGACCACGCCCGGCCCGGCAACTTTCTCCAAAAACGGCAGCCCCGCCTCTGGCAGCGGATAGCTAAACGTCTCCTCTCCCCAACCATTCCACCGTCGCATAACTCTCTCCTTAAGTCAGCAGATTTAGCAGATTCTTTCTGCCCATCTGCTTAATGACTCTCCTGAAAAAAGGGGCATTTTTAACGCAGAGACGCAGAGACGCAGAGAAAATTGAACTTGCGTTTGATATTCTTTAGCCCAAAGCACGTTTTTATCATTGAAATGTAGTCAGACATTGAAATCTTTGCGCCTTC
>Ga0129302_1001125_pt1 | contig 20121 bp, 19 predicted proteins | sample BlaSprsedimmetaG_FD_94476 | JGI IMG/M metagenome (GOLD analysis project Ga0129302, IMG submission 94476) | Hot spring sediment bacterial and archeal communities from California, USA to study Microbial Dark Matter (Phase II) - Blank Spring... | ecosystem: Environmental > Aquatic > Thermal springs...
TACGGAAAAACTGAAAAAACTCGACAAGCCAAAGATGCTCGGTCCGGATGTTTCATGGGGCGGATTCGAAAGTAAATATTTCATCGCTTCGGTGATACCTCAGCAGCCTTCGCTGACAAACCTGATCATATCGAAGGGCGACGATGACGTTGTTTCCGTTGCTCTGGAGGGCCCCAATAACATCATTCTTCCCGGCCAATCAGGAACATTTAAGTATAACGCGTACATCGGACCAAAGGAATACGCCACCCTCAAAGCAGAAGGAGTCGGTCTTGAAAATTCCATCGATTACGGCTCCTGGATAAAATGGCTTGCTCTTCCACTTCTGTACATCATGAAATTCGTCAACAACTACGTGGACAATTACGGGGTGGCAATCATTATCCTGACAATTCTTGTAAAAATACTGTTCTGGCCTCTCGGTAACATCAGTTATCGTTCGATGAAAGAAATGCAGAAGCTGCAACCGGAAATAGCAAAGATCCGGGAGAAATTCAAGGATGACAAACAACGGCTGAACCAGGAGGTCATGGGGCTCTACAGAATTCACAAGGTAAATCCCATGAGCGGTTGTCTGCCCATGCTGATACAGCTCCCTGTCTTTTTTGGTTTGTATAAGGCCCTGCTCTATTCGATTGAACTTCGTCATGCCCACTTTTTCCTCTGGATACAGGATCTTTCGGCAAAAGATCCCTATTACGTAACACCGATTATTATGGGAGCAACAATGTTCCTGCAACAGAAAATGACACCCACCCCCGGTGGAGATGATATGCAGCAGAAGCTGATGATGTGGATGCCCGTTATTTTCACATTTTTGTTTTTAAACTTTCCCTCGGGGTTGGTTATATATTGGCTCTTTAACAACATTTTGAGCATCGGGCAGCAATACTTAGTAAATAAAAGGACGTCCTGAGACGAGGTAGCAGTATGGATAGAAAAACATTAGATCTTGAAGGAAAGACCATCGATGAAGCCATCGAAAAAGCATGCAAGGAATTCGGATTGCCCCGGGAAAGACTGAACATCGAAATTGTATCCGAAGGATCTTCGGGCTTTTTGGGAATTATCGGATCAAAAAAAGCTTGTATAAGAGCGAGTGTTATGTCCTTTGATCTTGCCATGGAAGGTGACCGCGATAATGAGCATGAACAAAAAATTGAAACTCAGCCGGTACCACAAACAGCATCAGACCCAATGGAAGCGACGGTGGCTGACGACAACGGCGAATCCCTCGCTGTCAAAGCAAAAGAGGTCCTCCACGGGATCCTCCAACGAATGGGGCTGGATTTCCCCGTCAATATTGATGAAACACACGATACCATCAATCTGAGAATCGAAGGCGATGGCAGTGGGCTTCTCATCGGCAAGGGGGGGCAAACGCTCGATGCCCTGCAATATATAATCAATAAGGCAACAAATAAAAACGGAAAAGAACGGAAAAGGATCATCCTGGATACCGAAGATTATCGAATGAGACGGGAAAAAACATTGATCGCACTGGCTGAAAAACTGGGCCAAAAAGCAAAACGAACGAGAAAGCCGGTAACTGTCAATCCCATGAATGCCCATGATCGCCGAATAATTCACCTTGCTCTGCAGGACGACAAACAGCTCATGACCAAAAGCCGCGGCGAAGGTAATTACAGAAAAATAATCATCCTGCCGGCAAAGAAGAACTGAAAGGTTACCCGAGGACGATTACCTGCGGAAGAGGAGCGTGCATCATGTTCATCTGCCTATTTTCAACAGACTGGATCAACTGCTTCACGCTTTTCATCACACGCATGCATTTTTGATCGGGTTGTCGACAAACCACAGAGAACCACAGTATTTATACTGTGACCTGTTAAATCCCGTCAGCGCTTCTTTCAGCGGAGATATCCGACCACACAGAAACTTTCCGTGAGATGTCCTTTCCCTGCAGGAAATTGCTGTTCTGATAATTCCGGCACGATGGAACCGCAAGGTAATGAACATTGTATAAGTTTTTCAGTAAAGACTTCTTTACACGTTTTTTTCTGTGCCCTTTGTGTCCCTGTGGTGATATTTTTAACGTCATAGTATATGGACATGCACGTGGCTGATCATTTCCAGCCTGGTAAAAACCGAGCCATTGACGGGCGAAGACTGGAAAAATAAGAACCGTCATAACTCATCAAATCTGAAATGCTGAAATGGTAAAGTTAAATCGTATGTCGATCCACGAAGACACGATAGCGGCAATTGCCACACCACATGGAGTCGGTGGCATCGGAATCATTCGAATCAGCGGCCCGGAAGCGGAGAAAATTGGGTTTCGGCTGTTCAGACCGAAACAGGCCACTGTCTCCTTTCGAAGCCATCATCTCTATCACGGAGATATCGTCGTTCCTGAAACCGGCATGATGCTCGACGAAGTTTTGCTAACCGTTATGAGAAAGCCTCATTCATACACCGGTGAAGATACCGTCGAGATTCATTGTCATGGTGGTCCGGCACTGGTCGACGGGATTCTGAAAGCAGTGCTGGCTGAGGGAGCACGGCCTGCGGAGCCCGGTGAATTCACCAAGCGGGCATTCCTTAATGATCGGATGGATCTTTCCCAGGCCGAGGCGGTTATTAATCTCATTCATGCTCAAACGAACCGGGGCATCGAATTGGCACTTTCTCACCTCAAGGGAAGGTTATCACACAAGGTACAGTCACTGAGGTCGTCCTTAATCGATATTCTGTCACACCTCGAAATCACCATTGATTTTACCGAAGAAGATCTTGATCTTACATCATCTTCGAATACATCCGGCATGATTCGGCAGATCATCGACAACATCGGTGAAATTCTTGCCACCTATCGAGAGGGGAAAATAGCAAGCAGCGGATTGACCGTCGTCATCACGGGAAAACCCAATGTAGGTAAATCAAGCCTGCTGAATAAACTGCTCGGGGAACAGAGGGCTATCATTACGCCCATTCCGGGAACGACCCGGGATTTCATTGAAGGAGATCTTCATATCAAAGGCATCCCGATCAAGCTCATCGACACGGCAGGTGTTCGAAACGGAGAAGATGTCATTGAGAAGGAGGGCATAAAGCTGGTATGGGAAAAGGCATCAGTCGCCGATGTGGTCATCATTCTCCTCGACGGCAGCACTGCTCTCACGGCTGAAGACAGGGAAGTCATCGACCGGAATAAGGGAAAGCAATCGATGGTGGTTATTAATAAATCAGATCTTCCGCACATACTTAACGACAGCGACCTCGAAGACATTCATACTCATATTCCCCATCGGATATCAGCAAAGCAGGGAGACGGGCTTGCCGAACTCAGGGAAAAATTATATGCCATTGCCAGGAAAGCCCTGAACGATGATGATCAATCCGACATCGTGCTCACCAACCTCCGACATAAGGAAGCTTTTGAAAAGGCAAGTGAACATCTTCATGCCGCATACGCTGCCGTCTTACAGGGGATGTCGCCTGAGTTTTCCGCTCTGGATATAAAAGAAGCACTCGATGCACTGGGTGAAATTGTCGGAGATACGGCACCTGAAGACGTTCTCGACAGAATTTTTTCGACATTCTGTATCGGCAAATAACCGGACGGCGGTCCCGTACCACAGGCCGACACAATGAAAGGGCGTCAATATATGAACGAATATCTTCACGGAACTTTGGAGGAAGAAGTACGATTTATCGCCGGCAGTTATTATCTTTCAGAAGAAGAATGTCTGGTCTTCAAAGATAGAACTGTTCTCTATACGGTAGGAATCGCTACCGTTGACAACGCCTGTTGCGGAATCGGCGGATGCCGCTTTATTCGTGTCGCCGGTTATGTCGTATCATGGAAAGAAAGAACAGATGAATCGGGACTCCCGATCAGTATGGTCGATCCGATCTTAAAAGAAGACGAACAACGAGCAATCAAGAACCTCCTAGACAGCCACTACCCCCATTCACAGATTTACTTCGATAACGTTTAAAGACCGAAAGCAGACAAACATTCAGGTTTCGTTCATACCCTCGATCAAAGCAAGGGCATTCTGACCTATAACCCGATGATTGTATCCACCCTCGAGAATGGCAAAACACCCACCGCCGCTTCTTTGGCTCGCCAGGCGAACCATTCTTCCGATTTCTCTGTAATTTTCCGTATACAGCAACCCGCCCCAATCTTCCCTATGATTGTCAAAGCCGGCGGAAATGCCGATTATATCCGTATCTTCGGACAGAAATTCTTCAACTATTTTCAAGTAGTTATTCGGATCCATACCGTGGGGATTGCATATGGAAACATAGTCGGAATTCCCCAGAATATTAACGGTTCCGTCACCGAAATGAAGATCAATATCAAGTATCCGGGCCGTGGAGATTTTGTTCTCCCGCTTCAGCCTTGAAACAGCAATCGCCATATTGCTGAAAAAGCAGAATCCCCATGCGCTGTTTGCGGAGGCGTGATGTCCCGGCGGCCGGATCAAGCCGAAACAGGGTTCTCCCATACCTATGGATGCCGCCTGAATCGCACCGCCCGCCGCCAATGCTGCGATGTCAAACAGTCCGAGACGCCTGATGTGATCTATATGATACTCAGTATGACAGGCTTCGATATCTTCCATCGCTGCAGGAACCGCTTCAATAAAGGTAACACTGTCGCGAATGGCATCATAAATCGCCTCGATCCGTCCCTCGGCAGCAGCGGGATCAGAACAGTAGGACCGGTTAAAATCTTTGTGATATACAACCTTCATCGCCCCCTCCTTCTGTCTTTTACCGGTCATATGTACCAGTAAACATGATCTCCCGTCAACACAAAAGCCGATCGTGAACTACCTCACACTGAAGCCGCTCCCCGAAAGATGACGACTGATGACCGATAGTTCTTAATCAAACCGCTTTCTGAATCTCCTCACTGCCCCGAGAAAAACAAACAGTCCGAGAATCGCCATTGCTGCCAGTTGCGGCCACAGAACATCCAACCCCACACCTTTTAAAAAGATCCCACGAATAACGATCAGGAAATACCGGAGCGGGTTCAGATACGTCAACCACTGAACGACTTCGGGCATATTGGCGATGGGAAAAACAAATCCGCTGAGCATAAAAAAGGGGAGAAGAAAAAAGAATGTCGTCATCATTGCCTGCTGTTGAGTTGCCGCTATCGTTGATATGAAAAGTCCGATCCCGAGAGTGCTCAGGAGAAACAGGCAGGTGGCGATTGAAAGGATAACAATGCTCCCTTCCAGGGGAATCTGAAACCAGAAGACGGCGAAAACAGTGACCGCGATCATCTGAGTGATGGCGATGATGATATATGGTATCGTTTTCCCCAAAATCAATTCGAACGGACTGATGGGAGTCACCATGAGCTGCTCCATTGTTCCCGCCTCTTTTTCTTTAATAACCGCCATGGACGTAAAAAGAAGCGTCAGGATCATGACCAGAAAGGCAACGATTCCGGGGACAAAAAAATTCTGACTGTAAAGATTCGGGTTGTACCAGGTTCGGATCCGTGCATCAATATTTCCATAATCCATCCTGAAAGGATGCAATTCTTTGATCAATTGCTGATTGAGACCGTCCAGAATCAGGTTTGTATAGGCAATTCTCACCCCGGCCATGTTGCTCATACTGCCGTCGACCAGAATCTGAACGGAAGCCGTCTCACCCTTCCGTATCTGTTTTCCAAAATCGGGAGGTACCTTGATGGCAAGATCTATTTTTCTTCTTAAAAGCAGTTGTTCTAATTCATCAGGATTTTCAGTAATATACGCGAGATGAAACGTTTTGTTGGCATTGAAGGCATCGATGACCATGCGACTCTCTCTCGTCTTTGATTGATCGAGAAATCCAAGGGTTACCGTCCTGATATCCGTTGACACTACATAACCGAAGACGAGCAGTTGAACCAGAGGGGCGATAATCAGAATGGGCCTGTTCTTTTTATCCCTGAAAAGTTGAATAAACTCTTTACGCACCAGCTCTCTGATCCGAAGCCAGCTCATATCACAGACCTTCCTGTTTCAACTTGGCAAGTGTGAAAATCGAAAGAAATAAAACCATGACACCGAGAACTGCATAACTCGGCCATAACATATCCAATCCAAGATTCCGCAGATACAACCCGTTGAGGATATCGATAAAATATTTTGCAGGCACGATGTAGGTAATGACCTGAAGAATGTTCGGCATATTGACAATGGGAAAAACAAAATCTGAAAGCAAGAGAGACGGCAGGTATGTAATCAGAACAGCCACCTGATTTGCCACCAGTTGAGACTTGGTCAGTATTGAAATCAGCAAGCCGAGGCTCAGCGCAACAAAAAGATACAGTGAAGCGGCGAGCACCAGGAGCCAAAAGCTTGATTTAATAACAACCCCGAACAGCAGTTGACCCATGAGCACTGATATCAGAACATCAGTGAGACCGATGAAGAAATAGGGAATGGCCTTGCCGATTAAAAACTCGACGGCTCCGATAGGAAGAGACAATATGGTTTCCATCGTGCCGTTTTCATACTCTCTGGCAACAATGAGCGACGTCAGCATGGCCCCCACGATCATAATAATGATGGCGATGATACCGGGAATGATGAAATTCCGGCTTTCAAGGTCCTCGTTGAACCAGACTCTGATTCTGCCGTCGATGGGCTGCTTGATTTTCTCCATCCCCTTACGATCAAGAAAATCGAGGAGAAGTCTATTATTATATTCAGCCACATATCTCGTAATATACCCTGCCGTTATGCTCGCGAAATTGGGATCGCTTCCGTCAAGCAGGATCTGGAGAGACGCGTTACGGTCTGCCGTGATGGTTTCCATCCAATCGGGTGGAAAAATGATTGCCATGGTCGCCCAGCCGTTATCCAGGTATTCCGTTACTTCCCAACTGTTCGACAGATATCCCGGGACATCAAAATAGGTGGATGCATCGAGTTTTCTGACAAAATCACGGCTCAGCGATGATCGGTCATAATCCACCACGACGGTTTTCACATTATCAACATCGAGACTCAACGCATACCCGAACAAAAGAATCAGTAAAAGCGGAATCGCAAAGGCGAGATACAGACTTCGAAAGTCTCGAATAAGATGATAGAATTCCTTGCGGGCTATTGATTGAATTTTAACAATGCTCACATATTGCTCCGTGACATTAAGGCGATAAAAACATCATTGAGATCCCCGTCGGCCTTGTCGGGGACGGTCGTACTGATCAACTCGGAAGGACTTCCCACGGCAACAATTCTTCCTTCGTTGATCAACACAATCCGCTCACAATTAAGGGCTTCATCCATGTAATGAGTCGTCACAAAAACGGTCACCCCGGTTTGTGCAAGAGAAGCGATGAAGTCCCAGAAGTGCCGGCGTGTAAGAGGATCGACGCCTGACGTGGGTTCGTCGAGAAAAATAATATCCGGCTTGTGAAGCAGCGCGCAGCCCAATGCCAGACGCTGTCTCCATCCGGGAGGGAGATCCTGGGTACGTCGATTCCTGACATCGGAGAGACGTGCAAGCTCAAGAATCCATTCGGTTCGTTCACGCCAGAGTTCCGGTGGAATATTATAGACACCGAGATAAAATCGGATATTTTCAAAAGGGGTTAATTCCTTATAGAGAGAAAATTTCTGCGACATATACCCGATGGATTGTTTGATCTCTTCAGACTCCGTCCAGATATCATACCCCGCCACGATACCGCGACCCGATGTGGGAGTCAGAATGCCGCAGAGCATGCGGATTGTCGTCGATTTTCCCGATCCGTTCGAACCGAGAAAACCAAAAATCTCTCCTTTCTTGACGGAAAATGAAATCCGGTCAACCGCAATGAAGTCACCAAATCGCCGTTCCAGGTCCTGCACGGAGATGGCATCAGAACTTAAAGTTGTCATGAATCAAATCCTCGTCTTCATCACGTATCCGACGAATCAAGGCCTCTTCGAGGCTGGGGGAATCAGCCCGAATTTTATCGGGAACATCGGAATCGACCACCCGGGACCGGTGCATCAGTGTGAGACAGTCACATTTTTCCCCCTCATCGAGATATGCCGTGGATATGACGATCGTCATCCCCTGCTTATTCATTTGGAAAAGGATATCCCAGAATTCCTGTCGCGAGACGGGATCGACCCCATTGGTGGGCTCATCGAGGATAAGTATCCGCGGTTGATGAACGAGAACACAAGCCAGTCCCAGTTTCTGTTTCATGCCACCGGAAAGATTACCTGCAATCCTGTCGACAAAGGGGAGAAGATTTGAAAAACCGAGGAAACGATCACGTCTTATTTTTCGCTCGGCACCGAAAATGCCGAAGATGTCCATGAAAAAATCAATGTTTTCTTTTACGGTCAGGTCTTCATAAAGACCGAACCGCTGAGGCATATAGCCGATCTTCGTCTTTATCAGCCGCTTATCGCGAATCACATCAAGTCCGTCAATCGTGATGACACCTGATGTCGGTTTGATCATGGTGGCCATCATCCTCAGAAGGGTGGATTTCCCCGCCCCGTCTGAGCCGACAAGTCCCATGACAGAGCCCTCTGCCACCGTGAATGACACCTCATCCACCGCAGTGATCGGACCAAAGCTCATTGAAACTTTTCTTACGTCGATGAAGCTGTGATCGGCCACCTTTCTCTCCGGGTTAGATAACGGATAATCACTAACGCAACCAGGCATCGGCCGGCATTCCCGTTTTCAGGGTCAGATCAGAATTTGGAATGGATATTTTTACAAGATAAACAAGCTTTACCCGCTCTTTGTGGGTTTGTATTATCTTGGGTGTGAATTCCGCCTCGGGAGAGATGAACGCAACTGTTCCGGTATAGATCCGATCGGGGAAAGTATCTATTTTCACGTCGACGTTTCCACCCGGTTTCACGTTCCCTATCTCTGTCTCCCCTACAAAGATTTTCAGATCCACCGTTGAAAGATCCGACAGAGTCAAAACCTCTCGCCCCGTTGTTACAACCTCACCTACTTCGACATTGCGACTTGTCACGATTCCGTCGAACGGAGCCTTCAACTGAGTGTATCCAAGTTGGACCGCCGTGTAAGCAACCGATGCCTGTGCTGCCGTATACTGAGCCTGTGCAACCTCAATCTCTCTTTTGGTCACGTCAATCTTCTTGAGATTGCTTTGAGCCTGTCTCAAGATAGCTCTGGCTTCGGATCGCCGAGCCACAGCCGTTTCGTATTTCAGCGTAACCGACTCCCACTCCTGTCGGGACACCACATCCTTTTTATAGAGACTGTCGTAACGGTCCTTGTTATTGAGCGCTTCTTTCATGACGGCTTCCGTGCTGTCGACGCCGGCTTCAGCCCTCTTCACATCGGCGGGAAGTGTTTTCAGGTAGACCTCCAGGATGGTTTCATTTCGTTGCAGATTTTTCAGTGCCTGGTGGGCTACGGCAACAGATTCTTCGTACCGTGCCTGGTAGGGCGATCTATCAAGTTCGGCCAGAAGCTTACCCGTCTTCACCTTCTCGCCTTCATCGGTGTAAATGACGCTCACCACACCGCCGACCTGAAAGGCAAGCTGAGCCTGTGTTGCCTCGATCGTGCCTGAGTAATAGCGGGCTTCGGATCTGACCTTACGCTGTCCCACATACACGAATGACCCGACTCCAAGGAAAAGAAGCACAAAAATGATAATGATTATCCGTTTTCTCACACGTCGACCTCCTCTGTGAGCTAGGAACTTATACCATTTGAACTGCCTCTATAACAAGGGATTCCTCAGGTGATATGTAATCCTCCCCGTGCGGAACAGTATACTATCTCCCGGTGCAATGAGATTCTTTTTATAGGTTGCTTTAGAGATATCAATATGTTAAGTTTCTTATCACTACGTTTTTTCACGGGATAACCCTTTCCGCACCATCCCCCGGCAGATGATCCACGAACGGATGATTCGCAACGGAGACCGTTTATAAGCGTAAGAGATAATGACCACAACAGGAGGCGATGTCATGATTTTCAATGAGGAGTTCGAAACACTGCCGCGAGAAGCGCTGGAAGCATTACAACTGAAGCGACTGCAACAAGTGGCTCAACGGGTCTATCATACGGTTGGTTTTTATAAAAAGGCCTTCGACGAAGCAGGTGTCACCCCTGATGATATTCAGTCTTTGGAAGATATTAGGAAACTGCCCTTTACGACGAAACAGGATTTAAGAGATAATTACCCGTTCGGTCTGTTTTCCGTTCCGATGAGCAGTATTGTACGGCTCCACGCATCATCGGGGACAACGGGAAAGGCAACCGTTGTGGGGTATACGAAGCGTGACATTGATACATGGTCGCGGCTCATGGCCAGATCATTTGTGGCTGCGGGGCTTACCAAAAACGACATCATTCATAACGCATACGGATACGGGCTTTTCACTGGAGGGCTCGGCGCCCACTACGGCGCTGAAATGCTTGGCGCGAGTGTCGTCCCGATTTCAGGAGGAAACACGAAGAGACAGCTCATGATCCTGCAGGATTTCGGCCCCACGGCAATCTGCTGCACTCCGTCATATGCCCTCTACCTCGCCGAACAGGGAGACGAACTGGGTATAGATATGAGGTCGCTGAAACTTCGCACCGGCGTTCTCGGCGCCGAACCGTGGAGCGAAAAGATGAGACAGGAAATTGAGGCCAAGCTTAACATCACCGCACTCGATATCTACGGACTTTCCGAAGTTATCGGTCCCGGCGTTGCGATGGAATGCGCGGAAGGAAAAAACGGTCTCCATGTATTCGAGGATCATTTTATTGTTGAAACGATTGATCCCGTAACGGGTAACGTCGTTCCGAACGGCCAGGCGGGAGAGCTCGTTTTTACGACGCTTACCAAGGAAGCCTTCCCGTTGATTCGTTACAGGACACGGGACATGTCCCGTTTAATGAAGGAACCGTGCCGGTGCGGCAGGACCCTCACGAGAATGGCACGCATCTCGGGACGGAGCGACGACATGCTGATCATCAGAGGTGTGAATGTTTTTCCGTCGCAGATTGAACAGGTTCTTCTCGACATTGAAGGTCTCGAACCTCATTATGAGCTGATCGTCGATCGCGACGGAACACTCGATACACTGGAAATCAGAGTGGAGGTAAGTGAAGCCATGTTCTCCGACGAAGTGCGTACCCTTCAAAATGTAGAACGGCGCATCGCCAAGGATGTCAAGGATTACCTGGGAGTGACGGCGGCAGTCAAACTGGTGGAACCGAAAAGTCTGCAGCGGTTCGAAGGAAAAGCCCAGCGTGTCGTCGACAAGAGATCCATATAATAGAAAAAAGGAGCAGCGATTATGAAAGTTGAACAGATATCGATATTTCTTGAAAATAAGCCGGGCTCGCTTGTAGATGTCACCAGGGTTTTAAGAGACGCGAATATTAACATCAGGGCATTGTCGTTGGCCGATACGTCGGACTTCGGTATTCTGCGGCTTATTGTCAACGATATCGATACGGCGGAAAAAGCTCTCCAGTCCGGTGGATTCACCGTAAGACGGACGGCCGTCGTCGCCGTAGAGGTCCCGGATCGACCCGGGGGGCTTCACAGTATTGTAGAAATCGTCTCAAAAAACGGAATCAATGTTGAATATACATACGCATTCGTTGATAGAAGCGGGGACAACGCACTGATCATTTTCAGGTTCGACCGCACTGATGAAGCAATCGATGTTCTTGTCAAAAACGGTTTTACCGTTCTGCCTGGAGAAAGAGTCTATCAAATCTAAGTAAGCATCGAGGGGGGAGCCGGGCTGTTCGGCCGGTTCCTCCGTTCATGGTTCGCTCAGCATCACCCGGTCTTTGTATCATGCCGGCCCGCAGCAAGGGCATGGGTGAGTCGATCGATGACAATCGCGAGAAATACGATGCTGATTCCCGCTTCGAATCCCCGGCCGACTTCGATCCGATTAATTGCGAGCAACACTTCCAGTCCCAGCCCTCGAGCACCGATCATGGAGGCGATCACCACCATTGCCAGCGCCATCATCGTTGTCTGGTTTATCCCCACCATGATCGATGGTATCGCCAAGGGAACTTCAACATCAAAGAGAATCTGACGGGGACTTGCACCCAAGGCGCGTGCGGCCTCCAATACAGTCTGCGATACCTGCCGAATTCCTACATTGGTCAGACGAATAACCGGAGGTATGGCATAGATCAGTGTAGCGATAAGCGCCGGAACCTTACCGAGACCGAAAAACATGAGCGCCGGAATGAGATATACGAAGCTCGGCATGGTCTGCATGGCATCAAGTATAGGCTTGACGATTGACTCGACGAGGTCACTTTTTGCCATAATAATTCCCGTGGGAAGTCCTACCGCAAGTGATACAATGACAGCAGCCGCCGTAAGCCCCAACGTCATCATGGCAAGGTTCCAGTACCCGAAGGTTCCGATCAAAAAAAGAAGGCCCGCCAGAAAAAGGGCGTGCCACCATTTACCGATAACCCGCCAGGCTACCAGAAATACCGCTGCGATGACGACCCACCAGGGAAGCCAGAGAAAAAACTTTTCGATATAAAGCAGCAGTATGAGCATGACATGTCCGATAACATCAAAGAGTGTTCCGAATGTATCGAGCAGCCAGCTCATGAGTGCGTCAACCCATTCCGCAAGAGGTATTGCCAAAAATTCGGGGAACTCATGCATTGGTGTCACCCTTATCCTGAATCATATTCTCAAAAATCGAACTGATCTGTATCTCTCCCAGAAATCTTCTTTCGTCGTCGACAACAGCAATGGGGTACTCGGCTTCCGCGGCCAAGGGGAATAAGTCCTCAAGAGTCGTTTCGGGCGATACGACTTTCAGATCCTCCTCATTAAGAGCATCTTTCAGTGTCGCCCCCGTATTCTTAATGATGTTTTTCAGGCGTTTTGTCGTTACAATGCCCAACAGCTTTCGATTTCTGCCGAGCATGAAAACATGCTCTTCCTTTGCCGTTTTCAAAATATGAAGGGCCGCTTTCAACCCTTGCCATTCATACAAGAGAGCATCGGGCTGATCCATGATCCGCCCTGCTGTCAGCACTTTGGCAGGGGATGCATCCTGCACGAATTCACGGACATAATCATCGGCAGGTGACGAAATGACATCCTCGGGATAGCCGATCTGAACAATTTTACCGTCTCTGAGGATGACGATGCGATCTCCAACTTTCAGCGCTTCATGAAGGTCGTGCGTGACAAAAAGAATGGTCTTGTGAACTTTATCCTGCAGCTCGATCAATTCATCCTGCATCTCCCGGCGAATCATGGGATCGAGACCACTGAACGGCTCATCCATAAAGAGAATCTCCGTGTCGTTTGCAAGGGCCCTGGCAATTCCGACGCGCTGTTGCATGCCGCCGCTGAGTGCCTTCGGCATGTATTGTTCCCATCCCTTCAGCCCGACCGTCTCAATCGCCTCATAGGCGCGGTCATATCTTTCTTTCTTGTCTATTCCCCTGATTTTGAGGCCATAGGCCACATTATCGAGAACTGTCCGATGCGGCAATAATCCGAAATGCTGAAACACCATACTGGTCGTATAACGGCGGAAATTCATCAGTTGCTCACTGTTGTACCGGCAGATATCGTCACCGTTCACATAAATTCCCCCCGCGGTCGGTTCGATAAGACGCAGTAAAAGTCTGATCAGGGTCGATTTTCCACTTCCGGACAGCCCCATAATTACAAAGAACTCGCCACGGTTCACAGTGAATGAAACGTCGCGTACCGCCATCACGCAGCCTGTTTTTTCCAAGACATTCTCTTTGGGTTCATTGCGAAGGTCTGATTTGAGAACGTCAAGCCCCTTGTCACCAAATATTTTCCAGAGGCTTTCGACGGTTATGCAGACTTCCCGTTCTTCATTCTTGAAACTATTATCTTTTTGATTTGGTTCCATTGTATCCATGTCACACAGTTACGGTAATGCAGCCTTGACTTTTTTTACCACACTGGCAGAAACCCATGGTGTCCAGACATGTTCTTTATTCTTGAGAAACCACACGGCACCATCCTCAGGCTTGCCATTGGTGTCCTGCATATAGGCAAGAAACTCGTTTGCCATAGCCGTTGTTGTCTCATATTTCTTCAGCATTTCAACTATATCGGGAGCCTTTTTTATCATACCTTTGTTAATGAGAATATTGACCTGAACGGGTTGATAGGCACAGGCCTTATTACTGTTCCAACATTCTTCGCTGTAGGCAGGTTCTTCCAGGCGCGTCATATCAAGTTTTCCAAGTACCCATGTCGGCTCCCAGTAATACCCGACCCACGGCTTGCCTCTTTTTACGGCAGCCGCCATCGAACCGGCCAGCGCGGCATCGGAACCGGTGATGAAATCGTTAAAATATTTGTCAAGTCCGTAGGCCTTGAGTTTCTCGGAATTGATTTTTGTACAGCCCCATCCCGGAACGGAGTTATAGAATCTTCCCTTGGTCGGAGTTTCGGGGTCTTTAAATAACTTCCAGTACTTGGTCAGATCAGATACCGATTTTAAATCAGGCGCTATGGGCTTGATGCCTCGTTTTGCATCTCCCTTGATCATATAGGTAGGAACCAGCCATCCCTGCCAGTTATCGGGAAAGTTGCTTCCCAGATCAATAATTTTGCCTGATGTAATACCCTTGTCATAGAGTTCCTGATTATTCTCAGTCCATGATTCCATATCAACATCCACATTATCTTCTATAAGGCCTGTTATGAGCATAATGCTATCGCCGGGGGTATAATCCACATCATATCCGTAGCCGTTCTTGATAATGAAACCGGCAATGCGGTTATGAACTTGAATACTGTCCCAGCTCTTATCAGCAAATCGTATGGTCTCCTTGCCGGCCCATGCACTGAACGGAAGTGATAAACTTAGTGCAACGCACACAATCAATAGAGCAACTACGGGCTGTTTCACAAAACGTCTCATACTGTAACCTCCTCATGCTAATGATTTTAAATAAGGACTGAATAGTTGACATATTCTTATTTTCATTACGTAATTACACGTACCCTGCAGTTAGGCGGGGTACACCGATCGGTTTAGAACATAACAACTTTTAATACGATGAAAACAGAAGATTCACCTGAAGCAATGACACCTCATATTATTTTATATGTAGTTATTCATGGACGGCATATTTCAAGTGAGCTATTAAACTAAGCATATTTAAATCCCTGCGTCAACCTCGGAAAAAGCAACCATGGGCAACATTCTAATTTTAAAGAAGATAATACAACCCCATGCTGGAGAATCCTTTGTGCCACTGCGTATTAATACTAAAATTAACAGCCCCTCTTGTTTTTTTCATATGGAACGCAAAAGAAACAATCGCTCCATCTCATTACTGGACTGCTGTCGATAAACCGTCAGCACCGGTCATATCGTTGCTTTTTTCACTTTCTCGGCCACATCGACAGGAACCCATGGTGTCCAGACATGTTCTTTATTCTTGAGAAACCATACGGCACCATCTTCAGGCTTGCCCTTGGTATCCTGCATATAGGCAAGGATTTCATTGTTCAATGCTGTTGTTGTCTCATAATTCCTTAACATTTCAACAACCTCGGGAGCTTGTTCAGGAAGCTTGGAGTTAACCAGGATGTTCACCTGAACGGACAGAAAAGCACAAGCCTTGGTCGTATCCCAGACTTCCTCGTCATAGGATGGTTCTTCAAAGGATGTCATGTCATATTTACCGAGAATCCAGGTCGGCGCCCAGTAGAGTATCCAAGCCATGGTTTGCCTCTATTGACAGCTGCTGCCATTGAACCGGCAAGGGCTGCATCGGAGCCGGGAATTAAATCCGTGTAATATTTATCCAACCCGTATGCCTTGAGTTTCTGCGTGTTGATCTTCGTTACAGTCCACCCCGGAATCGAATTATGAAACCGCCCTTTTTTCGGATTTTCGGGATCTCTGAAAACTTCCCAGTACTTGTGGAGGTCGAAGACGGATTTCAGATCGGGGGCCATCGATTTGATCCCCCGCTTCTTATCTCCCTTGATAACAAAGGTCTGAACCAGCCAACTCTGCCAGCTGTTTGGATAGTTAGGACCAAGGTCTATTATCGTTCCTTCGCTGATTCCCTTATCATAGATTTCCTGAGAATTTTCAGTCCATGATTCCATGTCAACATCCGTATCACCGCGCTGAAGGGCGGTAAGCAAGGCAGTCGTCTCTCCGGGAAGATATTCCACCGCATAACCGTAACCGTGTACAATGATGAAACCGGCAATGCGGTTATGAACCTGAATGCTGTCCCAGCTTCTATCATTAAATTTAATGATTTTCTCTGCTGCATCAGCTGGAACGTTGACTATTCCCCAGCAAGCGAAAACGGATGCAACAATGACAACAGACATAACCATTGGAATATTCTTCTCTTTCATAAAGGCACCTCCTCCGAATTTATACCGGCTCATATGAAACTGTAAAGTTAGTGCACCGTGGAATAAGAAGAACTGAATATGAGGTAAAAGATTTGATCAGGAATAAGTAATGAAATACCTGCTGTAATTATATCTTTGCAAAAGGTTCGGGCATAACCGATTGATATGCCCTCATTACTGCTTGAACTATTTCAGCACCGATTTTTTCAATAAGCACTATTTTAGACCTTATGTCAAGACAGATTCACGGCACATCATTGATCGCATTGAGATCACTGCATATGATTGAACCGCCGAGCGATTCTCTATGAAAAACATCGGCTTAAATTATATTTCCGCAAAGATTGGGGGGCACTTTGTGCCGATTGTCACCAAGACCTGATGACAATCGTCAGAGATTCGGAATTACAGAAATATCATAAAGCAAATTTAATCGATTTCAGGAGTTTTATCGTGTTATTCGATACGGGAAGCTCCCGGATTTCGTCCCACGACAGCCAGCGGGCCTCCAGCGCATCATCGGAACCACGGGGTTCCCCACTCACATAATCGGCCTTGACATCAACGACTATATAGTGAAAACGGATTCGGCCGGATTTGTCCCTTTCAATGAGATCAAACGTATAAATCGGATTGCGTGCCGTGACGACAACACCTGTTTCCTCAAGAATCTCCCGCTCGGCCGTTTCCTGAAGTGTTTCCCCCAGTTCCACATGCCCGCCGGGAATGGCCCACAATCCTTCACTGGGTGGTATCCCCCGCCGGACCAGCAGTACTCTGCCGTCTTTAATTACGACGGCGCCGACACCGACGCGGGGCACATCGGGATAATCATGCTTTGCCATCAGCAAATAACCTCCATAATATTCACGTAACGAGGGATCGGCAGCGAACGGTTTCCGGTGCGGGAATATCACTGAAAACGACCAGGTAGATGTCCCCATTTGATTCATTCCTGACGGCATGTTCGACATGGGCGGGTATTTCGATCAGAAGCGGCATCCGTCCATCGGCCATCATAACCTGAACCGTTTCTTCTGTAATCGATCGCGAGAGTATACGGGCGGGACCGCCGCATATAAGCATCCGCTCGGTCCCATTGGTATGGTAGTGATTGCCCCGAACTACCCCCGGTTTCATCGATACGACATGGGAATCACAGTGTCCGTCAGGAACGAAATGACCTGAGACAAACGGGTTCAGGCCCCATCCCCTTTCATCTTTCCATATGGTGTCTTCTATCTCGATTCTCTTGGCTGCGCTCATGCCCACACAGAAATATAATTTCAGGTTTTATTATCATCTGTGATTGAGAACTCAAATGTTCTTTCCGTGTATTGATCGGGTCTCGACTGAAAAGCTCTCTCGGTAAACGAAACCCGGTTCTTTGTATCGACCATGATGACCGTGGAAAACTGGGTACCATAAGCGGGACTTTGAACAAAGATGGGGGCAAGGATGCGTTCCCACTTCGGCCCCACCCCTGTATCGGGGAGGAGAGAATCGTCAGGTTGATACGTGTCGGCGAGGACACCAAATATCATTTCCGCTGTAATCGACTTCCCCCCGCTCATGACATCGCTCAGCAGTTTTTTACCACGTTCCACTTTAGGCCATGGCGTATCGAATAGATGATTACTCAATCCATAGAGGCCGGGGGCCACCTTCCGGCAGAACCCATGATCCTTATTTGAAAAATAGTACAATTCGGACACATACCCGAAAAGGAGGTTAAATCCGTTGTACTCGTGGGCGTTAAACCGCATATCATGAAAGTACGTTTCCGGACTTTTTTCGCTCAACAGGAAGTTACTCACCAGCTTTCCCCGGGTCGGCGCATCATCTCGCATGGAAGCGGGGGCTCTGAAATTGGTGAGTGTGGCAAAACGCCCTGTTTTCGTAATGCCGAGCCATGTGCCGCACGCTTTAAGGTCCCTGCCGGCAAGCAGATCGAAACGTTCATCCCAGAAGGCTGCCGGCATTGTGGGTCGATCATGGAATTCGTCCCTGTTGGATGCAAGGATCAGTGGATATTCAGGATGACTTTTGAACGAGAAGAGAACGGTACACATATTGAGTGCCACCCTAATGAGTTATTCTTTCCTTGACCCGATCGACAATCCGCTTCATGACATCCCCTGCCCTGTTGTAAATGACGACATTTGATACGACGTCGTATGATGTTCCCGTCATGTTGATGATGACCAACTTCGCGCCGGCTTCCGAAGCGTAGGCCGGTATGTATGCAGCGGGATAAACCACAAGTGAAGAACCGATAACGATAAGAAGATCGCATGCTTTCGCGTGATCAACGGCGGCGCTCATAACATCCTGCGGAAGCGCCTCCCCGAAAAGTACGACGTCGGGCTTCAGCATACCGCCGCAGTTCTCACATTCCGGGATCTCCTCACCCCGTTCAAGCCGCACCTTTATTTCGTCCAATGGATAGCGGCTGCGGCAATCCATGCAGAGTATCCAGCTCATATTGCCATGCAGCTCAAAAACCTTCTCCGGTGAATTACCCGCTTTCTGATGAAGGTTGTCAATGTTCTGAGTAACGACGGCATCGAGCTTGCCCATCGTCTCAAGCTCCGCAATGGCGATGTGAGCGTTATTCGGTTCCGCCGTCGTCATAAAATCGTTCTTCACAAGAAACTGCCATTGCTTCCTTCGTGCTTCAGGATCGCTGACGAATTTTTGAATCGTAAAGTCCTCGGGATCAAACTTCGACCAGATCCCGCCGGGACTTCGAAAATCGGGAATTCCCGATTCGGTGCTGATGCCTGCTCCGGTAAATACGACAATCTTCCGTGAGTCAACAATCAATTTCGCCACTTTATCAATCTGCAATTCCAGTCCCATTTTCCACCCCGAGTTATGTTTCACCTGTTGTATATCATATCCGCAATTACAAAGCAAAAACCCTGTTTCGCTCGGCATTGAAGCACCCCGGCACCCTGTCGGCAACAGCGGCAATACCGTACAGGATCAAGGCGCAAATGATAACCGCACTGAAACCGTACCCAATCGCAATGATTGCGCCTCCCGACACGCCGACAACGGAAAAAAAACCGTTGATCCCCCATGCCCATGGAATGAGTTCCTTGCGACCATGCCCCACCTTCGCGAGCCCTGCGGGAAAGGGTATGCCCATGGGAACGGCCAGTGGGGCAATAAAAACAGCACAGACGATGAGCCGCAGTCCCAGAGGCAGGCCGGACATGATCCCTTCCAAAACAGGATCGGCAAAAAGGTAAACGATCCCTGCAATTATTATTACGGCGGCGGCAACCGGAACCGATCGACCCATCGGTGCCGATATTTTTCCTCCCAGCATGCTCCCCATGCCTGAAAAGACGAGAAAGGATGCGATCACGACTGTAGCGGAATAGACCGGGTCATGGAGATACCGGATGTACTTCTGGACAAGCGATATTTCAAGAAACATATAGGAGAGGCCGAGTGAACCGAAATAGACAAGGATGAAAAATTTCGACGGGCCGTTGCGTCCGATTCCGGGAAGGGGAGCAAGAATAAAAAATCCGCTGAAGACAATAAGGATCACCATTGTCAGCCAGAGCAGCGCATACCCCCAGTCAATAAAGGGAATCAGCGTTCGTTCACCGGATGTGACATACCGTATCATATTATCTATTTTAAAAAAATGAGCAAAAAAGGGTTTGTTGTCGGTGGCCGGTCGAATATCAAAGACATACCCTGCATAGAGTTCTCCCTTCTTTCCATGGAGAAGCTTCTGGGCGGCTTCAAAGAAA
>Ga0129302_1001129_pt1 | contig 20092 bp, 16 predicted proteins | sample BlaSprsedimmetaG_FD_94476 | JGI IMG/M metagenome (GOLD analysis project Ga0129302, IMG submission 94476) | Hot spring sediment bacterial and archeal communities from California, USA to study Microbial Dark Matter (Phase II) - Blank Spring... | ecosystem: Environmental > Aquatic > Thermal springs...
AATCAAGTTTTCATCGTTGCGATTTTCCGCGCTCGCGCTGAAATTGTAACTGCCGGTCATAACCAGACGCGCATCCAAAACCATCACTTTATGGTGCATGGTGTTCGGGTTGCCGTCAACATATATTTCCGCGCCCAGCCGGTTCAAATCGCCGTGGCGACTGTGGCGGCTTCCAGCGCTGCGGCGCTCAAGAACGCCTCGAACCGCCACGCCTGCGGCAAGGCGTTTTTCCATAACCGCTGCAATCGGTTTCGAGGTAAGCACAAAAGCCATAAACGTGATTTGTTCCCGCGCCTGCGCCAACCGCGCAATCACGGCCCGCTCGACGTTGTCTTCGGGCGCGAAATAACACTCCAGGCCGACGCCCGCAACCTCCAGGACGGGATGGGGCGTGTTACGGGGCGAACCCGCGCCGAACTGTTTGTAAAGGAACATCTCCTCAAACTCGCTGGTGAAATTCGCGGCCAGTTCCGCCGACGTCACGAGCACGCTATTATTGTTGTTCAGAAACATGCCGTTGGACGTGATGTTTGTGGAACCCGTCCACACATGCCGCCCGTCCACCACGCAGAACTTGTTGTGCATGAGGGCGCTGCGTGCGTCAAATACGACCGGCACGCCCGCCTGACGGCATAACGCAACGCCCGGCTTACTGTCATTATCGGAGTCGCACACCACCGCCACCCGGACCCCGGACTCATGCCGTTCAACAAGCGCCGCGGCGACACTCTCGAGCTCAAAATCATAAAAGGCGCACAACACGCTTTCTTTCGCGCACGCAATAAGCGCAATCAACGCTTCCTTCGCGGGACTCGCGGCAGGGTCGGCTGAGGGAACAAAATACACCCGTATTGGCGAAGCGTCGGCCAATGGTGAAGGTGATTGCCCGAGCCTTCCCCTGAACTTCGGCGCTGTGAACAGATTCCAAACACGCTCCACAGACAGGCTTCCCTGCCTTGATGAAGCCCCCGCGATTGGCGCCGCGTTGTCCGGCGCGGGGCGCGTAAAATACAATCCGCCGACAAATCCGCCCAACACCGCAACAAGAAATAATAACACAAAGGGAATCCCGGGCAATCGCCTGCCGCTCGGGGCGCGCGCTGTTTCGTTTTTACCCATGCGCCTATGGTAACACACCAATAATTTCAAAAGCGCGCCGCCATTGCCGCTTTGCCGACGAATTGGAAAACTGAGGCAAGATTCTGCTAAACTAGTGCCCGCTTTCAAGGCGGCGTAGCTCAGTTGGTTAGAGCAGTGGAATCATAATCCACGTGTCCGGGGTTCGAATCCCTGCGCCGCTACCAGTTGAAAACCCATTCAAACCCCTGTAAACATCGGGCCAGACTCATGTTTACAGGGGCGTTTTGTTGCGCGGCGTTAACCCGAATATTTCACCGGATTAAGGAATGCAACTCGCCTATGACGGCGCAACCGCATTTTTCCGGAAATTTCAAACCGACACGAAAAGGAGCGAAACAGATGCGCGCAATCTCTTTCTGTGTGGCCTTGTTTCTGGGCGTGAGCATTGTAAACGCAGGCGCAACGGCGGCGCCGGCGCTGCTCTATGATTTTACCGAAGGGATGCGCGGATGGACGGGCAATCCGCGTGTGACCAATATGAAAATCACCGACGAGGGACTGTATTTCGAGTCCGGCGGCGTTGACCCGTGGATTGAAAGCCCGCGGGTGCAAAACATGCCGCTCGGCGACCGGGTGCGCCTTACGCTGCGCATGAAGTCCACGGGCGACCGCAGCGGCCAGATTTTCTACGGCGCCGCCTTTGCGGCGGCGCGGAGCGCGTCGTTTCTGGTGACGCCGGACGGCGCGTGGCATGAGTACACCCTATTGCTGCCGCCCCAGGAGCGTGACACGCGGCTGCGCCTTGACCCCGCCCAGGGCGAAGGCGCGTTCACCGTGGCGTGGATCAAGGCCGAAGCGTTGCGGCCGCTGATCACCACTGATTTCAAGGCTCCCAAACCGGTTGTTTTCGACAAAACACTGGAAGTTGCCGCGGAAAGTCTGTCGTTGCGGCATAACGGGCGCGACTGGGACGGCTACGCGCTGTATGTGGACGACGAACTCATGGCGATGGGACATGCGGACGCCACGCTGGGATTTATGGTGGACGGCAGGCCAGTCATGTTCTCCCTGCGCGATGCTGCCGTTACCGCCGCCATTAACGACGCAGGCGCGCTGACAGTGGAAGCCAACTTCACCGACCCGGGCGGCGCTGTCTGGAAATTGACGCGATCAATTAAACCCCATTCGCATGCGAACACGCTGCGGACGGTTACGACGGTTATGGCGGAAGCCGACAGGGAGGTGTGTCATCTGCCGTGGCTGACGCTGTTCCCCGGCATGGGTTCCTTCGGCGAGCGCAAGACCCAGGCGCTGCTGCCGGGCGTGGAGTATCTGGAGGATGAGCCGAGCAGCAGCGCGGCGGATTTCAACGCGGCCCAAGCCGACCGCCGCATTGTGGAAGATTACAAACTGACGCTGCCCATGATGGCGCTGTCGCACGAAGGACGCTATATCGGCGTGGTGTGGAACCGCGCCGACAAACCGGCGGCGGTGTTTGACTCGCCCGACCGCGTGTTCCATTCCGGCGCGCATCTCATGGGACTGTGGCATCCGGGCGTGGGCGACCACCGGCTCGAAAACGAAATGGCCGTGTACAGCGCGTTCACGCTGCCGAAAAACACGCCGCTTCAATTGGAAATGTTTTTCCTGGGCGGCCATGGCGACAGCATGGTTCCGGCAGCGCAACATTACATCGCATTGCGCGGCCTGCCGGAACTTCCGGGACCGTCCCTAAGTGGACTGGAACTTCCGGGACCGTCCCTAAGTGGACTGGAACTTCCGGGACTGTCCCTAAGTGGACTGGAACTTCCGGGACTGTCCCTAAGTGGACTGTCCCGGGAAACGGAACTGGTAAACGGCTTTGACCATGCGGTGCGGCTGCTCGCGGCGGGTTGGCTGGACTCCGACGCGCATGTGGACGGGCTGTGGCGTCACGCCGTCTGGGGCGATAATTTCCCGCCGCAACCTGCGGCGGACGCGCCCGCGTACATGCTGTGGCTCGCGGCGCACATAGACGACGACGCGCTGGCAACGCGGCTGAGCAAAGCGGCTGCGCGCGGGCTGACCCGGCTTAACCCGGCGGACAATTATCTCGCGAGCGTGTCTCACGTATCACGTCCCACGCCGGTCTTGCTTTTCGGAAGCATTGAGAACAATGTGGAACGCATGGTCGCCGCCGCGCGCGCCGGACTGAACCAGTTCGACGCGCAGGGACTGCGCCGCTATCACCAGCCGGACCCGAACCGCCCCGACTACGGGCGCACCCATTTCGCCGATCACGCCAACGGCTATAACGCACAGGCGCTGGAGCCCATTCTGGCGGCGGCGGCGTTTTCCGGCGATACGGCCCTGGCGGAAGCGGCGCTGCGGCTGCTGGACAAGCAGACGGCGCATTACGCAAACACCGTGCCGCGGGGCGCGCAAACTTGGGAAATGCCGCTGCACACGCCGGATATCCTCGCCGCGGCAAGGCTTATCCGCGCCTATGTGCTTGGCTACCTGCTCTCCGGATGCAAAGACTATCTCGAACAGGCGCGGTACTGGGCATGGACGGGCGTGCCGTTGCTCTACCTCGACCATCCCGTGGAAGGCCCTGTGGGCGCATACGCAACCATCGCCGTGCTCGGAGCAACCAACTGGGCCGCGCCAAATTGGATTGGTCAGCCCGTGCAATGGTGCGGGTTGGTATATCGCTCCGCGCTGCACGACCTTGCCGCGCTTGATAATGAGGAAGGCGCATTCTGGAACAAGGTGGCGAAAGGCATCACAATAAGCGGATTGCAACAAACGTTTCCGCTTGACGATGAAGCGCGCCGGGGATTGTTGCCTGACTTCTTCCACCTGCGCGAACAGGTCAGCGACGGCCCTGCCATCAGCCCCGGTACGGTGCAGGCGCATCTGCATGAAGTATACGGAAAAACCGCCTATTACACAGCGGCGCGATTGAATGAAAAGAACGCACTTATTCACGCGCCAGGGGGAATTGATCACATTGCCAAGACAGGCGGCGTCATAACGGTCCGTATCACCGGCTGGAACAAAGGGCCATACTGGGTGCGCATCACCGGCGCAACCCCCTCTACCCGCGCCGGCTGGAGGAACAAACCGTCTGTCGAATCCGACTACGACAAAAAATACAATGCGCTTAATCTGCGAATCGAAGGAAGCGGCATATTAACATTAAAAGGAATGTGATGATCTTACAGCAAACAAATACGGAAAATAAATGACTGTTTCCTTTTCAAAGGAAGCAGTCATGTTTACCTGTTGCTCTAACGCTTCAAAATAACGTACATCACACAGCTGTAATATCCCTATAAATAACGTAACTGTCTAGCCCTCCACAATATATTGTGGGTTGCATGAAACTTTTTTCTATATACAGTGATTATATGTAGTATGATACCAAACGAACAAAAACTTCGCTCTGAACTGGCACAACTGAGCGAATCGCAAAAAATTGATCTGATTATTGAATTGATGGCGCGTGTAACCGCCCTTAAAGTGCGGTTGGGTATGAACAGTACCAACAGTTCCAAGCCGCCATCCAGCGATGGCTACGCTAAGCCCGCGCCCAAGAGTCTTCGGCGCAAAAGCGGGCGTAAGCGTGGCGGTCAACCCGGTCATCCCGGAACAACACTTCGGCAAGTCGCCGAACCCGATACCGTCGAGATGCACCTGCCCGAGTACTGTGCGTGTGGTCATTGCCTTCAGGAAGATCCGGTCCACCATGTTGAACGTCGTCAAGTCTTTGAACTTCCCGAGAAACTGTTTGAGGTCATAGAGCATCAACTTGCCGCCAAGGTTTGCGCACGGTGTGGGCGTATGGTTCGCGCGGACGCGCCGTCCGAAGCGCCCACTGCGGTACAGTATGGCCCTCGGTTTCGTGCAGCACTGGTATATCTGCGCAACTATCAATTGTTGCCGTATAACAGGCTGGCACAATTGTGCCGTGATCTTTTTGGCGCAGCAGTGAGTAAACGCACTATTGAGGCAGCGCAGCATCAGGCCTACGAAGCGCTTGCTTGCTTCGAGCAGGCAGTCCGAAGGCAATTGCCGCAGGAAGAAGTGCTGCATGCTGACGAAACGGGCATGCGCGTGGATGGCAAACGCCAGTGGTTTCATTCCTTGTCCACGCCATCGTTGACCTTTTACCAGGTGCATCCCAAGCGTGGCAGCGAAGCCATTGAGGAGAACGGGGTGATACCCGCCTTCAAGGGAATCCTTGTTCACGATTGCTGGAGTCCCTATTTTCATTATGGCGATGAACATGCGTTGTGTGGCGCCCATTTGCTGCGCGAACTGGCGGGTGTATGTGAAAGCGATGGGTATGGTTGGGCGCACGAATTGTACGTACTCTTGGAAATGATGGCCAAGGCAACGGGAACGCACGGGGAGCAGGCGCTCTCCGAATCTTTGATAACATGGTTTGAGCAAACCTACGATACTATTTTGCTTCAGGGCAAGCAAGACCTCCCGCCACCGCAAAAAACACCTGGAAAAAGAGGCCGGGCCAAGAAATCCAAAGCCGCCAATCTGCACGCAAGACTGGAAACGCATCGCGATTCGGTATTGCGGTTTGTGCGCAACCCGGCCGTTCCCTTTACCAACAACCTTGCTGAACGCGACATTCGAATGGTGAAACTTCGGGAAAAAACTTCTGGCTGTTCGCGAACCTTCATGGGCGCTGAAAAATTCGCACGAATCAGGAGTTATGTGTCCACATCGATCAAACAAGATAAAGACCTCTTTCAAAATATCAAGAACGCCATACTTCAAAAACCATGGATTCCTGTATCTGGATATTCATAAGCGTGAACGGCTAGACAGTTACCGCCATCCGCAAATTGTCCCTGTCCAGTTGTTCAAAGTCATAACCTTTAAGCCTGAGAATGAGCGTGCCTGGCTGGCGCGCGCCTCCTTCGACCAAGGGATAGCCCGCCAGTCCCACTGCATTGGCATCACCTGTGGCGTCAATCAACATCTTGCCTGACACGGTTTCAAGCCCCGATTTTGTGCAAAACATAACGTGAACACTGTCTTCCCGTTCCTCAACTTGCGCCGGCATAGCATGAAAAAGGGCGCGCACTTTCGCCTGTTGCAGCGCCTCGCAGGCCATCGCCGCATAAACAGCGCGGTTCACACGCACCTGATGCTGCCAGTGTCGTTTGGGCGGCGAGGAAAAATCGGGCAATCTGTCGCCGCAAGTTTCTACGGTTCGGCTTACCAATTCCCAGCCGATGCCGGCAATAATCTGGCGTCCCCATGCGTGGAACAGGCCGGGAAAGTTCACTGCCGCAATCGTGGTGGTGCCGCCCGGCATACCGTTTTTCTCCACAAGCAGCGTATGGAGTCCCAGCCGTCCCGCCTGAATGGCGGCAATGGCGCCTGCGGTGCCTCCTCCCATGACAATGACGTCATAAGAGGCGGAGGATGCTGTCTCTTCCTCGCGCATGGCCGCCCTGTCGGCGCAGGCATCCCCCCCACCCACCGCCGCCGCCAAGGTCCCCGTGACAACAGCATCCCGTATAAATTGTCTTCTGGTGTTTCTCATCTGATAAGTTCCCCTATTCGTTTATTGCTGTCAGGCATTTACTTCGCCGGTAATGATCTCGCGCGTCTGCACGCCGTCTTCGGATACCTGCGCCAGCATGAATCCCACCGGCGCGTTTTGGAAGTTCCAGCAGCAGGATCGCACGTTGAACGCCTGCGCCGCGCCGATTTGATACGCCTCTGTGGCGTGATGCAGGTGCCCGAAGAAAAGCAGGTCCGGCGGCGATTTTTCGACCAGTTCAACGAACCAGCGCGAGTCGTTGCGCGCCATAAACATGTTGCGGTCGCCGCCGTCAAGCGCGGGCGGTATGTGGGCAAACACCACCTTGCGCGCTTCGGGCATGGCGAGTTCCTGTTCAAACCATTCGCATTGCCCAAAGGGTCTGATCAATTCAGAACTGAACTGCCCCACATGCTCGCCGCCCATGCCTGCGTCGCACAAACCGATGAAGCGCACACCCTTGTGAACAAAACTGTAATAGTCACGCTCTTTGCCATCGCCTTGAAAATCTTCAGGAAAAAGGGAGCGCAGCAGTCCGCGCGATTCGGCGCTGCCTTCGTGATTGCCCGCCACTGCGTGAATGGGCACATCAATTGAATCGAGATGCGGCGCCAGCGCGTCGGGATGAATGTCACCCGCAAGCAACGCAAAATCAGGCCGCTCGGACGCGGGCAGGCGCCGCAACACCTCAAAACATCGCAGCAATTTTTGGACTCCATCCCCCAATGATTCGCTTTCCGGGCGTGATTTCTCCGCGCAATGGGGATCGGCTATGACGGCGAAACTGAAAGATTCCTGTGTACTGGCGCTGTCGGTTGCTGCAATGCAATGTCCTGCGGCGGCAGTCACGCCCAACCCTGCGGTAATACTCAGAAATTGCCTGCGCCCCAATGTCCTGTCGTTGGTATCCATTGTTTACTTGCTCCTCTTGCTGATGCCGCACCAAATCTGGATGCGTGAAACGTGCGGGGGAATTTCCGCGCCCTGCTTAAAGTAAAGTTAAAGTAGTATACACGAAAAAAACTTGGCAATCCCGGCTTGAATTGCAGTGTCTTGTTCCGCATAATGCTGATGTTTCGGCATTCCAAGGAATCTGCAACGTGGCCATTGTCCGTGACAATATAATACAGGCGGCAGCGCTGTTGGGGGTTGCGCTTATCTTTTATGTGGTGTGGCCTGACCGCACGGGCACTGAAGCAGAACGACAAGCGTTGCATGAGGGACGGGTAATCATCACCTATTGGGACCGGCACTCGGGACATGAGCACACCGAACGGGTAAAACTGATTCAGGAATTCAATCGTTCCCAGAACAAGGTGTACGTACGCGCCGTGCCCATCGGCTATAACGCGCTCATGGAAAAAACGCTCACGTCTATCGCCGGCGGCGCGCCGCCCGATATCTTGTCCATGGATGGCGGCATCATGGCGCAGCTGGCGGCCCATGGTCTTTTCCTGCCCCTTGATGATTTTGTCGCCTCTGTTCCCGCTCTGGATGCGACCCTGTTTTTTCCGTATGTTTGGGACATGGTTTCTTTCCGCGGACGCGTGTGGGCGATTCCCACCACTACGGACACCTATTGTCTTGTCTGGAACAAAGCTGCGTTCCGGGAGGCCGGCTTGGACCCGGATCGCCCTCCAGGGAACTGGGCGGAATTTATGGACTATATTGCGCGCCTTACGGTGCGCGACTCCCGCGGTGCGATTGAGCGGATGGGGTTTCTGCCGTGGATACCGTGGGATCAGAGTTTTATGTGGGGCGTTTTATTTGGCGGCGAATGGTACAATGAGACGACGGGCCGGTCGGAGGCGGGCAGCGATCCGCATATTATAGCGTCGTTCCGGTGGCAGCAAAGTTTTACCATTGCCCCCGGCGCGACAGAACAATCGCCACACGCCATGCGGCCCGAGCGCATCGAGTCGTTCTCGCGGGGCATCGGCGATTACATGAGCGCAAACAACCCCTTTTATTCGGGGCGCGTCGCCATGATCAGTGAAGGGGAATGGCAGGTGGCGTTTATACCCAAATACGCGCCCGGTTTGGATTGGGGCGTGGCGCCGCTGCCCCAGCCGCCCGGCGTCGAACCGTTGGCGTTTGGCCCCACCATTGTGGCGGATGTTATCCCCGCCACGGCGCGCAATCCTGAAGCGGCAAAGATGTTTCTACGTTGGTTCTACAGTCCCCGCGGGAACGGCGCTTCATCGCCCGCCGCCGATTATAACGAGGCCATCCGCAATATACCGCCGCGCATTAACGAGGCGTGTGAGCCCCGGTTTATCGAACATCCGCGGTTCAGCGTTTTTGTAAGGCAGCTGTTGGAACGGCGCGTTGTTTCTTACCCGACCACGCCCGTTACCCAGTATTTGACCGATCAGATAGTCAGACAGCGCGAACGCGTCACGTTCCGCCTGGCGACACCGGAAGAGGCGGCGCAACTTGTGGAGGAAAACGTGAACAGGGCGCTTGCGCGCGCCCGGGCGCTTATGGAAAGGCGGCGGCCATGACACGGTGGGAAAGACGACATCTGCGAAACGGACTTTTATTTGCGTCGCCATGGATTGCGGGGTTCGTTCTTTTTGCGTTGTATCCGCTGCTCATGAGCATTTATTACAGTTTCACCGCCTACAATGTGGTGCAGCCGCCGGTGTGGGTGGGATTAGACAACTACCGTGAATTGTTTTTTGAGGACCCGTTGTTCTGGAAATCACTGTACAACACCCTTTACTTTACCGCTTTTTCCGTGCCGCTGAGTCTTATATTCAGCATTACGCTGGCGTTGTTGCTGAACCAGAAAGTTGCGGGCATAAGCGTATTCAGAACGGTGTTTTTTTTGCCGAGCATTGTGCCCGTTGTCGCCTCCGCGGTGTTGTGGTTGTGGGTGTTGAATCCCGACAGCGGATTGATCAACAGCGCTTTGCGCGGATGGGTCGGTATTGAAGGTCCCGGCTGGCTGGCGGACGCCCGCTGGTCAAAGCCGTCGCTTATATTGATGAGTCTGTGGAGTGTGGGCGGCGCAATGGTTATTTTTCTGGCGGGACTGGCGGATGTGCCCCAAACGTTGTATGAAGTGGCGGAATTGGATGGCGCGGGGCCGGTCAACAAATTTCTTCACGTGACGCTGCCCATGCTTACGCCCACCATCCTGTTCAACATGGTGATGGGCCTGATTATGGCGTTCCAGTATTTCACACAGGTGTACGTTATGACAGGCGGACTCGGCACACCCGTTGACAGCACCATGTTTTACGCATTGTACCTGTATCGAAGTTCCTTTTATTATCTGCGCATGGGGTATGCCTCCGCCATGGCGTGGATGCTTTTTGTAGTTATTCTTGTAGCGACGCTGGGTGTGTTGTATTCGTCCAGAAAGTGGGTGTTCTATCATGGCGACTAAACGCATGCGCCGCGTCGCCGCCATGGCCGCGCTTGTGGCGCTTTCCATAACCTTTATCATGCCCTTTATGTGGATGTTGTCCACCTCTTTCAAGCACGAATCGCGCATATTCCCGCCGCCGGGCGAGCCGCCGTACTGGATGCCCGTCACGGACGTGCGCGATGAAAAAGGAAGATTGCTTGTCCAATACGGCGGGAAAGTCGTGCCCGATTTGGGCGTGGATGATTTCGGACTGCATCGGCTGCTGGTGGATGGCGAAGAAGTCGGCGCATGGGACCACGAAGTGGAACCGTTGCTGCGTTCCGGGCTGCACTGGGAAAATTACAGGCGCGCCTTCGAGATGATGGATTTCAGGCGGAATCTGAAGAACACCCTGTTCATTTGTTTCGCCGCTGTGCTGGGAACCGTGTTGTCCTCCGCCATTGTCGCGTACAGCTTCGCGCGCATCCCGTGGCGGGGCCGCGACGCCGTGTTCATTCTCGTTCTTGCCACCATGATGCTGCCGTATCAGGTAACACTGATTCCGCTGTTCTCCCTGTACAGCCGTCTCGGCTGGGTGGGCTCCTTCAAGCCGCTCATTGTTCCCTATTGGTTCGGCGTGCCCTTCTACATCTTTTTGCTGCGCCAGTTTTTCAAGGGAATCCCGGAGGATTTAAGCGCCGCGGCGCGCATTGACGGTTGCAGCGAGTTCGGCATTTTTGCCCGCATTATCCTGCCCTTGAGCAAGCCCGCGCTCGCCACCACCGCCCTTTTCATGTTTCTTTTCCAATGGGGCGATTTCCTGAATCCGCTCATTTACCTGCAAGACCACACGCAATATACGCTGGCGGTGGCGCTTCAACAATTCCAAAGCCAGCATGAAAACGCTTGGGGCCCGCTCATGGCAATGGGCACTGTGATTACCCTGCCGGTCATTGCGCTGTTTTTTCTGGCGCAGCGAACATTCATACAAGGAATCACGCTTTCAGGCTTGAAAGGTTGAACAATGGAAATGCCGGAACAATGCGGCGCCTGCCGCCATGTGTATTACGAAGAAAACGAGGCGCGTTGCGGAAAACGCATGGTGCAGTGCTGTGAACGGGACGGCGAACTCCAGGAACTTTCGATGAAACCGGGCTACTGTCTCTTGCTCAATCCGGACAACAACTGCGCGGACTACGCAAAACCGCGGCTACGTGGTTGAGAACGCAATCCCGGTCTGCTGCCGGCGCTTGTGCGCCCCTGCCGTATCGTCATCCTTTTCCTTTCAGGGTAATCCGTAGAAAGCCCCGGGCAGCGTCGCCGATGCTGTGTCCTGAATTTGAAATGCACTTGCCCTTTCGCCGAAAATCTACATGTAAACGCCAACTTGAAACATACCTTACCTTTTAGAATACGAACGGGAATCCGCTTATGAACCGCAGAGTCCTCGCCATTGGCGCTCATCCGGATGATGTTGAATTTATGATGGCCGGAACGCTGCTCATGCTCGCTCGCGCCGGTTATGAGCCCCATATTTTCGTGGTGGCGTCAGGCAGCTGCGGCAGCGCCACGGATGATCGGGATGCGGTGGTTCGCGCGCGCCTTTCAGAGGCGCAGGCAGCCGCAGCCATGCTGGGCGCGCAATTCCATCGGCCCGTAACAGACGACCTTGAAGTGCTGTACTCGCTGCCCTTGCTGCGAAAAATGGCCGCCGTCGTGCGACAGGCGCGACCGCATATTATTCTTACCCATTCGCCGAATGAATATATGGAAGATCACTCGAATACCTGCCGCCTCGCCGTTACCGCTGCATTTTCAAGGGGAATGAGGAATTTTATTACCGACCCCGAAACGCCTCCGGTAAACAACAGTGTCACGCTATATCACGCCCTGCCCTATGGTCTTTGCGATCCCTTTGGCAAACCTGTGACGCCCGACCTGTATGTGAATATCGCCGATGCACTCGAGATGAAGAGAAAGGCGCTGGGATGTCACGCCAGTCAAAAGCGATGGCTGGATGAAAGTCAGGGGCTGGACAGTTATTTGCAGGCAATGGAAGACATGAGCCGCGAGGTGGGGGAATGGAGCGAACGCTACGCCGCAGCGGAAGGATGGCGCAGACATTCACATCTGGGCTTTTGTGATCTTGGAAGCGACCCACTGTGCGCCGCACTGGGCGAAGATGTCTGCAGCGCGTAGACAAACATCGCAACGCTATTCCAGAAACGCATCGTCAAAATCCTTCCAGACGGGGTCATAGCCGGCGCGACGAATCATCGCAACCACTTCCGCCGGCGAACGTTGGTCTTCAATTTCAAATTGCGCCAGCCGATTGCATTCGGGAGCGCCGTAACCCCCCGGACGCGTGCTGGAACCGGCGCTCATGGATGTTATGCCCAACGGCAACAGCCGGTCGCGCAACTGCGCGGATTCGCGGGTGGACAAGTTGAAACCCGCCTCGGGTAAAAACAGGCGCAATGCCACTATCATCTGCGCCAAATCCATGTCGGACGCCGGATGGGGAATCTGAAACCCCGGGGGCGTATGGCGCAGACGCGGGAAAGACACCGACAATGCCGTTTGCCAGCGCTTGCGCTCCAAATAGCGCGCGTGCAGCGCCAGCCATATCATTTCAATGCGCCAGTCATACAAGCCAAGCAACACGCCCATGCTTATGCGGCGCGCCCCGGCGGCGGCGGCGCGCTCGACAGCCTCCAATCGGTACAAATAGTCCCGCTTGCGACCGTGGCGATGCATTTGCGCATACACGCCCCGTTCATAGGTCTCCATATACAAGGTCATGCCGTCGAGGCCATGAGCGCAAAGCAATTCATATTCCTTTGCGTCCATGGCGTAAACTTCAACCGCCACAGACGCAAACCAACGCCGTGCTATGGAACAGGCGTCGGCTATATATTCCGGCGGGACAACTGCGGGAGCGTCGCCGGTAAGCAACAGGACGGATTCATATCCCATTGCAGACAAGGTTTTGCATTCCAGCTCAATCTCTGCCGCTGACAGTGTGACCCGTTCCTGTTGCCCCGCTGCGTTCGCCGAAAAACCGCAATACACGCAACTTGCCGCGCAAACATTCGAGAGGTAAATAGGCGCATACAGACTTATTGTGCGCCCAAACTGGCGGCGCGTCAACCGTTGCGACTCGCGGGCGATGTCTTCAAGCATCGGAATGGCGACCGGCGACAACAACGCGACCAGGTCCCGCACATCGCGCCGCTCGCGGGACAGTGCGCCGCGCACGTCCGCCGGCGACACCGAGTCATACAGATTGCGGATGCGGGGTTCCGGCCAAGATTCAAGGATGTCGAGAAAGTGCATTGGCTACAAAACTCCAGTAAGAGCGTCGCACAACGCCTTACCTGTCCTCAAATAAAAATCCGGTTAACGGCGATGAGGCTTCGGCGCAGTCGCGCTCCGGACCAAGTCCGGCGCGCCATGCCATGCGTCCCGCGGCAGTGGCCAGTGCGAAGGCTTTTGCCATTGCGGCATGGTCGCGGGCGTCGGACAAGGCCGTGTTAACCAAGACGGCGTCCGCGCCCATTTCCATGGCTTGCCCGGCATGAGACGGCGCGCCCAGCCCGGCATCCACCACCACCGGCACATTCGCCTGTTCGATAATGATGCGGAGCATGTCCCGGGTGCGTAGGCCGCGATTACTGCCAATGGGCGCGCCCAGCGGCATCACCGTCGCCGCGCCCGCCTCTTCAAGCCGTTTCGCCAGCACGGGATCAGCCTGTATGTAAGGAAGCACCACAAACCCGTCTTTGATTAGCATTTCGGCGGCGCGCAGCGTTTCAACGGGGTCCGGCAACAAATAGCGCGGCTCCGGCGTCAGTTCCAGTTTCACCCACGGCTCCAATCCCGAGGCGCGCGCAAGTCGCGCAAGGCGCGCCGCCTCGTCGGCGTTTCGCGCGCCGCTGGTGTTGGGCAACAGCAGTTGCTTCTGCCGGTCAATGGCGGAAAGAATTCCTTCTCCATCCGGTTTGTTCAGGTCAACACGGCGCAACGCCACCGTAACGATTTCCGCTTCACTCGCGGCAATGGCTTTCCGCAGCGCCGCCGCAGAAGGGAACTTGCCGGTGCCGATCATCAGGCGCGACGAAAAACTGCGGCCTGCTATGACAAGCGGGTCGTCATTTTCAGGTACGTTCATAATGAAATCCAACATATAGACTTGTACGCATAACACAAACAACAAATATGGATTGCCTGCGCTGTGACAAAAACAAATGCGGACGCACTCAACATGTCGCCCGTCGCTGCGCGGATTGTTCAGATACGCTTATGGTGTCAGGCGTCGGGTTCAGCCCCAGATTCAAAGAGGGAGCGGACAACGCAGTCTGCCGGTATAATAACACCGATGCCCGACCAACTGTGAATTGGAATCCCGCATGTGATTCCATCTATTATACCCCCATATACCCATGATGTGTTTGGGGAGTTTGCAAACGTGATAGTTACAAGCATATTCGACACAAGCAACGCGCTCTTTGACGCGGCGCGCAACTTGTTTCAATCCACGGCGCAAAATGACGCGAGCGCGCCTCATGCGCTTCTGTTGCCCGGCGGCAATACGCCGCGCCCCCTGTTCCAAAACATCAGGGAATATCCTTTTCCCGTTGACGCCAACTTCCGCATCGGATATACGGACGAGCGATATGTTCCCGAAAAAAATCCGCTCAACAACTTCACCGTCTCCAAAGACATGATCCACGCGCTGGGTATTTCGGACAGCCAGATAATGCGCGTCAACACCGATATGTCCCTCGACGCGGCGGCGGAAGACTACAACAGCACACTGCGCGAGTTTTTTGAAGACGGCGGCATCATTCCGCTCGCGTTTCTTGGCTTGGGCGTCGACGGTCACACCTGTTCGCTGTTCACCAAAGAAGATATCCGCGCCTGTTCGGAAGACCGGTTTGCCGTGCCCGTGCGCCGCGAGGAAAAACCGGACCGCATATCAGTAACCCCCGCGCTGCTCCAGCGCATCCGTCACATCGTAATTCTCACAACCGGCCCCGAAAAAGCCGCCATTGTTGACGCCATGACCCACGAACCCGATCATGTCGTGGCGGGCAAGGTCTTGGCGGAATGCGCGCGCGTTTCCCTCTGGTACGCGCCCCAAGACTGACGACGCGTCTGCCCGCGCAATCACGGATTTGATTTCATCCGGCGGTTCTCTCTACAATACGCCATCGGGATTCTTTTGGCAAACAATCCCCGTGGGGCCGTAGCTCAGTTGGGAGAGCGCTTGACTGGCAGTCAAGAGGTCAGGGGTTCGATCCCCCTCGGCTCCACCATTTTCCTTCTCGGGCGGGGAAATGCCACCCGCCATGTCCAACATGGGGTGTTTCGTGTTTGTCGTTATGAACGAACCGCTTCCCTTTCCCGTTCCACCAGCGCCACCGACGCAATTGCCGATTCTGCAGTGGCTTCGTTTGCGGGTTTACCTTCTTCAACACAGCTGAGGAAATAATCGTGTTCGCGGCTATAGCCGTCGCCGGGGAGCAGTTCAGGCGTCAGATGTTCGCCTGCCTCGGTATAAACATGAAGAGCTCCGTCCATCATGCTGTTGAACTCCAACGCCGCCTTTTCGAGTTCCATGCGGAACCCCATTCTGAACGGGAAGGTTGGGCCGTGCAGCCAGCCGCCGTCCATGGACGCCACGGGACCGTTGTTGTATGTGTAGAGCGCGTTAATTTGACTGACGCCCTCGCCGGGCAAATCAACGCCTGTTGCCTGAATGCGGTCGGGTTCTCCCAGCAGGTAGTTCACGAAATCCACATCGTGAACATGCAGGTCCAGCGCCGCCCCGCCGCTCTTTGTTTCATCCAGCAACCATCCCCCGAAACTCCAAGAGGGCTTGCCGCTCTGCCGGGTGAGATGCGCGGCAAGCAGTGCGCCATATTCTTGAGATTGGATTATTTCGCGCGCTTTGACATACACGGGCCAGAAGCGAATGCATTGGGCCGCCATGAACACTCGGTCATATCCCTTGAGCGCGTCCAGCACCTCCAGCCCGTCCGCCTTGGACAAGACCAGCGGCTTTTCACATAGAACATGCTTGCCCGCGGCGATGGACTTGAGGATGTATTCCTTATGCAGAAAAGTGGGCAAGGTAATGAGCACGGCCTCGACATGAGCATCTTTGAGCAGCGCGTCGCCTTCTTCATATTTGGACACGCCGTCAAGAGAAATGTCGCCTTCGATGGCGATATTTCCCGTTGCGGCTTCATCCTTGAGGTTCGTCGGATTCTTGTCCGCCACGGCCACCACCGTTGCCAGCTTCGACTTCCGCAGCACCGCGAGGTGCATCTTCCCGATGAACCCCTGTCCAATGATTCCTACGTTCACCATTTTCTTTCCTTTCCGTATGTATTTTTTTGTCTTGTTCCTTACAGCAGCAATGTCAGTTTTCAAGCATAAACCCGAGACGATTGGAAAGTCAATTCCATGTTTTACTGAAATAAAAATCGTTCTTTATGAACCGAGGCTTTCATAGTAGCCGGAGAAATGTTTTGAAAACAGCGGGCCATCACAGTTTTTCCGCCTTGATGTAAATCTCTTTAGGCGCCTCGTCGTAATATCGGAACAAGGCGGGGCAAAGCCAGCCTTCTTTGTCGTATTGTTCCGCATAATACCAATTGCCGCTTTTATCCCCGCGCCGCCAGGTCAATTTGTGCGTATGTCCGGGAAAGGGCTGTGTGGAAAACAACAGCCGAAACCCCTTCTCCGCGTCCGGAATATCCTTCACCAACTCGTCTATCAATTCAGGGATTCCGGACACAAACGGCTCCTTGTTAAGCCCCGTGGATTCATCGTCAAACACCCATGTGCCGGCGTATTTGTAGGGGGCAATCACCATGATGGCATTGCCTGGCGGGCCAACGTCGGAAAAATCGAGCAACTCCTGATGCCACGCAATGCCACCCGCTATGACAATTATCAGAAACGCAATCGCTCCGGTACGCCATACATTAATTTTTGTAACCATGACTCTTCCTTTCCTGTTGAAAATCCCAAAGGCAAATGCGCCGCTACTCGAACTGTTCAGCGGTATAGACATTCTTCACCTTGGCAACAAATTCGGGGACATGCTTTTGCAGGCAATAGGTCACAACGCCGTTGGCCAGCCCTTTCCCTGTTGCCTCCCGGCCAATCATGAGGCATTGCCTCACGTAATCAGGGGTGGGGGCGTCAGCGGATTGCGAGTGTCTCACGCCGTATACCATCACGATAAGCGGCATCTTGTTTGTTAGTCCGCCCGCCATTGTCTTTTCATCAAGCCACTGACGATACGCGTTTATCTGGGGCATAAGCTGCGAAGTATCCGACAGGTTTTTGTGGGGATAGAAGTATGGAAAAATGACGCCGTCAATCGCGCCCGTTTCCACATGCGGCGCAATGGCATTTTGATAGCCGTAATAGCACACAACAAGCAAGGACAGATGCGGCGCAATTTTATGGGCTTCGCGCATCATCTCTTTGCAGTAGCCGGGCGTGAATTTCTTTACGTTTCCATTAAAATCGTCTATACAGACGCCCTTTATGATGGGATGCCCTTTCGCCAGTCGCGCGCATTCAATCGCCCATGTAACATAGTCGTCTTCAAAAGGCTCGGGAACCCCTTCCGAAGGCGGGGTCAAATACAACCAAAGATTGATTCCCGCTGCCTGAAACGCCGGCGCCATGCGTTTGAAATCTTCCCATGCCCCGGGATAGTTCTCCTCCCGCCACACAAGATGCATATAGTCCCGCGCGCCGATCTCCTTCAATACTTCAATCAACTGCAGAATGTCCGTGCGGTTGTTTTCGTCGCGCGCCCCGATATTTACGTAGTCGCCGAGAATGGGCGTCAGCGCCGGCACATCAGCACCCGTAAAACCGCGTGGCGCGTCCCCGGCGTCCGCAAAGGCAAAAGATGCTGATAAGGAAAGCGCTAGAATCCCCATGCTGAGAAAACGCCTGAATGAAGTGTCTGCTTGCATCATCACTCGTTCCTTTCTTGTGGCTGCCGCGCTCGAAAACCAGGTGTGCGAACAATTTTCCAGGCTCATGTCCATGATTGCCCGTTGCGTGGGGATGGATATTGTTTCGTTGCCGCACACATTTATTTCTTCCCTACAGCGGCGATATAGATGGTGAACTCCTCGTCGCCATTCACGCCGAGCAGTTTATCGCAGGCGTTTTGATCGTAAGCGGCAATGGCGCATGCGCCGGCGCCGATACTTTGACACGCCAGGTAAAGGTTCTGACAAACATGACCGGCGTCAACGGCAATCACCTTGTGGGCGGCGAGACCGTAACGCCATTCCATGCGCTCCGGTATCGCAGTCCAGAAAAAAGTTGCCGCTGAAGCGGCGACAAATCCCTGACCCAGACAGGCCATGGCGGCGTCATATCCGATGTTCTCGTCAACGCGCAGCTGGGCCAGCGCGCCATCAAAAGGCAGATAACGGTACAACCCCGCAGGCATGGACTCGACCCGGTTTATTGCGAGATGGGTCTCAAATGCGTGTCGCGCCCCGGCGGACGGCACCGTGCGCAGAGCGCACTCCGCCCCCAGTATTTCGCGCACACCCTGCGTCGCCCACAACAACATGGACAGTTCTTCCAGGCTCAACGCGCCCGCCGCGTAATGACGCACACTCTCGCGCTGCAATATGGCGGCGCCCAATGGCATGTTTCCAAGGCGGGCCAGCGCTTTCGCGCCGTCGGGAAGCGGTATGCGCGGCGCGTCCGGCGGACAGGGTTTTTGCAGCGGCGGCGGCGGCACGCCCCGACTTTGCGCCGTACTCGAGAAATCAATCTGCTGCCGAATGTTGTCCTTCAGGAAATACCGGTTTGCGTCAAACTTGTTCTCGTTCATTTATCAACACCCTCCCGGCCGCCTTCGGCAACCTTCTTACGGCTTCAGTTCAAACGTTACGGACACGCTCGCGCGTATGGATATTTTGCCCAGCGCCACCGAATCCGTTATCTCGCCGCCCGAGCCGCGGTCGGCCAGCACATTAACCTGCGACATGCCGCCGCCACGGCCCGAACCGCCCCGCCAGCCGCTCCAGCTCGACCAATATCCCCAGGGAGAACCGCTGTAGTTCTCGTTTATCCTTAACGGATTGCCAATGGATTGCCCGAGAACCGCCGCCATTTTTTCCGCCTTTTCCCGCGCCGCCTTCAACGCCAATTCCCGCGCCTTTTCGCGGTGTTCCTTGAATTCGCTTGTTTGAAACTCGATGCCGTGAACATAATTGACGCCCGACTCCAGGGCGGCGGTGACCAATTGTTCCACTTTCGCCGCATCGGAAAGGGTCGCCACAAGTGTATTACGCACGAAATAGCCAATGAAATTAAGTCTGTAACTGTCGTCCCAGCGCGGTTCGATGGAAAGATGGTCCGTTTGAATATCCTTTTCCGGAACACCGCATTCCCTGACGGCCGCAACGGTTTGCCTGAGGACCTCGTTGTTTTTGGATTTGGCAATGGCAATATCGGTATTCCAAGTTTCAATACCGAGACTAATCACGATCTTGTCCGGTTTAACGTTTACGACCGCTTCGCCATTGACGGTGATGGTTGGTTGATCGTCATGGGGCTGGAATTGTTGCGCCCCCACATGACAAGCCATAAGGCTGATCAGGACTGCGCCTATTGCTCTCAATTTCATGTCATGCTCCTTGTGACGCCGCCGATTGACATGGCAACGCGACGCATTTTTACCGCCGGCGCCGCCCGCGCGCGCCGGCATGTCTAGGCCGTTACCGCACCATTATGGATATTATGAGCGCATGTTTTCAAAAACATGAAAAAGGCGCGTTATGCCGTGTGTGAAAACAGTGTCCAGTCAAATCAAACGCCCCATTGCGCCGGGAATGCCGCAAAACAATTACAGCAGCCCTGGGGCGTTGTGGTAAGGTAAACATGTCAACACGCCGTTGCGCCATGTGAATGTTTCTGTTTGCGTAACATTTTAGCCGTCTGGCGTAAACGTCAATCATCAGTCTGCGTCATTGCGAAGGAGCACTGCGACTGAAGCTATCTCTTAGCCCCGGATTTCGGCGGGCTGTCGCCCTTCTCCTAAGAAA
>Ga0129302_1001132_pt1 | contig 20074 bp, 16 predicted proteins | sample BlaSprsedimmetaG_FD_94476 | JGI IMG/M metagenome (GOLD analysis project Ga0129302, IMG submission 94476) | Hot spring sediment bacterial and archeal communities from California, USA to study Microbial Dark Matter (Phase II) - Blank Spring... | ecosystem: Environmental > Aquatic > Thermal springs...
ACACGCGCCTTGAGGGTGCCTCCGTGATGCTTCCGCTGGACCATGACAGCCTCCTGTGCGACGCTACCATACCACAGCCACACTACCTTATCCACTGGTCCAAAAAACCGGGAGTATTACAAACGACCCATCCTCCTTGAGTATGCGCCGAAGATGAGGGGCAAATGAGACGAACCAATCGCAGTACTTGTCTTCGTCCTCATTGCCGTATTCCTTCTTTCGTTTCAGCGCAAAGGGGGGCGAAGTGAGGATCAAGTCTACCGATGCGTCGCGAACATGGGGCAGGAATTCAATTGTATCACACAAGTAAGCTTCGCCTCTGTCGGTCTTATAGTACGGCCGAAACGGGGCGTTGGGCTTCAGATATTGTGCCATCCATGTGTTATTTCCGCTTGGCATATTCAGGTACTCTACCCCCCGTCGAGCGGTTCTGTCAAGTGTCCATTCCTTACAGTTGCTTGCGTGAACCGGCCCGCGCTGCAATTCCGTGGACGAAATACCCATTTCTCTTATCGTCCTGACGTACGTCCTGGCGCATCGGTTTGGCTGGCCAGCAGGCCAACGCGAGCGGCAGTCACATCATATTGTGTCGTGCCTCCAGGACGATGCAAGCCATTTCTTCGGCGAACTTGCCGGCCTTGTTTTGGGAGGCAATGGTCGGGCGGCGCCGGCGGGGCGTTTGATGATCCGCGTGCAGTGGAGTATCCAGCTAGGTCCAGGCCATAGGCAGGATTCATTCGGCGTCCCTTCCGCGGACTTTCCGTCCGGGCGGTTTCTTCCTTGCGGGCTTCTTCCGAGTCGATTCGATCATCTTCGCGGAGGTCCGCAGGTCTTCGACGTACCGGGCCTCGGCCTGGGCTTCCGCCTGTAGCCGCCGGCGCTCGGCGAAGGCATCATACTGCCGATGCGCCCAGTCGAGGGCCTCGTCATGGCTGACGGACCCGGGGCCGACGAGCACGGGCAGTTCAGTATCGCTCAGGAACTTGTCGAGAAAGCCCTCCCAGTCGCGCATGTGAATGTCCTGCCGCCGCTGTGCTCGGAACTCGGCCTGGTCGAGGAACATGACGGTGATGCGGTTGAGCGTGTCAATTTCCCCGGCGTCGAGGAAGTTCTTGGCCGTACCCACGTCGCGTTTCAGGACGCGTCCGCTTTTCCACGCGGTCAGGCCCATGTTGGCCTTGCGGGCGTCGGCTCGCCGACGGATGATCTCGGCGGCCGTCATGCCCGTGGCGGCGTGGTGCATCTTGTTCTGCACGGTCGCGAAGAAGCGCTGCGTCTCCTCTTCGCCTTCGCGGTAATCGCAGGCCAGCGCGAGGATCTCCCGGATGCGCTGGTAGACCCGCGCCTCGCTGGCGCGGATCTCGCGGATGCGGGCCAGCAGCTCATCGAAGTAGTCCGCCGGCCCACGCCCGCCCTTGAGCCGCTCATCGTCCAGCGTGAAGCCCTTGACCAGGTACTCGCGCAGACGGCCCGTGGCCCATTGCCGGAAGCGTGTGGCGATGGGGGATTTCACGCGGTAACCGACGGCGATGATCACGTCGAGGTTGTAGTGTTCGATGGCCCGCCGAACGGCTCGTGAGCCCTCCCGGCGAACTGTCAAGTATTCCTTGACAGTTGCCTCCCGTGATAATTCGCCCTCCTGGTAAATGTTGGCTATATGGAGGCTTATGTTCTGCTTGGTGGTCTGGTAAAGCTCCGCCAGCAAGTTTTGAGTCAGCCAGACGGTTTCACCCTCGATCAGCACGCGAATCTGCCCGCCGCCTTCCTGGGGCTGGTAAAGGACGATTTCGCCATCAGGACGGGGGGTATCCTTATCACTCATTGGGCCACCTCCGCAAGCATATGCGTGATTTCGCCTTCGATCCGCTTGAGGTTGATGAACTCCGGAATTCCGTGGACGCCATACTCATTTCTCTTGTTGTTCTCGCGTAGGGCCTGGCGCATCGGTTTGGCCGGCTAACGGGCCATCGCGAGCGGCAGTCATAGCATATTGTGTTGTGCCTCCAGGACGATGCAAGTCGTTTCTCCGGCCAACTTGGCGGCCTTCTTGGGGCAGGGAGCCAAGCGGGCGGCGATGGCGGGGCGATGGTTTTCTCCATGCCTGCTGGTCGAACGCGAATTCTTTTGATTGGCGTGATTCAGTCATTACGATGGGCCTGGTCAGGGGCCATCCCTTGCCTGCGGCAAGGGATGCCACCCGGCGCAATACGCGATACGCATGACGCAATGCGAAATACGAACAACGATTACGAACGTACGCCCTGCGGGAAAGGCGGCTCAAGCCAGGCCCACAACTCAACGGGCCGCCAAGTGCTCGCGGCAGGCGTTGGCCAGGGCGATGTAGCCTTCGCAAGCAAGCCGGTCGGGGCGTAGCCTCGGGTCCACCCCGCAGGCCTCGAAGATGGCGGGCCAGTCGGTAACGGCCCCCAGACGATTCTGGGCCAGCCGGGCGGCGGACTTGAGCATCTTGCGCCGGTGGCCGAGAAACAGCCCCAGGACCTCGGTGAACAGCCCCATCTCGCCAATCCGCCCGGCCTTTTGCGGGTCGCGGACGAAGGCGACCATCGCCGAATCGACCTGCGGCGCCGGCCAGAAGACCGACGGCCGGAGCGTCCGCAGCGTCCGCACGCTGCCCGTCGACGCCAACAGGACACTCAGCAGGCCATAATCGCCCGTGCCCGCCTCGGCCGTCATCCGGTCGGCCACCTCCTTCTGGACCGTCACATACATGGCGTCGACGATCACCGTCCCGGTGATGAGATTGATCATCAACGGACTGGCGACCTGATAGGGGAGATTGGCCACCAGCAGCAGGCGGCCGGGACTCGATGCCGGATGCTGGATGCCGGATGCTGGATACTCGGTTCTGACGCCTGCGGCACGGGTCAGGGCCTTGCTGATGGCCTCAACGACCTGGGAATGGACCGTGTTCTTGTTCGCCAGCGCGTCAGTGTTGATAAGCTGGACGTTTGGGCAGTGCTCCAGGGCACTGCCGGCGATCCGGGCGAGCGTGGGGTCGATTTCAACACTGATAACGGCACCGGCGCGTTCGGCGATGGCCTCCGTAAGCGAGCCCGTGCCGCCGCCAACCTCCAGGACCACGTCGCCGGGACCGATCTCGGCCGTGTCCACCAGCAGGCGGATGAGGTTGAGGTCTATGAGAAAATGCTGGCCGAGACGCTTGTTGGGCTTGACGCCCGCATCGGCGAGGAGTTGGCGGATTTGTTGCTTGGTCTGCATGGCTCGGTGCTGGATGTTCGATCCTCGATCCTTGATGCCGGATACTGGATACTCGATGCTGGATGCTCGGTCGCCTGGTCGCCGAGGCCGGTCAGCGCCGCAGGCCTGGGGTATCGGCGGGGCGCCGGGCGGCCTGGTTCTCTCTGCGGGTCAGGGCCATCTTAATGGCGGTCTCGATGGCGGATTTCATGCTGTCCGGGCAGGCCAGATTCTTGCCGGCGATGTCGAAAGCCGTTCCGTGAGCGGGGCTGGTGCGGATGATGGGGATGCCGATCGTAATGTTGACGGCGGTCTTGGGCGCCAGGAGTTTGACCGGGATCATGCACTGGTCGTGATACATCGCGACGACGGCGTCGAATTCGCCGCCGGCGGCCCGCAAAAAGAGGCTGTCGGCCGGGTACGGACCGCTGACGTTGACGCCCTGCTCCTGGGCCAGCAGGATGGCTGGCCGGATGATGCGGTTCTCCTCGTCGCCGAACTGCCCGTCCTCGCCGGCGTGCGGGTTCAGCGCCGCCACGGCGATATGCGGGTGTTCGAGGCCGAAATACTCGCGCAGCGCCGCGCTGAGCAGGTCGATCGGCTCGAACACGCAACCAATGGTGAACTTGTGGCGGATCTCAAACAGCGCCTCATGGATGGTGGCCAGCGCGATCCGCAGACCCCCGGCCACGAACATCATGACTTTGCGAGGGCTCTTGGTGCGGGCGGCGAGCATCTCGGTGTGGCCGGTCCATTCGGAATCGGCGAGTTTCCAGCTGGCCTTGCTGATAGGCGCGGTGACGACGGCGTCGATGAGGCCGCGTCGGGCCGCGTCGATGGCGTCCAGGCAGAACCGCATGGACGATTCTCCGGCGATGCGGCTGGGGCCCTTGACCCAGGGCGGCATGGAATACTCGTCATAATCGGCGACGACGACCTTGTGGGGGTAGTCGCGGCTGATCTTCTCGTGCTGGTGGCGCCCCCAGAACGGCTCGATCTCCGCGCGGTCGGCGGCGTAGCAGAGCTGCTCGTTCATGCCGAAGACCACGTACTTGGCGGCGCGCCGAAGGGCCGGATCCGCCAGGGCCTTGACCACGACCTCCGGGCCGATACCGGCCGGGTCGCCCATCGTGATCCCGATGACGGGCTGGGAGGTGATCGAGTTGTGGCTGTTGCCGTTCACAAAGAAGTCCACAGCACGGGGCTAGAAGCCCATTTGTTTGAGTTTCTCCACGGTCAAGCCGGTCTCTGAGGGCAGGACGTTGTCCAGGTATTTATGCACCGCCTTGACGACGATGTCGGTTTCGATGTTGACCAGGTCGCCGGCCCTGGTGTTGGCCAAGGTGGTGCGGGCGAGCGTCTCGGGGATGACGGCGACCGTGAAGGATTCGTGATCGAGCGCCGCGACGGTCAGACTAATGCCGTCGACGGCGACCGAGCCCTTTTCCACCATTTGGCTGAGCAATCGGCGGTCGGCGGAGAACCGGATATCGGCGTAGTGGTCGCGGCGGTCGATGGCGGCGATGCGGGCGGTTCCGTCGATATGGCCCTGGACGATATGGCCGCCCAGGCGCGCGGTCGCCGGCAGGGCCCGTTCAATGTTGACCTTGCCGCCGGCCCGCAGGCGGGCGAGGCTGGACCGCTCCAGGGTCTCGCGGCTCAGGTCAAAACAGACGTTGCCGGCCTCGATGCCCGCTATGGTCAGGCATACACCGTTGACGGCGATGCTGTCGCCGACCCTGCATTCGCCGGCGATGGAGCCCAGGTCCACCGTCAGCGCAGCGGTCGCCCCGGCCGCACGTGCCGGCGACCTGACGACGCCTGTTGCCTCGATAAGCCCGGTGAACATAATTGCCTTTGCATAGGTAACTTACGCCCGGTCAATCGGACCAAACACCCATGCTACGCCGGCCGGGGCCGCAAGTCAACCCCGCGATTCGCCGGCCAGACGCCACCGACACAACTGCAAACGCAAAGCCGCAGAACCAAAACCACAACTCAAAACCCAAAGCCGGCCCCTGGGTCGCGTTGCGGGGTTCAGGATTCTAGGCTGTGGCTTTGCGTTCTGGGTCTCCCGTTTTGGGTTTCTTCCACCGGCGGGAAATGGGTTTGCCCAGGCCGATGTCGGTGCTATGATGAACAAACACATGATTGGGTTTGTTTGTGTGGCCTGTGGGCCCGGATGGAATAGTCTATGGACTCGATATGGTTGAAAGTGGCGGTTGGAAGCGTGGCGGTCGTGGCGGTGTTGATCGGCGCGGCGGTCTTCTGGCCGAGCGGCGACTCGACACCGTCACCGGGGCTGCAGGCGGAACGGGCCAAGACGGTCTACGATACATGGGAGCAGGACGAGGCACGTTTGCGGGCCGAGCCGGGCCAAACGCCGTCGGCCGAGACGCCCCCGCAGCCGGTAGCCCAGACACCGCCGGCCGAACCGACGGGTCAGGGCCAGGTAGCCCAGCCGCCCATGCCGTCGCCGACACCCCAAGCGCCGGCGGCCGAGCCTCAGTACAGCTTCAAACCTATGGATGAGATTGACAAGATCGACGCGGAGAGGCTTTGGAACGTTATCGTACAGGAGCGAAAGCGTGGGAGGCTTCCAGGAGGATTCGGGTATAAGGGGATGACCGACCACTGCCGGGAGCTGATGCAGCGGTATCCTGGGACGATCTACGATTTCTACGCCCGACGAACGCTGGGAGATATTCCGGAGCGGTACTGGACGATGTACAACATCACCGAAGACGAGCGCGACCTGACGCGGTTTCAGACACAGCCCAAGCCCTAGTACAAGGAGGACTCAGCAGATGACGACGGCGGTTACCACGGCGGGGATTCCCACGATCAGCATCACGGCCGAGACGCTGCCGCAGGCCTGGGAGAAGGCCGTGCTGGCCGTATGGGACCACGGGGTCCGGGTCAAGACGCAGTATGACAAGCCGCAGGACCCGCCGAGCCGGGATGCAACCGTGATGATTACCGTGGCCGATCCATTCGCCGAGCCCCGGATTCATAAGAACTTCCCCGGCGGCCCGGAGGAGTTGGAGGCCTACCGCCAGGAAGTGGTCAACGGCATTCACGACCACTGGATCGACCCGGCGGCCGGCAAGTGGACCTATACGTACCACGAGCGGCTGTTCGCCTACGGCCCCGTGGAGAACATCCGCCGGGCCGATTCGCCCAAGCCATTCAAGGCCGTCGACCAGATTCAGTATATCGTCGACGCCCTCTCGGCCGCCGGCCACACCCGCCGGGCCCAGGCGATCACCTGGATGCCAACGGCGGACCCGCGGACGGACGATCCGCCGTGCCTGCAGCGGCTCTGGTGTCGGCTGCTGGCCGACGAGGCGGGCGGCTGGACCCTGAGCATGAACACGCACTGGCGAAGCCGCGATTTGTACAAGGCGTGGTTCATGAACGTCTACGCACTGACGGACTTGCAGCGGACCATCGCCGAGCGCATCGCCGAGAAGACGGGCGAGCCCGTGGCGGTCGGGCGATACGTGGACATCAGCGACTCGCTTCATATCTACGGCAGTTACTTCCGCGAGGCGGCGCCGGAGATCGAGAAGATGCGGACCACGCCCTACACCGACCGGGCGTGGGAATCGAACCATCCGGCGTTTTCCATGATGACCGAGGAGGCCCGTGAGAAGCTCGCGCAGGACCCGGACTGGTTTGCCAAGGCAAGGGGGTAGGCCGTCGTTCGTATTTCGTAAGTCGCCGCTTGTATATCGTCTCTCAGGAAGGCAAGATGATGTTGAAGGTTAATGGACAAGTGATTGAAGAAGCGACGATCCAGGAAGAGGCCGAGCGGTTGCGGCCGCACTACGAGCAGGCCTTCGCGGACCAGCCCGCCGACCAGCGAGAGGCCCAGTTGCTGGACTGGTCGAAGGAGAACGTGATCGAGCGGGTACTCGTGGCCCAGGATGCGCAGGCCCACGGCGGCGAGGTCTCGGGGCAGGAGATTGACGCGGCGATTGAACGGATCAAGAAGCAGTATGCCGACGAGGAGGATTTCGCCAGGGAGTATTCCGGCCAGGCCCTGGAGAAGCTGCGTGAGGATATTGCGTTGCAGTTGAAGGTGGAGCGGCGGCTCGACGGCGTGCGTAAGAAGGCCGCCAAGCCGTCCGAGGCCGAGATACGCGACTACTACGAGCAGAACCAGGAGGAGTTTCGCACGCCCGAGCAGGTCCGCGTCGCGCACATGGTCAAGTACGTCAACTGGCAGACCAGCGAGGCCGACGCCCTGCAGGCCATGCGCCAGGCGAAGAAGGACCTCGATACCGGCGCCCTCTTTGAGGGCATCGTGGACCGATACAGCGACTGCAACGACCGGGGCGGCGATCTCGGATACGTGGCGCGCGGGCAGATGGTGGAGGAGTTTGAGGACGTCATCTTCCACCTCAGCGCCGGTCAGGTCAGCGATGTTTTTCGGACGCGGTTTGGTTTCCACATTGCCAAAGTGTACGACCGCCGTCCGTCGGAGATCCGCCCGCTCAAGGACATCAGGGAGCAAGTGGATGGCGCCCTTCGCCGACAGAAGGAGGACCAGGCGGTCGAGGCCTTTGTGGACGAACTGCGCGCCGCGGCCCGCGTGGAAGAGCAGTGAAAGCCGGTGTGCCGCCCAGTGGGCTTGCCGTGATAAGAAAAAAGTCAGGCGGGATTTGCACGGGGCGTTTTCTATCGTAGACTTTGGGCGGAAAGACAAGGGCCCAAAGCGGCCCTTGGGCGATGCAGGTCGCTCGGCGCTTTCGGCCTCGGGGTTTGGAGAGGCTCGGCCGGGTGCGGTTGCGGCCGGTGTCGTCGGTTCCGGGTGTGCTCGCCACGCCCGGGGCCGCAGCCACAGTCAATTGGGGGGGCTATGTAAGTTTCTTTCCGAGTCAGCCTCTGCGTTCCAGGCGCAGAGGCTCTTTTTGCGCGCGCGTGGCGTAGGACGCCCCAGCCGGCCGGTCTGAGGCGTCGAGCGGCTATACGCCGGCCCATTGCCTGATCGCCCATGCCATGGACCGGCAATTTGCCTGAATATTTCCTTTGACATACTAGATGTTGCACTTAGAATCGGTGTAAGTCCAGATGTGGTATCGCCTTGACGTACAGCGTAGGACGGGCTTCGGTGGTGGCCACGGCCGTCCGGGGCCAACGAGGGTATCAGAGAAAAGCTATGAGATGTCCGTTCTGCAAGGAAGATCGGGACCGAGTGATTGACTCGCGTTCGAGCGAGGCAGGGCGCGTCATCCGCCGTCGCCGGCAGTGCCTGGCGTGCGAGCGACGGTTCACGACCTACGAGAAGATCGGTGAGAGTTTCAAGCTGTACGTTGTGAAGAAGGACAACTCGCGGGCGCCGTACGACCGGGATAAGGTCCTGACCGGACTGCGGAAGGCCTGTTACAAGCGGCCGGTCTCCGCCGAGCAGATCCAGGAGATCGCCGACAAGGTCGAGGAAGACATCTTCCGCAACTCCGACAAGGAGGTCTCGTCGGCGTTCATCGGCGAGAGCGTCATGCGGCACCTGCGGGATACGGACAAGGTCGCCTACATCCGGTTTGCCAGCGTCTATCGCGATTTCCGGGATGCGGGCGAGTTGATTGAAGAAGTGACACAGGCGATTGGCAACAGTGAGCCGATGGAGCAGTTGAAGCTCTTCGGCGGGTAAGTGAAGCGGACCGATTTTTTGCATGGAGGCAAAAGAAGGCTATGCGGTCGCAGCTCAGGGTCATAAAGGCCGACGGCGGCGTCGAGCCCTACCTGCACACGAAGGTGATGGGGACCGTCAATGCGGCGCTGGGGCGGGTCGGCCGGGCGGATGTGTACCTGGCCGAGCAGTTGGCGGACGTGGTGACGTACTATCTCTATCACGAAGGCCGGCGCAGCCGCGTGGCCAGCAGTGAGATTCTATCCATGGTCAAGGTGGTCCTTTCTTCCACGGGCCACGAGGACGCCGCGGCGGCGCTGAGTGAGCACCACTACGAGCGCCAACTCAAGCGCCGGCGGATTGAGGTCGCGCCGATCGACGTCGAGGGCGTCGAGGACGCGGCGCTTTTGTGGAACGGCGGCGCGGACGGCCGCCAGCCCTGGGAAAAGGGACGGATCGTGCGGGACCTTGTGGACAAGCACGGCCTGGCACCCGAGACGGCGCGGACCATTGCGTCGATGGTGGAGGAGAAGGTTTTCGGGATGGGCATGAGGGTCGTGCCGTCGAGCCTCGTCAGGCAGCTTGTGCTCGGCGATACGGCCGCGGTCCTCCACGCCGAACAGGCCCTGGCGACGGCCTGAAAGCGGATTGTTTTTGCCTGGTTTGTGGGTGGCATCCCTTCGCGCAGCGAAGGGATGGGGGGTGCCTTCAAGCGTCCGCGGCACTTCTTGAGCTTGATTCGCTGCAACCTACGGCGCAGACGATACCGGCAAAAGCAGGCCGCAAAACTGTGCCGGACCCCCTCGGTCTCGTGGCCGCCCTGACCTCTACTTGGTCTGGAACAGGAGCGATTCGGCACGGCTGAGGACATGCTCCGGGGATTCGTCGCCGGCCACGTCGAGCCAGTGGACGTTACCGAAGGTCTTGAACCAGGTTCGCTGGCCCTTGGCCAGTCGCCGGGTATTGATCTTGATTTGCTCCAGGGCCTCGTCGAGTGTCAGCCGCCCGGCGAGGTGTTCGATAACCTCGGCGTAGCCGATGGCCGCGCGGGCCTGTTGGCTCAGGGGCCTGTCTTCGGCCAGCAGGGCGCGGACCTCATCGACAAGGCCGCTCTCGACCATCTTCCTGGTGCGGGCGTTGATGCGGTGGCTCTCTTCGGCCTTGTCGCGGCGCAGACCGATGAGGGTCCAGCCGTCAGTGGTGGGTTTCGCCACGGAGAACGCGGAGGTATTTTCTGTTGAGGAATCTCCGCGGTGAGCAAGCCCCGCGTCGAATTGCGTCTGGAAGCTGGAGATGGGTCGGCCGGTCAGGCGGTAGACCTCGATGGCCCGGATGGTGCGGCGGATGTCGTTGGGGTTGATCCGGTCGGCGGCCGCGGGGTCAACCGCGGCCAGTTCCGCATGGAGCCTCGCGGGGCCCTCAGCCTGGGCCCGTTGGCGCAGTTCGTTGCGGATGGTCTCATCCGAGCCCGGACCATCGAAGAGGCCGTATAGGAGCGCCTTGATATACAGCGCCGTGCCGCCGACGCCGATGACGGGCCTGCCGCGGGCGAGGATGTCGGCGACGGCGCGGTTGGCGCGTTCAAGGAAGGCGGCCACGCTGAACGACTCGGAGGGTTCGACCACGTCGATCAGGTGGTAGGCAACCTCCCGGCGGCGTTCGGCGGAGGGCTTGGCGGTCCCGATGTCCATCCGGCGGTAGACCTTCATGGAGTCGATGCTGAGGATCTCGCCGTCCAGCCGGCGGGCCAGATCGAAGCCCAGCCGGCCCTTGCCGGAGGCGGTTACACCCAGGATAAGCACCTTCTGCACGTTCACGAACGGACCCACGCAAGACACACTACGCAATACGCAATATGAAGGGGAGTCTACCGCTTCGAGTTTTCCGTTGCAAAGCCAAAGCCCGAGGCGTAACCTGAAACAGATGATGACGACGCAGCATCCGGAGGCGGATTTTCGCGACAGGCTCAAGGCCGCGGCCGAGCGCATGGATGACATTCTACGGCGGGTGCTGGAGGGCGACGGGCGGGTGGATGCCTCCCTGCGGCAGGCGATGGAGTACACGCTGCTGGCGCCCGGCAAGCGGGTGCGCGGCGTGCTGGTGCTGTGGAGTTGCGAGGCGGTCGCCGGGTCCATTCATGCGGACGCCGAGACGGCCGCGGCGGCGGTGGAGATGGTGCATACCTACTCGCTGGTGCATGACGACCTGCCGGCGATGGACGACGACGATTTTCGCAGGGGTCGACCGACGTGCCACAAGGCCTTCGATGAGGCCACGGCTGTGCTGGCCGGCGACGCCCTGCTGACGCTGGCGTTTGAAATCCTCAGCCATGACGTAGCGGACGCCGCTGTGGCGGTGCGGCTGATTGGGGAGTTGGCGCGTGCGGCCGGCCCGGCCGGGATGATCGCTGGCCAGATGGAGGACCTGCTGGCCGAGGGCCGGGGATCGGGCAACGCCGGGTCCAATACGAATGACAAAGCCCCGGCGACGAACGACGAGCAGCTTCTCAAGCGGATTCACACCAACAAAACGGCCAAGATGTTCGCCTGTGCGGCCGTGATGGGGGGCCTGTGCGGGCGGGTCGATGTGGCGCGGCTGGAGGCCCTGCGGCGATACGGGCTGAAGATCGGTCTGGGCTTCCAGATCGCCGACGACATCCTCGACGTCTGCGGCTCTAGTGAGCAGTTGGGCAAGACCGCCGGTAAGGACGTCAAGGCCGGCAAGGCCACCTACCCGGCGATTGTGGGCCTGGACCACTCCCGCGCGCTGGCTGAACGAATCGCCACAGAGGCCATCAAAGCCGTTGAGCCCATCGGGCCAAGCGCAAAGATGCTGCGGCAACTAGCCATGGCCCTGCTGGAACGGACCGCCTGAGCTGCGTCGGACCTCCACGCAGCCCGGCTTCCGGGCCCTTGAGATCACTGGTAACTCGTCACTGTGAGATGTGGCGGTTGACAGAGCGGTGGCAGCGGAGGATAATCCGCATGCAGGTGTTTGGTTTGGCCTCTGAGGGGCGCTATGGCGGACGTGTTCGACCAGTATCTTGATGCAATCAATAAGGCGTTGGCGGGTGGGGATGCGACGGAGCATACGCATCGACCGGCCCTCAAGGTGCTGGTGGAGGCCCTGGGCGAGGGGATTACGGCGGTCAATGAGCCCAGGCGGATTGCGTGCGGGGCGCCGGATTTGCGGGTCGCCCGTACCGAGCACGGGACGGATCAGACCCTCGGCTACGTCGAGTGCAAGGATATCGGGACGAACCTCGTGAAGGAAGCGCGTAGCGAACAAGTCAAGAAGCGTTATCTGCCGAGCCTCAGCAACTTCATACTGACGGATTACATTGAGTTTCGGTGGTACCTGTGCGGTGAAATGCAGCTTACGGCGCGGCTGGCGCACGAGGAAACCGGGGGACGGTTCAAGGCGACGGCCGAGAGCGGAAAGCAGGTCGAGGATCTGTTGACGGCGTTCCTCTCGCAGGCGCCGCAGCGCATCACGACCGCGAAGGACCTGGCGGAGCGGATGGCGGCCCTGGCCCGGCTGCTGCGGGATGTCATTGTCGGGACCTTCGGGCGGGAAGAGCCGCGGGGACAGTTGCACGAGCAACTGGAGGCGTTTCGCAGGGTGCTCATCCACGACCTGACCGAAGAGCAGTTCGCCGATATGTATGCCCAGACCATCTGCTACGGGCTGTTCACGGCGCGTTGCCACATTGACCCTGCGGGCCTCCGCGACGCCCAATCCCGCGCGATGGATCGGCGCAGCGCCAAATTCAGCCGAAGGGACGCCGGGTATCTGCTGCCGAAGACCAATCCGTTTCTGCGGAAAATGTTCAACCAAATCGCCGGGCCCGACCTCGATGATCGCATCACATGGGTGGTCGATGACATCGTGGCGCTGCTCGACCGCGCGGCGATGGATGAGGTGTTGAAGGGGTTTGCCCGAGGCAGCGGGGGGCGGGACCCCGTCGTCCATTTCTACGAGACCTTCCTCGGACAGTACGATCCGACGCTGAGAGAGATGCGGGGAGTCTACTATACCCCCGAGCCCGTGGTCAGGTATATTGTGCGAAGCGTGGACCAACTGCTGAGGAAGAAATTCGGCCTCAAGCGGGGGCTGGCGGATAACACAACGGTCAAGATCCCTGACGGCAATGGGCAAACCAAAGTGGCGCATAGATGCCTTATACTTGATCCGGCCGTCGGGACTGGGACTTTCTTGTTTGAAGTCATTGATGAAATCCACCGGCGCTTTCAGCGTCAGAAAGGGATGTGGTCGGGATATGTCAGAGAGCATCTCCTGCCGAGGTTGTTCGGGTTTGAGCTGATGATGGCGCCGTATGCGGTGGCGCACATGAAGTTGGGGTTGCAGCTCGGCGAGACCGGCTATGACTTTGAGAGCCACGAGCGACTCGGCATATACCTGACGAATACGTTGGAAGAGGCCTCTGAGGTATCCCAAAATGTCTTCGCTCAGTGGCTCAGCGATGAGGCGAGAGAGGCGAACAACGTCAAGAAGAACCTGCCGATCATGGTCGTGCTGGGCAACCCGCCCTACTCCGGGGTTTCGGCCAACCAGGGGCGGTGGATTAACGCGCTGGTGGACAGTTATCGAGAGGCGGACGGCGGCCGTCTCGGAGAGAAGAAGGTATGGCTGAAGAACGACTACGTGAAGTTCATGCGATTCGCGCAGTGGCGAATAGAACGGACGGGAGCCGGCATTCTGGCGTTTATCACGGACCACAGTTACCTGGACAGCCCCACATTTCGAGGCATGCGCGAGCGCTTGCTGGGGAGTTTTGATGAAATTTATATCCTGAATCTTCACGGAAACAAGAAGCGGCGGGAGACCGCACCCGACGGCGGGGAGGATCAGAACGTTTTTGATATTACCCAGGGGGTGGCTATCGGCATCTTCGTGAAGAACGGGACGCATCGGCAAGCCGAGGTTCGGTATGCGGACCTGTGGGGAAAACGGGACGTGAAGTATAAGTTCTTGACGCGGGAGAACGTCGAGCGGACGTCGTGGAAGAGGATTCATCCCAAGTCGCCGTTCCACCTCTTTGTGCCCGCCGATGGAAGCATGGAGGCGCAGTACCGCGAGGGCTGGAAGATCACCGATATATGTCGCGTAGGCTCGAACGGCGTTCAAACGTCGCGGGATGAGTTGGTTGTTGCTTTTACTCCGGAGGAACTGCGGACACGCCTTGGCATGTTTCTGGATAAACGACAGAGCGATGATGAGATCAGAAGCCGCTTCTTCTCTGGAAAGGGCGGCATGAAGTACTTGCCTGGGGACACTAGAGGATGGTCTCTGGCTGAGGCTCGTAGCACAATCCGCGAGAACCGGAAGTGGCCGCAGAGAATAGCCAGATATGCGTATAGACCGTTTGATGACAGGGTCATTCTATACATGAGCGAGGTGATAGACTGGCCACGGCCCCAAGTGATGCAGCATTTTGGGCGGCGCAACAGGGGTCTGTGCGTTGGGAGGGCGGGACTGGTGCAGGCCGACGAGTGGGACTTGGTTTATTGCATGCAGATCATGTGCGACCACAATCTGTTCCGCCGGGGCAGCAGCATGAACATGCCGTTGTATATCTACCCGAACGGCTCACAGCAGGACATGGATTATGAAAGCTGGCCGCGTGGCGAGGGCGGGCGGGTGCCGAATCTGTCGCGGGAGTTTGTGGAGGAATTGGCGCGCCGCGTGAAGCTGGCGTTCGTCGCGGATGGGCGGGGAGACCTGAGAAAGACGTTCGGCCCGGAGGATGTATTCGAGTACATCTACGCGGTGCTTCACAGTCCGGAGTATCGGCGGCGCTATGCGGAGTTTCTCAAGATCGACTTCCCGCGGATACCCTGGCCCAACGGACGGGCGGACTTTCGCGAGCTTTGTCGGACGGGGCGCCGGTTGACGGCGCTGCACCTGATGGAGGCGGACGTTCTGGAGGACGACAAGCGTTGGCCGCTGTTTCCCAAAGAAGGCGGTATGGCGGTCGAGGCGGGCTATCCCCGCCACGTCGTGGACGCCGAACGGCCCGCGGCCGGGCGGGTGTACATCAACAAGGACCAGTACTTCGAAGGGGTGCCGCCGGTGGTCTGGCAGTTCCATGTTGGGGGCTATCGGGTCTGCGAGAAATGGCTCAAGGACCGCCGCGGGCGGACGCTGAGCTACGGCGAGGTCAACCACTACCAGAAGGTGGTCGTGGCCATTAGCGAGACGCTGCGACTGGTGGAGGCGGACTGCATGGGGGCTCTGTAGGGCTGGTTGGGGCTCCCGCGGCGGCGTCCGGCCCTGGGACCGGCCCCTTAAACCCTTTACAAAGAAGGGGTTTTCGTGTAGACTGACGGGAATGGGTGTGTTACTTGACACGATGAACAGTCCGGCGGACTTGAAGCGCCTGGAACCTGCCAAACTCAAGGCCCTGGCCGAGGAGATTCGCCAGCTTATTATCGAGTCGGTCAGCCGCAACGGGGGGCATCTGGCGAGCAATCTGGGGATCGTGGAGCTGACGCTGGCCCTGCACTATGTCTTCGACTTCGCCACGGACAAGCTGCTGTGGGATGTGGGGCATCAGTGCTACGCGCATAAGATTCTAACCGGCCGCAAGACGCTGTTTGAGCGTCTGCGCAAGTCCGACGGCGTAGGCGGTTTTCCCGACCCGGCCGAGAGCGAGTATGACCAGTTTGCCGTCGGGCACGCCGGCACGGCCATACCGACGGCCATCGGCATGGCGCTGGGCCAGTGGCACCGCAAACAAAACGACAAGGTCGTGGCGGTCGTCGGGGACGCCAGCATCGTCAACGGCGTCAGCTTTGAGGGGCTCAACAACCTCGGGCTGGTCAAACGACAGCTCCTGATCGTGCTCAACGACAATTCAATGGCCATTGACGCGACGGTCGGGGCCCTGGCGAAGTACTTCTCCCGGTTGCGGCTGAGCCAGACCTATGAAGACCTGCGCAAGACCACCAGCGGCATCCTGGAGCACCTGCCGGTATTCGGCAGGGGGATGGAGGAGGCCCTGGAGTGGTTGAAGAAGGGTATCCGCATGGCGTTGCCGGCCAGTCAGATGTTCGAGAGCATGAACATTCCGTATTTCGGGCCGGTGGATGGGCATGACGTGGAGTCGCTGATCAAACTGTTCAAGGCGTTCGATCATCTGGAGTATCCGGCGATACTTCATGTGTATACGAAGAAGGGCAAGGGTTTTCATCCGGCCGGAAGCACGCCGACCCAGTTCCACTCGACCGGGCCATTCAAGATCAACGGCAAGACGGTCGAGCCGGAGGTCTACGGCGGCCGCGAGACCTTTACGCAGGCCTTCGGCAGGAGTCTGACGGCCCTGGCGCAGGAAGACGAGCGGATCGTGGCGATCACGTCGGCGATGTGCGATGGGACGGGGCTGGGGCAGTTCCGCAAGGCCTTCCCCGGGCGGTTCTACGACGTGGGAATCGCCGAGAGCGCGGCGGTGGATATCGCGGCGGGACTGTGCCGCGGCGGCCTGCGGCCGGTGGTGTGCATCTACTCGACGTTTTTGCAGAGGAGTTTCGACCAGGTCTTCCAGGAGGTCTCGCTGCAGAATCTGCCGGTGGTTTTCTGCGTGGACCGGGCGGGCTTCGTGGGTTCCGACGGGCCCACGCACCACGGTCTGATGGATATTGGGTACCTGCGGATGATGCCGAATCTTGTGCTGACGGCGCCGTCGAACGCGGCGGAGATGCAGGGGGCCTTGGCCTTTGCCCTGTCGCATACCGGCCCGGTGGTCATACGGTATCCGAAAGACGTGGTCCCGCCCGAGGAATCGGTCAGTCCGGCGTGTGCGGCTGCGTTCGAGTGCGGGCGCAGCATCGTGGTTCGCCCGGCCGAGGACCCCGACGTGTATATTGTGAACTACGGTAGCCTGCTGGCCGAGGCGCTGGAGGCGGCGCAGTTGTTGGCGGGTGAGTCCGTTTCCGTTGAGGTCGTCAACGCGAGGTTCGCCGCGCCCATCGACGAGCGACTGGTGGAGCTGGCGGCTAGGGGCAAGGCCATGGTGACGGTCGAGGACCATTCCCAGGCGTGCGGCTTCGGGTCGGCATTGTTAGAGGCGGCAGCGCACTGGGGCGCTCAGGGAGCCAAGCGTAAGGGCAGGAGGGCAAAGGCTGGGGATAAGCCGGTAGGCGGTATTTGTGTCTTGGGTGTCGGGCGCAGTTTTATAGGACGTGACTCACGGGGTCGCCAGCTCATGGAATCGGGCTTGAATGCCGAAGAGATAGCGACGGCCGCCAGAGAACTGCTGCAAGGACGCGGGGCCACGGAGCGCATACCATGTCAAAGGTGAAGTTATTGCCCAAGCTGTTGGTTTTCGGAGATCCGTCGAAGGGTCCGGTGGCGGAGGCGATAGCGGATTTCTCGGACTTTGTGCAAGGCCGGGCCGAGATAGCGGCGACGTGCGGGTTGGAGGAGTGCGTGGGCGAGCAGCTTGAGGGCTGCCGGTTTGCGGTGATATTCGGGGGCGATGGCAGTATCATTTCCGCGGCCAGACAACTCAGCGTCAAGCGTGTGCCCGTTATTGGTGTCAATATGGGCAAACTGGGCTATCTGGCGGAGTTTGGTCTGGGGGAAATAAAGGCGCTTTTTGATGATATACTGTCCGGGAAAGCGCCGATAGAGAGAAGGATGATGCTGGGCTGTCGCGTTGTGCGCGGCGGCCGTGAGCAATTCCGCTCGATGGCGGTCAATGACGTGGTCATCACGGCCGGACCGCCCTTTCGCATGATCGAACTGCAGATGGCGGTCGACGGCGAGCCCATCGGCGGGTGCGTGGGCGATGGTCTTATAATATGTACGCCCACGGGCTCGACGGCACATAACCTGTCGGCGGGCGGACCGATTCTGGCCGGTTCAATGGAGGCCATGGTCATCACGGCGATTTGCCCGCATTCATTGAGTTTTCGTCCGCTGGTCATCACGGCCGGCAGTGTGATCGAGGTGACGGGCGTTCGGGTCAACGAAGGCACGACGGTCTCGATTGATGGCCAGGTATCCATGCGGTTGACCGGCGACGACGTGGTTCACGTGGCGCGGGCCGACGGCGATTTCCTGGTGGTCGGCAACCCGCTGCGAAGCCGCTGGGATACGCTGGCGACGAAGTTAAGCTGGGCGGAGAAGCCCAAGTATAAAGAATGAGGGCCCAATGCCCTCGCCGTGTTGTACGTTCAGCACGAGTTCGGGCGGCCTTGAGGCCCCCGAAATCGTGTGTTTGACGGCGGAACAAGGGATTGCCGCCGATGGTAGAAACAGAGGGCCCTTACGGAGAAGGGGTGCGACAGGTGAACCTGCGAAGATAAGGTGCCGTAGCTATGAAACGCATTCATTCGACGATAACGGGCATGTCGGGGCGCCGGAGCGTGCTTCTGGCGGCGGTGGTTCTCATGTGCATGGCGGCCGCGGCCGAGAGCCGCTACGCGGATCGCTACAACGTGCCTTCGACGCGGCGCCGCGTGTCGACCAATCCCATCGGACCGGGGACGATGCCACCGACGCGCTACCAGGATGGGCTGGTTTCCAGTCCGGACCCGACGAACGACAGCGGGAATATGCTGGTGACGGGGAACGTGGCCGGAGGGATGCACTTTCGCGGCCAGGTTCCGTATGGTAGCAGGACGGATTTCTACGCGCCTCTGGGTTCGACGCAGTTCGATTCGTTCCTCAGGATGTCCGGTGGGGGCGAGGGTCTGCGGCAGTATGATTACCGGGGTAACTACCCATACCAGCCGTATTTCTCGACCGGTTCGACGGTGGCGACGCAACGCTGGGACTATACGGGCGGCTACGACCTGAGCGGGGGCCGTCTCGTGGCGCAGCCGCAGGTCTATGGATTGCAGCCGATCCACCGCAGCGACCAGGTGATGGACACGACCGAGACCCTTCGGACGCGGGATGACATGGGACCGCTACTCTCCCGGACGCCGGGGGAACTCGAGAGGATCATCGCCAGTGAGACCCGGCCACAGAAGGCGATGCACGGCCTGACGACCGATCAGTACCAATCGGAGTTGCGGAGTATCCGGGCGGAGGTCGAACGGCTTCTGGACCGGATGGAGGCGATGGGCGAGGACCCGACAACGGGTACGACGCCGATCCGCCGGCCCGAAGAGGGCATGGGCACGCCGACGGAGACGGACGGGGATACATCCCGGAGCTACTCCGACATGACGCTGGAGCAGCTACGCAGTCGGCTGGCCGAGGAGCGGGTTGCGTCGGTGGGCAAGGCGGGCGATGACGGCAAAGGGGTTTATCCGGTGGGCGATACGGGTGGTTCGGACAGCATCCAGTCGCAGATAGACGACCTGATGCGGCGCATTGAGGCCGCCGAGTCACAGGCCCCCTCGAAGGCCCCGACGGATCTGTCCGCGAATCGTGGGCCGGGCCAGAGGAACATCGCCGATGTGGAGTCCTGGCCGGCGCAGTATTTGGAGGACGCAATGGGCCGGGCGACGGCGCTTCGTCACACCCCATCCGAATCGGTTGACCCGCGAACCGGGCAGCAGCGATCGGCAGCGCCGGCGACCGAGAGCATAGAGAATCTCTCGCAGCGGGAGATCACGGCCCGCGCCGAACAGATCATGGGCGTTCACAAGGACCTGGAGTCGTACAGCAAGGCCCAGGCGCAGCAGTATTTGCAGGCGGGCGAGACCTACATGCGGCAGGGGCGGTTCTATCGGGCCGTCGATGCCTACAAAATAGCGCTGTTGTACGAGCCGCGCAACGCCCTGGCGTGCGCCGGCCGCGGCCACGCCCTGTTCGCCGCCGGCGAGTACATGAGCAGCGCATTGTTCCTGACGCGGGCGCTGAGCGCATTCCCGGAGTACGCACAGCACAAGGTGGACCTGGTCGCGCTGATCGGGACCGAGACGCTGGAGACGCGGATCGCCGACATCAAGGACCGCCTGAACCTGATCGACACGGCCGAACTTCGGCTCGTGCTGGGCTATGTCTACTTCCGCATGGGCGATATCTCCGCGGCCCAATCCATGCTCGCCGCCGCCGCGCCGGCCCTGGGCGACAACCCGGCGCTCAAGGCCATCCGCGACGCCATGGCGAAGTAGGATCTGCGATTTACGATTTGGCTATTGCCGCGATTGCCTTATGGTCGTCTCCCGCTCCGGCGTAAATCCTGGTTTGTCCCTGATTGTTACTTCCCCACGCCCGAATCGTCCCGTCGGATTGCAGTCCCAG
>Ga0129302_1001136_pt1 | contig 20005 bp, 9 predicted proteins | sample BlaSprsedimmetaG_FD_94476 | JGI IMG/M metagenome (GOLD analysis project Ga0129302, IMG submission 94476) | Hot spring sediment bacterial and archeal communities from California, USA to study Microbial Dark Matter (Phase II) - Blank Spring... | ecosystem: Environmental > Aquatic > Thermal springs...
AAGGGGCATCGGATCATGGTTCAAATTCAAAGCAGTTGGTTTCCGGTCATTGACCGAAATCCACAAAAGTTTGTCGATATTTATCATGCTTCGGCTGATGATTTCCAAAAAGCTGAACACAAAGTTTATCGTTCCGCGTCATACAATTCACATATAAAATTGAGAGTTATTTCCAAATAATAATTCAGGCGGTGCTTTATCATCAGCTATAGCCATGAACAATGAACTGTAAATTTCAACTATAACATTGCAAACAAAAACGTATTTAAGCAACAATAAAAAATTAGATTGTTCATAGAATAATTTAAGGTCTTTGCCGATGGAGAGAAAATTAACGCTTGCGCTTATCCAACAGCACGCAACTCAAGACAAGGCTCTAAATATTCAGCGCGCAATCAAAACATTCGAAACAGCAGCTCGCAGCGGTGCACAACTCGTCGTATTTGCCGAACTGGCATTTAGCTGGTTTTATCCGCAACGCCCGGCAACTGGAAATATCACCGATTTGGCAGAACCAATTCCCGGACCGACTACCGACATCTTTTCCCAACTTGCCCGACGCTGGAAAAAAGTTGTTGTCCTGAATCTGTTTGAATTGAAAAACGAACAAACATTTGACGCCTCTCCGGTTATTGACAGCGACGGCAACATCATCGGTGTCACCCGAATGGCTCATATAATGGAGGGACCTTGTTTTCATGAACAGGGATATTACGCGCCCGGACGAGCTGAAACATTGGTCTATGATACCACATACGGAAAAATTGGTGTTGCGATCTGCTACGACCGTCACTTTCCTGAATACATGCGCGCTCTTGGATTGCAAGGTGCTGAATTGGTTGTTGTACCACAAGCTGGCGCAGTTGGGGAATGGCCCCAGGGATTGTTTGAGGCAGAAATGCAGGTGGCTGGTTTTCAAAACGGCTATTTTACCGCGTTGTGTAACCGGGTGGGCAAAGAAGATTGTGTCGAATTTGAAGGCAAATCTTTTATTACCGCACCGGATGGAAAAATCCTGGCTCAAGCGTCTGCTGGCAAAGACGCGCTTCTGATCTGCGAAATTGATCTGGCTCAAACTTCTGTTTCGCATGCCAGACGTCATTTCCTCAAGGACAGAAGACCGGAAATTTACACGCAATGGTTCAGCACATAACAAGAATTTACAACTATTGTGTGGTTTTTTCAAAAATACCATCAAATACCAGGAGATTAAACTGATGAAACCAATCAAGCAATCAATTCGTCTGATACTGATCGCACTGGCAATTGTCATTTTTTGCGTCAGCATCGCATTGAATTTGTATTTCATGCGGGGCGGTGAAAATATTACCAAATACCACATCGCAGCGGCTGAAAAAATAGTGGGTTTGCAATTTTCTTCATCGGAAAGACAGCTCATGATGGAAAACCTGCAACAGAACCTTGCACGTTATCAAAAAATACACGAACATCCATTGGATAATATGGTAGCGCCGGCGATCCTTTTTAGCCCATTTGTTCCTGGCGTGCTGTTGAACCCGCAGTTGGGAAGTTTTGAAATAACAGAACCGGAGAATCTTCCGTTGCGGCCGGAAATAAACTCTTTAGCATTTGCGCCGATTCCTGTATTAGCTCACTACATCCGAACTCGACAAATAACATCAGTCCAACTAACAGAGATGTATCTGAGGCGGTTAAAAAAATTTGGTCCCAGGTTGGAATGTACCATCACTCTGACAGAAGAGCTGGCATTGGAACAAGCCCGCCGCGCTGACCAGGAAATCGCCATGGGAAAATATCGCGGTTTGCTGCACGGCATTCCCTGGGGCGCCAAAGATTTGCTGGCAACAAAAGGCATAAAAACCACCTGGGGAGCTACGCCATACCAGCATCAAATAATTGACGAAGACGCGACAGTGGTAAAAAAATTAGAGGACGCCGGCGCGATCCTTGTCGCCAAACTAACGTTGGGCGCCCTGGCAATGGGTGATGTATGGTTTGGTGGAAAGACCAGAAACCCATGGGACATCAACAAGGGTTCCAGCGGCTCATCAGCGGGGCCCGCTGCGGCGGTTTCTGCCGGATTGGTTCCTTTCGCCATCGGCTCAGAAACATGGGGATCGATCGTCTCTCCCAGTACAGTTTGTGGAGTGACCGGACTGCGACCAACCTTCGGCAGAGTAAGCCGTTACGGCGCCATGGCCTTGAGCTGGACCATGGATAAACTGGGTCCGATTGGTCGGAACGCTGAGGATTGTGCAATTGTAATGAATGCAATTCTCGGACCCGATGGTAAAGATCTGACAGTCTATGACATCCCATTTAACTTTGATCCACATTTTAACTTGAAAAATTACCGGATTGGATATTTGAAAAATGATTTTGACAGCGATTACCCTTTTAAAAAGACCGATTCTCTGGCGCTGGAAACCATCAAAAAAATGGGCATCAATCTCATCCCGATTGAGCTGCCGGATTTGCCGGTCTCTTCTTTATCAATAATCCTATCTGCAGAAGCAGCGGCTGCATTTGACGAGTTGACCCGATCCAATCGCGATGACCTGCTCACCCGCCAGGATCGCGGTGCATGGCCTAACCTGTTTCGTTCATCCCGATTCATCCCGGCCGTTGAATATATTAACGCCAACCGGATGCGAACTGTTCTCATGCAAAAAATGGAAGAAATTTTCCGGCAAGTGGACATATACATCGCGCCATCATGGAAAGGAAATAACCTATTGCTCACCAACCTGACCGGGCATCCGGCTGTGGTGCTGCCCAACGGATTTTCCGCGGAAGGCACGCCAACCAGTCTTTGCATCGTGGGAAAACTATTTGAGGAAGGAAAAATTTTATCGTTTGCCAAAGCCTTTCAAGAGGCAACTGACTTTCACCAACGAAAGCCCAATATTGACGAGATCAGCGAACAATCTTTTGAGATAAATTAATTTGCGACAGAGCTGTAAGCAATCACCGGGAAAACTGTTAATGCTTTTAACCTGAATAATTCATACGCCACAAAGTCCCGAAGACACAAAGGCACACAAAATATTGAAAATATAAAGCTTGGCAGGCAAAAGAAATTAATCGACTCAGAATATTTTTTATGAATGCTTTTTTCACAACTTTGTTCCCGCCACGGCGGGATTCGTGACTTGGTGCCTTGGTGGCAAGATTTATGAATTAAACAGGTTAAATAGCTACCCTGGAATGTTTCACCACAATCCCGCTACGGTGGGATGTAGTGATAGTTCAACTTTCTTTTGAACAAACACTACGATTCATCATGGTGAATACAGTAGACATATCCAAAGCCGTTTCAACGGTTTTTTGATACACCGCGAGATGGCTTACACAGAAATAAATCTAAGTTCCTAAAATTTAACAAATAATTAGCGACCCGAATATTTGGCTTGTCAATCAAAATTGCGCTGTGACCTCTGGCAGTTTTTTCAACACTGTATTAGTAAAGCCATCTAACAAACAAAAAATTTAGCTTGACAATATATTAAAAATTAGTTATATTAATAACACAAAATAACGGAAGCAGGCAGAACCTGATTTGTAAACATCAATCAATTCACGATTTTTCATTTAAGCCAAACTTCCCCTAAGAGTGCGATGTTATTCAAAGACAATACGACAAACAAACATCTGGAATCTCTTGATCCCTTCTTCTTCTTAGAAAAACTGCATACAAGACTACTCTATTCTGGCTGGAGCCTAAAAAAGTATAAATCGTTTTTAAATATTTTAAATCATTTTACATAATTTATTTAAGGAGTGTTGTGATATGGATAGAATTACAATACTTATCGTGATTATTCTATTAATTGCTTCCAGTCTGATTTTCTCTGCCACTACAGGTAAAATCAGCGGAAGAGTAACTGATGAAGAAACCGGTCAGCCTTTGCCCGGAGTCAACATCATCATCGAGGGCACCAACATGGGAGCCGCGACAAATCTGGAAGGCTACTATGTGATCTTGAACGTTCCCCCCGGTGTTTACTCACTGCGAGCTTCAATGATGGGTTATGCAACAATGAACATCCAAAACGTACGCGTGAACATCGATCTTACCACCACCATTGATTTCAAATTAAAAACCGAAGTTCTGATGGGCGAAGAAGTCACTATCGTTGCCGAGCGCCCGGTGGTCCAAACCGATGTTTCAGCAAACATTGCTAACATTCAGTCTGAAACCATCGCAGCTCTGCCGGTTCAAAACATCGAACAGGTCGTCGGCATTCAAGCCGGTGTGCTCGGGATGAGTATTCGTGGCGGTGATATTTCGGAAACAGCTTTTATCATGGATGGTTTTACAATGCGCGATGAGCGAACCAACCAACCCTATACTGCCGTCAGTTTGAGCGCAATTCAGGACATCCAGGTGCAAACTGGTGGATTTACTGCAGAACATGGCAACCTTCGTTCGGGAATGATCAATGTGGTGACCAAAGAGGGAGATCGCAATAGATACAGCGCCACCATGTCGTTGCGTTATAGCCCTCCTGCCCAGAAACATTTTGGGCCATCAGGATATGACCCCATGTCCTATTGGAACCGCCCGTTCCTGGATGATGCGGTATGTTGGACCGGGACTGAGGCTGGCGAACCGTTTGTCGATTTAAATGGAAATGGCGTTTGGGATGAAGGCGAACCGTTCACCGACTACAATGGCGATGGGGTTCGAACCTATTGGGACGAGCACACCCAACGGCAATATCCGCGATTCGAGGGGTGGAATGCTGTTGCTGAAAGAACATTGCAGGATGATGATCCGAACAACGATCTCACACCGGAGGCTGCGCAACGCGTCTATAAATATCAACACCGCAAACAAGGGGACATTAAAATTCCCGACTACATTATTGATGCTGGCTTTGGCGGTCCCGTTCCACTTATCAGCGAAATGTTGGGCGGTCTTCGTTTTTATTTATCTTACCGCCAGGAACAGGATGCCTACTTGATTCCGCTTTCCCGGGATTCTTATGACGACAATGTCACCCAGTTAAAATTAACTTCGAACATTACACCTTCAATAAAGCTCACATTAAGTGGCATGTACGGAGAAATCCATGCCGTTAACAGCAACAACGTCGGACTTCCCGGCTATTTTCGCGGCGTCTCCGGCATCGCCAGTCAATTGGGACAGCGGAGCTATATTACCGGTATCATGTATGGAAACGACTATTGGTGTCCGACTCAGATTTACCGGCACATGGCTTCAGCGAAATTAACCTTTGTCAAAAGCTCCAGGACCTTTTATGAATTGAATCTGGAACGTATCGGCAATATTTACCGCACGCGACCGAATGCGCTGCGCGATACCACTAAAATTGTAAAAATCGGTAACAATTATTGGCTGGATGAAGCGCCCTACGGATACATGCCCTACCCAAGCTCAGGTATTGATGGGCTCAGAATGGGAGTCGGCATGAGCAACTCGCGCGATTACAGTGAAATATTTACCACCACTGCTAAATTGAATTTAACCAGTCAGGTCAATGAAAGCAACCAGGTCAAAGCCGGATTGGAATTTATTTATAACGAACATAATGTTGAATATGGCGGTATTGATTTGACATTACCATCCGGGCGCCCCTGGTCGATCTGGGATAAATATCCGCTACGCGGGGCTGCTTTTATTACCGACAAATTAGAATTCAGGGGAATGATAGCCAATGTCGGCGTTCGCATGGATTATGTTCATGCTGGCGGCGATTGGTATGACATCGATAACGAAGATTTTTGGTACGATCGCTCTTTCTTCAGCAGCAGCTATACCTCTGAAGTCGAAGATGAATTGACGAAAAAACCCACCAAACACTTATATTATTTCAGCCCGCGACTTGGCATATCGCATCCGATTACTGATGATTCAAAACTCTTTTTCAACTATGGCCACTATCGCTCCATGCCCGAAGCTCAACGTCTCTATACACTACAGCGCGTGACCGAAGGCAGCGTTTCTCAAATCGGAAATCCCAACAACACGCCAAGCCGCACTATTGCTTATGAGTTGGGTTATGAGCACAACATCCTCAATCAATTCCTGTTACGTATGTCCACTTATTATAAAAATGAGATGTTTCAACCCAACTGGGTGCGCTACATCAGCGCGGACGCTAAAGTCAACTACATCAAAGCGCACGACAATTTTTATGAGGACATTCGCGGCTTTGAAATAACACTGGAACGATTGTTCGGCAGATGGATTTACGGAATGGTCAACTACACTTATCAGGTCAACACATCCGGCTATTTCGGCAAGCTTCGTTACTATGAAAATCCGGCGGAACAGCGCGATTATGATCGAAACATTATCTATCAGGAAAAACCATTGCCCAGGCCCTATTTTAAAACCAATCTTATTTTTCACTCCCCGGTCGATTTTGGACCCACATATTTTGGCAGACATCTGTTGGGAGATTGGCTGATGAGTTTGCGTGTCTTCTGGAGAGAAGGCGCTTACTCTACCTGGACGCGCGGTGTCAGTCTTCCCGGTATTCAATACAACGTGCAATGGCCTAATTACTTCAATGTTGATATGAAAATTAGCAAAAATATTAAACTCGGCAACTATAACCTTGAATTTTTCATGGACATCAGCAATGTGTTTAACAACAAGATATTCTCGTCGTATTGTTTCGCTGATGGAAATGACTATCGCGATTATTTTGATTCCTTACTCTGGCCTGAAAATATTGGCAAGCCATTGGGATACACAGAGTTTGGGAACGACAAAATCGGCGACTTGAGACCGGAAAATGTCGCTTATGACCCGCTGGAGCCAAATCCCGACAATGACCCGGAAATCGCTGCGCGCAATCAACAACGGCGTGATAGCAAATCTTACATTGACAATCCAAATCTGAAATGGCTCTATTATTTAAATCCGCGAGATATTTATTTTGGTATTCAAATCAACTTTTAATGCACCTTGCAGTCATATATAAATGAAGAGACTGAACCAATTCAAAAACAGAGGTCAAGATGAAAATAACTACTGAAACATTCAGGATGATGACACTGTTTTTAATAACATGTGTAATTGTCCTGGTCATACAGCCCAATATGTCATCAGCCCAGGAGGTTAAATGGCTAAAAATTGGTAGTCTGCATCAGTGGTTCCGTGCGGACGGCTGTGAACCTGAAGTGGGTCGCACCGGGCTGCAGTCTGATCAGCAGGATGGTATGCGCTGGCCGGCCCAGTATCAGAAGCAGGACAATATCGCGGCAAAGGCGCTCTGGATCGGAACCACGAATTTTACCGATGCCGCTCAATATGGGGGTAACTTTTACCCAATAAAGGTTGTACATGTGGGGCCTCGCGGCTGGGACGTTAACCGGGAGTTTATCCCCATCGAATTTCGCGCCATCGGCAAATTTGATCACCCTAAAGTGTATGTCGACGGCGTCACCGGCTCTGAACTGATGTGGGATGACAATATGGATGAAATTGATGAATCGCTTCCAAGCCACCGGATGCTATATAACGTCGTCAACACTTCACTTGGTATCACACTAACGCGTAAGGTTTACGCCTGGGCTCAACAATATCATGACAATTATTTTATTACCGAATATGAATTCACCAATACCGGGAATGTGGATAAAGATGACGAGATTGAAAAACCGAATCAAACTTTAGAAAATGTATATTTCTATTTCCACTATCGCTACGCTGTCAGCCGCGAAGGTGCCGACGGAACCGGTTTAAATTCTCCGCGCTGGGGAATCAATGCCATGCTCAGCAAACGCGGTGAAGCCAAAGAAAGTTACAGCTTTGGCAATTACACCTACTTCGGCGATTACGAGGACTGGCTTGCCGGCGATCCGGATGCAGATTCGATGCGTTGCCAATTTTCCTGGGCAGGCAGGCATTCTTCCGCGACTTATGACCTGATCGGCTATCCCGATGTTGCAAAAAAAACCGGAAGGCTTCAGGGGCCTCAGTTTATCGGCGTCATCACGCTCCATGCGGACAAATCAGCAACCGACAAAAGTGATGACCCGCTGCAACCGACAACAACCTCCTATCAGCAGTCAGATGATCCGCCGACTCGTCCCAACGACCAATTCGACGCCTCAAGAATGGCAGAAGAGTGGAAATGGATCACCCGCGGTCACCGACTACCGCGCCACGATGAATTGGTCGCTGATGGTTTCCCGGATCAATTGGAAGGTACCCCAGGCGGCTTTTCAAACATGAACGGTTATGGTCCTTATACATTAGGTCCAGGTGAAAGCATACGCATTGTGGTGGCTGAAGGTGTTGACGGATTGAACCGCGAATTATGTGAATCCATCGGACGCGACTGGATCAAAAAAAATTCGCCATATACGCTACCTGACGGATCTAGCACAACAGACGAAAATGTATTCAAGAACGCATGGGTGATGACCGGAAAAGATTCGCTGTTTAAAACATTCAGCCGGGCACGGCGCAATTTTACCAATGATTTTCAAATTCCGCTTCCTCCGCCGCCCCCGAGCCTTTTTGAGGTCACCTCCGGTGGAGACCGCATCCGTTTGACATGGGACACTAAAGCTGAATCATGGCCGGGTTTTGCCGGATATCGGGTTTATCGGGCAGTGGCAAAATACGATACAACCTACACCCAGATCTTTGCCTGCGGAAAAAACACCAATCATCCAACAATCGTCAACAGTTATGACGACACATCTGCCTTCCGCGGCTATTCTTATTATTATTACATCACATCGTTTGATGATGGCAGTAATAACGTTGGTTCTCCAACCAATCCTTCGGGAGAGCTGGAAAGCAGCATGTTCTGGACCCGAACCATTGAACCGGCGTTTTTGCGCCGGCAGGCGGGCGAAGCGCTGTCATCCATCCGCGTGGTGCCCAATCCCTTTAACGTCCGATCGCGAGATTTTCAGTATCCCGGCGAACCGGATAAAATTATGTTTCTTAACATTCCGGCGGAATGTATCATTCGCATCTACACCGAACGCGGGGATTTGATAAAGACAATTATTCACGACGACGGCAGCGGCGACGAAACATGGAACTCGACCACCGAATATGGACAGGTGGTGGTAAGTGGCGTTTACATTGCCGTGTTTGAAGTTACCAGAGATTATATTCACCCAACTACCGGTGAATTGCTCTATGAAAAAGGAGAAAAAGAAATTCGGAAATTTATTATCATTCGATAATTGAAAACATCGTAGTTAAAAAAAAATAATTAAATAATCGACTGTTACAACTAACAAAGCCATGAAAAGAGTATGAAAACAAAAAAAAGTCTCTTAAACAGGAAATTCCTACTATCCCTTTTCGTTGCTATTTTTCTCTGCGCCGGTCTGACGCAAATACAGGCTCAGGAGGTCAAACAAATCAACATCGGATCTCTCCACAATTGGTATCGGGCAGATGGCTGCGAACCCGAGCACGGCTATTTAAAAATTCAACAGGCTGGTTTAGAATGGCCTGCACAATATCGGGATATGGATTCTCAGGCTGCGAAAGCCCTCTGGATTGCCACCTCCAATTATACTGACGCCAGCCAATACGGTGGTAATTTTTATCCCTACAAAGTCGTTCATGTCGGCCCTCGAGGTTGGGATACCGAAAGGGAGTTTATGCCCATCGAATTCAAAATGATAGGACGTTTCAACCATCCTCTGGTTTATGTTGACGGAACACCGGGCTCTGAACTGATGTGGTCGGATATCGTTGAAGAAATAGACCCGGATCTTTTTTCTGACCGGCTGCTTTACAACGTAGTGAACACCTCCATTGGCGTAACCATGACGCGAAAAATTTATGCCTGGGCCCAGCAGCATCACGATAACTATTTCATTTATGAATATATTTTTAAGAACACCGGAAATGTTGACAAAGATGCTGAAATCGAAAAACCGAATCAGACCTTGGAAAATGTCTATTTCTTTTTTCAGTACCGATATGCGGTCAGTCGTGAAGGGGCAACCTGGACCGGTTTAAATTCGCCACGCTGGGGGATCAGCCAGATGCTAACTTCTCGCGGAGAGGCGAAAAAAGAATACAGCGTCGCTGGTTTTACTTATAATGGCGACTATGAAGATTGGCTCAATGGCGATCCGGCTGCCGATTCGCTGCGATGTCAACTTGCCTGGGCCGGACGGCATTCGAGCGCAACTTACGACTTGCTCGGCTATCCGGATGTGCGTTACAAATCAGGTCGCCTTTCGGGACCGCAGTTTGTTGGCAATGTCACTTTGCACGCAGATGTTTCCGCGACTGATAAAAGTGATGATCCGCAACAACCGACCACCACAACCTTTCAGCAATCTGACGATCCGCCGACACGCCCCAATGATCAATTTGACGCTGCCAGAATGTCCGAAGAATGGAAATGGGTCACTCGCGGTCATCGCCTTCCGCGCCACGATGAATTGGTGGGAAATGGTTTCCCGGACCAACTGGAAGGTACACCAGGCGGCTTTTCCAACATGAACGGCTATGGACCTTACACCCTGGGTCCCGGAGACAGCATCCGGTTGGTTATCGCAGAAGGCGTCAACGGACTCAACCGTCAGCTCTGCGAAGAGATCGGACGTAATTGGATCAAAGGGAATTCACCATATACATTGCCAGACGGTTCAACCACAACCGACAAGGATGTTTACAAGAATAGCTGGGTCATGACCGGTATGGACTCACTGTTTAAAACGTTTGGTCGCTCCAGAAGAAACTTCAATCTGAACTTTGAAATTCCCATGCCTCCGCCACCACCCAATGTCTTTGACGTCAATTCCGGCGGTGATCGAATCCGGCTCAGCTGGAGCAACAATGCGGAAGCTCATCCCGGTTTTGCCGGCTATCGTGTGTATCGCGCCGTTGCAAAATACGACACAACCTACACTCAGATCTTTGCCTGCGGAAAAAACACCAATCACCCGACAATCGTGAACAGTTATGATGATACATCGGCAGTCCGCGGCTATTCTTATTATTACTACCTCACCTCGTTTGATGACGGAAGCAAAAACGTTGGTTCTCCGGCAAATCCGTCAGGAGAGTTGGAAAGCAGTATGTTTTGGACCCGAACCATTGAACCATCGTTTCTGCGCCGACAGGCTGGTGAAGCGCTGTCCAACATTCGCGTCGTTCCCAATCCATTCAATGTACGTTCGCGAGATTTTCAATATCCGGGCGAACCTGAAAAAATTATGTTCCTAAACATCCCGGCGGAGTGTATCATTCGAATTTACACTGAACGCGGGGATTTGATTAAAACCATTATTCACGACGACGGCAGCGGTGATGAATCATGGAATTCAACCACCGAACATGGCCAGGTCGTGGTCAGCGGTGTTTATATAGTTGTCTTTGAAGTCACCAGAGATTATGTTCACCCGACAACCGGCGAATTGCTATATGAAAAGGGTGAAAAAGAAATAAAAAAATTCATCGTCATTCGTTAATTATTCCAAATCTTTTGCAGATAATTTTTAGTTTAAAGGAGAACTAAAATGAGAAAATTTTCAACAATCATGTTATTTGCCGCTCTCAGTTTATTCCTTTTAAGTCCAACTGTTTTTGGGCAAGTAAAATTAGCACAAACGGGCTTTCAATTTTTAAGCGTTGGGATAGACGCCAGAGCAACCGGAATGGGTGAAGCATTCACCACCATTGATCAGACTTCCAGCGCCATTTTCTACAACCCGGCAGGGATGGCGTCAATTAATTCGTTCGCTGATATGTCATTCAGCTCCATGACCTGGATTGCTGACATCAAATATAACGCCGGAACGCTTGCCCTTAGCTATGATCGTGGCCGTTACGGAGTACTCGGTATTAGCTTTCTGTCTGTGGATTACGGCGAGTTCGAATGGACTCAGGTAGCGCAAAACGAACAGGGCTTTGAAGACATTGGCGAATTAATCGGAAATCCCCAACCCAATGCACACATGTTCGGGTTGAGCTACGCCAGGCAATTAACCGATCGTTTTTCTGTCGGCGGTACCATCAAATACGTTTATCATGATCTGGGCAGCAGTTTCGCTCCGGTTTATACTGAGGACGACACGCTGATGGAAACCAAACAATACGATCTGGATTTACTGGCTTTCGATTTTGGCACCATCTATCGAACTGGTTTTAAAAGTTTGATTTTTGGAATGACCGTTCGTAACTTCTCTCAAGAAGTAAAATACGAAAAAGAAGGGTTTCAATTACCGTTAACTTTTAAAATCGGCGTATCCATGAATGCATTCGATCTAATTGGCGCAGATCAGCGGGATCATTCTTTGTTCATCTCGTTAGATGCTGTGCACCCCCGCTCCTATTCGGAATATTTAAACATTGGCGGGGAATATGTATTCATGGATATAATATCACTGCGCGGTGGTTATATTAGCTCGCAGGATGAATATGATTTTACCTATGGAATCGGTTTTAAATTATTCGGACTGGCGGTTGATTATTCTTATGTGCCGTATAAAGTTTTTGATGACATTAATCGCGTCACATTCAAGTTTGAATTTTAAATATTCAGTCAATCAAAATAAAACATAGAGGAATTAAATCAAATGCGAAAGATAGCTTTCGTCCTCATCTGTTTGATGATGTGTTCGTCATTTTCTTTGTACGCCGGCGTGGTTGGTAAAATTGCCGGCACAGTGACTGACGGCGAAACTGCTCAACCTCTTCCCGGTGTGAACGTAGTTATCGAAGGTACATCACTGGGCGCAGCAACTGATATTAACGGCAATTATGTCATTTTGAACGTTCCACCGGGAACTTACCGAATGAAGTTTTCAATGATGGGCTACGCTGAAGTCCGCGTTCAAAATGTCCGCGTCTCGATTGACATCACCACCTCAATTGACGCCCAGCTACGACAGCAAGTGTTGGTTGGCGAAGAAGTTGTGGTTGTTGCCGAACGGCCGTTGGTTATTAAAGATATTTCCAACAGCCAGATGAACATCATGGCTGAAACCATCGAAAGTCTGCCGGTGCAAAACGTGCAACAGGTTCTCACACTTCAGGCAGGCATTGAAAAAGACCGTGAGGGGATTCGAGTTCGCGGCGGCGGACCCAATCAGACGGTTTTTATGCTCGACGGTTTATCGCTCAATGACGAACGTTCGAACATTCCCTATTCAACTTTAAGCCTGAGCGCAATTCAGGAAATCCAAATTCAGACTGGCGGTTTTAATGCTGAATATGGGAATTTGCGATCCGGCTTGATCAACGTCGTAACCAAAGACGGGAAAACAAACCGTTATAGCGCAACCTTAACGACCCGTTATAGTCCGGCTGCGAAGAAAAATTTCGGAAAATCTATTTACGACCCGTATTCTTATTTTAACAGACCATACCTGGATCCGGAAGTGTGCTGGACAGGAACCAGCAATTGGGACCCTCATACTCAGCGGCAATATCCCCAATTTGAAGGCTGGAACGCGGTTTCCTTTGCCACGTTGCGCGATGGCAATCCGGATAATGACCTGACTCCGGAGGGCGCACAAAAATTGTTTAAATGGCAGCGTCGCCGGCAAGGTGATATCAAGAAACCGGATTATGTGATTGATCTTGGTGTCGGTGGTCCGGTACCCTTTATTAGCAAAAAACTTGGCGACCTCCGCTTCCATCTGTCCCACTTCCGGGAGCGGGAGATGTTTGTATTTCCGCTCTCCAGAGACAGTTATTCCGACCATAACACCCAATTAAAATTGACCGCCGACCTTTCATCATCGATGAAATTATCCGTGATTGGGCTCTACGGTGAAATTTATTCGGTTTCTCCTTACAGTTGGACCACTACCCCCACCGGCCGGGTGCTTCGCGGCCAGGAAGAAGTCGCTAATTTGGTCGGGTCCGGCAGTGGAAGCAGCGTGATCTATATGCCCGGATATTATAGCCCAACAACAATTTATCGAAGCATGATCGGCGCAAAATTGACGCATGTGCTATCGCCGAAAACATTTTACGAGATTAGCGTTCAGAACAAGCGCAGCCGATATGACAGCTACCAGATGAGCGAACGGGACACCACCCGAAAATTTGAGATCATGCCCGGTTTTTTTGTGGACGAAGCGCCATACGGTTATTGGGGATACGGCGTGCCGGGTATCGAAGGCATGAGTATGGGCGGATGGATGAACCTTGGCAGAGACAGTACTACCAATGCAACCAGTTCGCTGAAGTTTGATATCACCAGCCAAATCAACCCAACCAACCAGGTTAAAGCCGGCATTGAGTTTGTTTATAACGACCTCAATATCAGATCGGAAACCTATAGCCCCTCCATGGCGACCTGGACCCGAACTCAAAAATATCACGTCTTTCCCTATCGAATTGGGATATATGCGCAGGACAAACTCGAAATCAGAGGATTTATTGCCAACATTGGACTCAGAATGGATTATTACGATGCCAATTCTGTAAAATATAAACTTGATCAATTCGACAAATACTTCGGCGCCGGTTATGGCAACAGAATCGAACAGGTCATCCCAACCGAGAAAACCAAAGCTGAAATAAATTGGAGCCCCCGGCTGGGAATTTCCCATCCGATAACAGACAATTCTAAATTGTATTTTAATTATGGTCACTTTCGGTCTGAGCCGGCTTCATCGAATCGCTTCCGGCTGCAACGTGAATCGAACGGACTGGTAACGTCAATTGGCAATCCCGATTTAAATCTGGAAAAGACGGTTGCGTATGAACTGGGATTTTCGCAGAATTTGTTAGATATGTTTTTGCTTAACATCGCTGCTTATTATAAAGATGTTACCAATCAAATCGGCTGGATTTATTATCAAAATGTCAACAGCACAGTCCAATACAGCATTGCTGATAATAACAATTACGCCGATATCCGGGGTTTTGAAATTACCATGACCAAACAATTTGGCAGATGGGTGAGCGGATTTATTAACTACACTTATGACGTTCGCACATCGGGGTATTTCGGACTCATGCGGTATTATGAAAATCCGAATGAACAACGCGCTTATGAACGGTTGAACCCGTACCAATCAAAACCACAACCGCGGCCATTTGCTCGCGGCAACATTGACCTCCACTCCCCGGATAATTATGGACCAATCTGGATGGGACTGCATCCGCTGGGAGGCTGGAATTTGAATGTTTTAGCGGAATGGAAGACCGGACGTTACGAAACTTATAATCCGAACAATGTTCCGGGACTGGTGGATAATGTCCAATGGAAGGACTGGCATAACGTGAACTTGCGGTTAGCTAAAATTATTAATATTAAACAATATCAACTCCAGCTTTATATGGATGTTCAAAATGTCTTCAACTATAAATATCTGGCAGCCGGCTTGTTTGAATGGGTCAATTATACCGGGTTTGCTGACAATCGTGATTATCAGGATTATTTGGCATCGCTCAACTTTTCCTGGGAGGATGGCGATGAACGTGGTAATGACCGCGTCGGAGAATATCGGCCGGTTGGCGTAGCATACGACCCGTTGGAGCCGAATCCTGACAACGATCCCGAGATAACAGCCAGAAACAACGAGCGGAAGGCAAAGAAGTCGTACATAGATATGCCGAATATCCAGTCATTGGCGTTTTTGTATCCCCGTCAATTTACTTTCGGCTTGACCATTAATTTTTAACTATAAACTAAACAAAGGATAACCAGGTGAAAATTACAATTTACTATTATCGCGTTCACTTGATCCGGTTATGTGTTATCTTTTTCTTGTTGTCTTTAATCTTCGGGAATGTTATTTTTGCTCAGGTTGAATCAACCGAAAAAAGGTACATCCGAATCGGCAGCCTGCAAAATTTTTTCTCGGCCTATGGCTCGGAAAGAGCCTGGAACAATTCATACTATGAAGGATTGGTCTGGCCCGCGGATTATCTCTATCAAGACAATGCAGTAATCAAACGCGCCTGGATAGCGACACAAGACTTCACCCATGTTGAGGGAAAGCATTATGAAACTTACGCTATCTATTTTGCCCGCGACGAGTATGTCGGCGTGTCGTTGTTCCCGGTGGAGTTAAAACAAACTGCGAAATTTAAGCCGCCGACTATCTATGTGGACGGCAACGACATCAGTGCGATTTATCTCGGAGACATTGATGAATATGACCCGGATCAGATTGCCGACCGCGTGGTTACCAATGTGGTCAACACTTCCATGGGATTAACGCAGACGCGAAAAATTTACGCTTTCAGTCAACAATACCACGATAATTACTTTATCAAAGAGTTTACCCTCACCAACACCGGGAATGTAAATTACGATGATAAAATCGAACTGAATCAAACATTAAAAGGCGTCCGCATCGGTTGGGGAATCCGTTACAGCGTCTGTCGCGAAGGCGCATTTCAAATCGGCGGACCCCAGCAGTGGGGCAAGCATTCCTGGGTTAGCAAACGCGGTGAAAATTACACGGAACACGCCAATGATACTATCACTGAAGACAACCCAATCGTGGACTGGATTCGCTGTGGTTTTTCCTGGGCCGGTCAGGCTTCCACCAATGCGTTTGATAACATCGGCGGACCCGCCATCAAAGGAACCGGTCGTTTGACTGCGCCTCAACATGCGGGTATCGCCATCTTGCACGTCGATAAAAGCGCCGCTGATCACAGCGACGATGTTAATCAACCGACAGCGTGGGGCTGGCATGCCGGCGACACCTACCCCAGTCTGGGCGACATGTCGCCGCCGTATGAAGACAACATGAAACTGGTTTATGACATGTTAAGTGGCATTCCTTATCGCGGCGCCGGCGGAACTGACCGCTTCGACGAGTCCTATCTGTCCACCAATCCGGATCCGTTCACCGTTCACAATGACGGCGGCGGCACCAATGTCTGGATCTGCTATGGGCCGTTTGATCTAGAACCGGGTGAAAGCGTTACCATTGTTGAGGTTGAAGCCGTCAACGGCTTGAGCCGGCAAATGTGCGAACAAATCGGGGCACGCTGGTTAAAGGCTTATCAAAATCCAGCCGATAAAGGCCCGTTTGATCTGCCAGATGGCGCTACGACCGAGGATAAAAATGTTTTTAAAAATTCCTGGGTTTATACCGGAAAAGATTCGATTCTGTTGACTTTCAGCCGTGCCAAACGAAACTATGATTCAGGCTTTAACATTCCTCAGCCGCCGTTACCGCCGCCAATCTTTGAAGTGACATCCGGCGGGGACAGAATCTTCTTGCAATGGACAAAAAGTCCTTCTGAAGATGACGCTGATTTTGCCGGTTATAAAATTTTCCGCGCTGTGGGCAAACCGGATACCACCTATGACCAGATTTATCAATGTGGACCGGGTATCACCAGTTATGAGGATATTTCTGCGGTTCGCGGTTATGCCTATTATTATTATATCATCGCTTACAATGACGGTAGCAACAATGCATCCGGCGAACTTAATCCGACCGGACCACTTCATAGCAGTCGTTTTTACACCAAAACCACTGAGCCGGCATCGTTGCGACGACAGGCTGGTTCGAGCCTTGACAACATTCGCATCGTTCCCAATCCGTTTAACATTCGGGCAAAAGATTTTCAATATCCCGGCGAGCCCGACAAGATTATGTTCTTAAACATCCCCGGGCATTGTATTATTCGAATTTATACTGAACGCGGCGATTTAATTCACACCATTCATCATGCTGACGGTAGCGGCGACGAAAGATGGAACTCAATCACTTCGTCACGGCAGGTGGTTGTCAGCGGCGTCTATATCGCCCATTTTACTGTAACACAAGATTACCAGGATCCGGAATCTGGAGAATTGGTATATTCTAAAGGGGATAGCCGTTATAAAAAATTTGTTATCATTCGATGATTGTTTGTTTAAGCTGAAAAAAAATATGTAACAATTCAGCTAAAAAGGCTCAAAGGCACCAAGAGAAACAAAGAAGAAGGAATTTCTAAATTATTCCATTCAGAAAAGCTGGATTTGGTTTGATGAAAAGCTATGGAATTTGGCACCAAAAAATTGAGTAGAAAAAAAGACATCTTGGTGTGACTTCGAGGCTTGCTGCCTTTGTGGCAATAACATCTGCCTGAATAGATGCAAAAATATAATAAAATAAAATGTATAAAATCTGATCCTAACATTATAGTTACTTGAAAGGAGAAGTAATTATGAAACGCTTTAACATTGTTTTTCTATCACTACTATTTCTGGCTACAGCAGCGTTTTTATTTAACTGCGAAAATAAATATCCCAGCAGCCTCTGGGATCCTGATGCGGCAACCAAACCGCAACCTGTTATTCAGCAGGTAATTCCTGCTGACAGCGCTTATGCGGGAATTAGCGAGATTATCATCAAGGGACAAAATTTCTCGCCGGTTCCTGAGTACAACCTAGTTTTCTTCAGCGGGAACAAAGCGCTTGTAATCGCTGCCACAGAAACGCAATTGACGATCAGGGCGCCCAAGATCACCGGCAGCGATCTCGAACTGAAAATTGCTGTTCATGAGGCTGAACTATTCAGCGATCCGGTGAATTATAAGTTATTGCCGGCTGTTTCAATTACAGGAAACCTGGCTGAGAATGAGGAAATGGGCTATGCAATCGCTGTTGACAATGATGGGAATGTTTATGTGTCAATTGATGGCAAAAAGATCAAAAAAATTGATGCACAAGGGACGACCACACTGTTAGCTGACGTGAGCTTTCTCAAAGCCAATGGAATGAAAATGGGACCGGACAACGTCCTCTATGTAACATTTGCCGCCGGTCGTTTAAGAAAAGTTGCCACCATCAGCATGGACGGAACTGAACAGGACTACGCATCATTGCCCGCGGCGCCGGAAGATCTCGATTTTGACGCCAATGGCAACATCTGGGTCACATCACTTCAGGATGTCTATCTGGTGAAAACTGATCAATCAGTCACCAAAATAAAGACCTTTCCCTTAACACTAAAATCAATACGCGTTTTTAACGGGAATGTCTATGTATCAGGTTTCGATCAAACCAGTGGTGAAGCCAAAATCTATCGAGCTCCGATCCAGGACGAGACACTGGGAGATGAAGAGGTCGTTTTCGACATTGCAGCGGCTGATTGGCTGTCAGGCGTTACAGTCAACTCTTTCACTTTTTCAGCGGACGGAAAAATTTTCCTTGCCACCGGCAAATCACCCGATGCGATTTTCATTTATAATCCGGATACCGGAACACATGAAAACCTGTATCCTGAACTTGTCGGTCCAAATATCTATGCATTTACCTGGAGCAATGACAATTTCATCTATGCCGTGCAACAACTGACAGGAGCTTCGAACGTTCTTAAAATTAAAATGTTCGAAAATGGAGCGCCATACTATGGTCGGCAGTAGTCTTTATTAATACAAGCTAAACCTAACAGAAAATTTTACTTAGCAAATAAATTAACCTAATATGTCATAAAATTTTCTAAAGGGGGTGATAGATAATCGGCAACCAATTACAGGCTTTCAACAACCTTAATTAATCACATTTTTTTAACCATTAACAATCATTAATCAGGAGGCTTTTCATGCAGAAAAAACTTTTGTTACTAGTGCTGGTGATTTCTTTTGCACTTAGTTTGCCCTCCCTGTCCCAGGCATGGGAAAAGGAAAGAGGACCAAATTGGAAATACGAAGGCGTATTTATTGACATTGACGATACCACCGCGACCGGCTTGTTATATGTATCCGGCGGACATGGTATCGTGGTTGACAAATACGACCGAATTTGGGTTGGAAACTATTTCGCTGGCAATACCGGTGGTCTGGTCATTCTCAATCCGGATGGCACACCAGCGGACTTCTCTCCTATCGGTTCAGTAACCATTGACGGTACCGAAATTGATCTGGCGGTTTCTAACGGTTGCCGTGGTATGAATGTGGATCATGAAGGAAATATCCTCTATGGACACGGCAGCAAACTGATCAAGATCAATGTCGAAAACGGCGAGGGCATGGCGCTATTTGACAAAGGCGCCAGCATTACCAAACCGGCGGTTGACGCCGAGGGTTACATCTATGTCGGGCAAGTTGTCGGCGCAGGACCGGTCGCTGTTTTAGATCCGGCAACAT
>Ga0129302_1001138_pt1 | contig 19994 bp, 26 predicted proteins | sample BlaSprsedimmetaG_FD_94476 | JGI IMG/M metagenome (GOLD analysis project Ga0129302, IMG submission 94476) | Hot spring sediment bacterial and archeal communities from California, USA to study Microbial Dark Matter (Phase II) - Blank Spring... | ecosystem: Environmental > Aquatic > Thermal springs...
CAGGTAATAGCGGGGCTGGTGGCCAACGAGGCCAGCCACGGCTACAGGTTCTGCCCCTGCCGGACCATCACCGGCAACCTTGAAGAGGACAAGCCAAAAATCTGCCCTTGCAAGTGGCATGTTGATGAGATAGAAAGGGATGGGTTCTGCAAGTGTAAATTGTTTTACGCCCCAAAAAAAGAGGGTTAAGTTGATTTAACAACGTTAAGCCTTTAAAGCTCAGAGCGTAAGCGGAAGGTGTTTAAGTGCGAAGTCTCAGCCAGAACAGTCCTGCCCATCCTGCGACGGGAGCTGGCAGTCATCCTGAAAGATAGGGGCTTAAAGACGGGGGAAATTGCGGAAATACTGGAGACCACTCCTGCCGCAGTCAGTCAGTATATTTCAGGCAAGCGTGGCAAACTTGCTCTGTCCGATGAGGAGTTCAGGCAGTTGAAAAAACTGGCCGATAAAAAAAAGCTGGCTCATTCGGATATTTGTAACTTGTGCAGAACAGTAACTAAGCGTCTGGAGCTTTGAGGCCCAGGGTCTGGCGGAGTTGGCAGGTTTTGCATATGAGTTGTGAAGCGGGTTCGCCACAACATTCACACTTCTGCAAATTTCCTCCAGATTTTGGGGGGGTTTTCTGTAAAGCGGGCAGTATATCCCGGAGGTAGGTATTGATGAGCTTCAGCTTGAAGCCCGGATGAAGGGTTTCATACTCATTGGCCATCAGCCTCATTTCATACCGGAGGCTCTCGCGGAGGTAAGGGCACTCCCGGTCCGGCAGGCTGGGGTAATGCAACAGGCCATGGATGGTGAGAGCTTTTTCCGGAACCCGAATGAGGGGCTTGAAACGTGGCACAAAAAGGTCGTCAGGGGTCTCGCTAAGCTCCCCCTTCCGGCCGGCCTGGCCCACATTACCTGTAAACAGGTTCATGAGTAGGGTCTGAACTTCATCGTCAAGATTGTGAGCCAGTAGGAGTTTGGTGGCCCCTGCCTCCCGGGCCACCCGGTTGAGAAGGTAGCGACGGAAGGCCCCGCATATGGTGCATGAACTGACCTGAGAGTCCTTCCTGCGTTTCATTATGCTGTCCAGATTTGAACCCAAACTCTCCCTGAAAGTAACCACCGTCAGAGGAATGTCGTGGAATTCACAAAATTTTTCAAGGAACTTCCGGGTGAATTCACGGTAGCCTGTAATACCCTCGTCAATCAGGATGGCTTTCAGGGGCAGAGGATTATTCCGTTCACAGTTCCAGTCATGAACCATTTCCAGCAGGGCTGTGGAGTCCTTGCCACCTGATGCTGCCACGGCCAGACTGTCCGAGGACTTGATGAATTTTTTGAGTTCAGCGAATACTTGTGACCTCAACCATTCACTCAGATGGTCCCCACACGTCAGCCGACCGCCTGAGCCATGATAAACCGCCGGTCTGCCACATCTGCACTCATCCACCAGACCACACTCTGACAAATTTTACTTTGTCGCCTGTCTTGAGATTTTCAAGTTCAGTAACCACCGTGCCGTTGAGAATGGGAACATACTCATCAAGGATGAGGTTAAGGTGGTCCATGAGGTCCTTGATGGTTCCCCGGGCCTTCAGCTCCACCGTCTGCTTCTTTTTTTCAAGCTCCACCTCAAGTTTCATGGAAGGGGTGGTTTCCTGACCTTAAAAACTATTCATATCTCAGGGCATCAACGGGCTGGAGTTTAGAGGCCCAGCGGGCGGGTAGCAGGCCTGCAAGCATACCCACCACAAAAGCGACTCCTGCCGAAATCAGGAAAAGGTAGGGGGTTATGAGGGGTTTCAGGTTCATAAATCCGGAAACTGTGGCGGCAGTGGTAAAGCCAAAGGCAATCAGATAGCCCAGAACTATACCTGCTATGCCCCCAACCACGCCCACCAGACCGGCTTCCAGCAGGAACATGACCAGAATTTGGAACTGCGAAGCTCCGATGGATTTCAGGACACCTATCTCACGGACCCGCTCCAGAACAGAAACATACATGGTGTTCGCCACACCAACACACCCCACCAGAATGCTGATGGAAGCCACTCCAAGGAATACCACATTCACAATCCCCAGAATGGAGTCCATAGTTTCCATCCAGCTCTCAGTGGTCATCACCTCAAAGTCCTCCACCCCCCGGTGACGCTTCAGAGCCCGGGTCACAGAGTCAAGTTTGGAGTCATGGACTTTGCCAAAAATCATAATAAAAAATTCATCACTCCCGCTGAGGCGCCAGAGGTCGTCGGCGTTGGTATATATGTTCCGGTCATCCTCCCCGTTGCCTATGCTTTCCATGATACCCACTATCCTGAAAGTTTCACCGGCAAGTTTGACCTGGTTGCCAACCCGAAGGTCATAATCCTCCGCAAAACGGGGGCCAATCACAATTTTTCCGAGTTCCCCATCATTCAGAAATCTTCCGCTCGCCATACCAACACCAGAATACATATTTTTGAACAGGCTCATTTTGTTGGACTCAATACCTATAACCGATTTGAAAAAGGTGTTTCCCTTGACCTCCATCTCCAGTCCGGTGTAATAAGTTCCGATTGCAAAACGCACCACTGGCACCCTTTCAACCACTTCAACATCCTCCTGAGTGAAAGTCCCCGAAAAACCCATGCCCGCAATAGCTTTGCCAGTAACGGTCATCATGTCCGCCCCGAAAATCTCCATCTGGTCCACCAGACTTTCTCTCATACCCCCGTTAAGACTGACCAGACTGAAAACCAAGGCAACGCCTATGGCGATGCCCAGAGTGGTGAGGAAGGTCCGCAACTTGCGATGAAGTAGCGACTTAACCACTAGCTTTGCGACCTCTAAATTTACGGTAGACCACATAACCAATCCCTGCCAGTATCAGAAGGCCCCATATGCTGACGCCCCCCTTCACATATGAGTAGGTGAGCTGGCGGGTGATGTTGTGCCGTTCACCGCCCTGATTGTAGAAGATGACAAAATTCACCTGCACCGGGTTCTTGGTGGGGATGAATTCCAGGTCGGTTGAGTCGTAGTCCCCCTGTGTCAGGTCACCTATGAAAGACCCTTCCTTGAGTTTTATGTAATCCCCGTCCAGCAGGCGAACCGAAACGGCCCTCATGTCATCGCTACCCTTGTTGGCAATCACCACCTCAAGACGGGACTCCCCTTTGGTGATTTTCGGGTTGAAAAAAAGTTCGTAGCCTTCCGGGCCGGTCACCTTCAGAGGAACACTTCGGACATAGTCACCGACAGCCACCTCAAGGGGATAGATGCCCGGGTCGCAGGTGGTCCTAACCTCAAAATCCAGAACCCCTGAAGTGAAAGTCTCAAGATACTTCCTGAGCTCCCCTTCCAGACAGGAAGAGGAAAGTGAAACCACCGGACTGTAAAGGGTTTCGGGGGAAGTGATACTGAGAGATAGGACCCCCATCCCTCCTGACGGCACCTCTATGGGTCCTTCAATAGTTATGGGAGCATCCACCACCCGAAGGCCCAGGTTGAAGGTGCGGGTCATTGAAGCATTACCGTATGAATAAGTCAGTGTGAGGGGCACCTGTTGGAAGCCCGTTTCACTAAAGTAGAAAGTCACGGGAAAAGTGGCGGGCAGAGCGGAACGGTAAAGTGAATCCAGGCCGACCACATCGCCGTCAAGACTCAGCCATACATCCCTGCCCTCCCCGGTGAAGGTCAGGTCAAGTGAGGTGTAGCCAGTATATACCACCGACTTGGAGGCGGAGATGGAAAGAGGCAGGTCTTTTTCAAAAACCACAGGCACTACCCACTCATTTGAATGCCCCTTCGCCAACAGGTTATACTGCCCCGGCTGGTCTGCTTTCACAAAAAGAACCACCTGACGGCAATCCGGAAGGATAGAGGTGCCGGAAAAAGATTGGGCCACCTCCCGGGGGGACACCTGAAACCCTGGGGCGGAAAACTCAAACCCCACATACTCTGTGGTGGATGAACAGAAGGTCAGATAAACATAACCCTGTTCCTTTAGGGGGGACGGGGCAGTCGTATAGGCATCAAAGGTCAGTGCAAATCCGACACTCATCAGCAGGAATAGGGCAAACAGTTTTCTCATGAACCTGTTTCGGCCCGGCGGTTTTAAGCTTTTCCCGGAGCTTTCCGGGCCTTCGCGACCCTTTTTATCTGACGGACCTGCTGTATCTGACCGTCCCGGAGATAAACCACTCTGTCTGCAAACACCAGGTGCTCCGGGTTATGGGTCACGGTGACTACGGTTTTACCCTGGTCGGCCAGCTCCCTGAGAATGGTCAGCACCTTGTGGCCGGTTTTGGAATCAAGATTGCCGGTGGGTTCATCCGCCATTATCAGCTTGGGGTTGTTGATGAGGGCCCTGGCGATGGCCACCCTCTGCTTTTCACCCCCGCTGATTTCAGTTATCTGGTGATGGAGCCGGTGTTCAATACCCAGCTGTCTGGCTATATCTTTGGCCCGTTCACGCTGGGGACGGCCAGCCAGAGAGGATGGCAGAATTATGTTGTCCAATACATTCAGAGAGGACATAAGACCAAAGTCCTGGAAGACATAACCCATAAATTTCAGGCGGAGGTCGGCCCGCTTGTCTTCGTCACGGGGCACTCTCCGGCCTTCAATCTTCAGACTCCCATGGGTGGGGATGTCAAGCAGACCAATCATGTGGAGTAGGGTGGACTTACCGGACCCGCTTGGGCCCATGATTATCAGAAACTCCCCCGGATAAACTTCAAGAGTCACATCACAAAGGGCCTTGACAAACTTGTAGTCCTTGCAGGCACCTTCAAGGGAGATGAGCGGATCCGGAGCCACAAAGGCCGGAGGGCGGGTAACTTAAAAGGTTATCAGGCCAAACATAGTACCCAGCACCAAAGCCAGAGCAAGACCCATCACAAAAGGGCCGGTCATCATACGGGCCATAGTTGAGAAAATAGCAGTATTATTCTTGAAGTCAGGTGTCACGGTGGGACCCATGCTCATACAGTATAGCGCAGGCCGGGCTTAAAACTTTAGCCCTTTACCACGCCGGGATTATCCCTTTACCACGCCGAGAGGCACCAGACGGGCTACGGGGGCGGATATACCCGCTTCCTGGACCACTTTCACCACAGCGTCTATATCCTTGTAGGCCTGTGGAGCCTCTTCAGCCAGTCCCCGGATGTTGCCGGTCATAACGGCCACCCCACGCGCCTCCAGTTGCTTTTTGATGGAGACTGTGGCCAGTTCCCGGACCGCGGCCCCGCGGGAAAGCAGACGTCCCGCTCCGTGACAGGTGCTCTCAAAACTCGGAGTGAAGCCGAGGCCCACCAGCACGTAGCTGGCCGTGCCCATGGAGCCGGGGATGATGATGGGCTGGCCGGTTGAACGGAAAATTTCCGGCAGTTCAGTACGACCGGGACCAAAGGCCCGGGTGGCACCTTTTCTGTGAATGAAAAGTTCCCGGCCTCCATGGGTTTCAAACTTGCCTATGTTGTGGGCCACATCGTAGAGCAAGGGAAGTTCGCACCCAAAAAGTGAATGGAAGACTTCGCGGACATGGTGGGTTATGGTCTGACGGTTCACAAAGGCGAAATTCACTGCGGCCTTCATGGCTTCCAGGTAGCGGTCGGCCTCAGGGGTGTAAAGGGGAGCTGCCGCAAGTTCGCGGTCAGGCAGGCGGAGGCCGTATTTTTGTGAAGCCTCCAGCATGACTCTGATGTAATCGCTGGCCACCTGGTGACCCAGACCACGGGAGCCGGTGTGAATCATCACTCCGACCTGGCCCGGCTTAAGGCCAAACTGTTTCTGAATTTTTGCGGGGCCGAAGACACCCTCCACCTCCTGAACCTCCACAAAGTGGTTACCCGCCCCCAGGGTGCCCGCCTGTTTGAGACCTCGGGCAAATGCCCTCTGGCTGACGGCTGAGGGGTCAGCCGGCATACATCCACCTTCCTCGGTGTGTTCCAGGTCCTGCTGGGAGGCCATCCCCTGTTTGGCCAGGGCCCTGACGCCTGTGGAGAGTATTTCTGTGAGCTCGGAGCGGTCAAGGGCCTGTTTGAAAGAACTGCCCAGCCCGCTGGGTACGGCCTTGAAAAGGGCCTCCATCAGCTCCCCCATGCGGGGGGCCAGTTCCTCCCGGGTCAGAGGGGAAACCAGTAGCCGGATACCGCAGTTGATATCATAACCAATTCCGCCGGGACTGACCAGTCCTGTCCCGTCTGCAGGGAAGGTGGCAACCCCCCCAATGGGGAAGCCGTAACCTTCGTGACCGTCGGGCATGAGCAGGGCGGAGTTCACTATACCGGGCAGGCAGGCCACATTCTGAATTTGCTGAAGGGTGCGGTCCTTGTGCATGAGGTTAAGCAGTTGTTCGGAAGCAAAAATTCTGACGGGGACTTTCATGGCCCCGGTTTTTGGGAGCTCCCACTCCACTGGGCCCAGCTTGCGGGTTTCCATGTAGGGGGAAGGCACAGCACTTTAAAATGGGTTGCCTGAAAGAGGGGTATGGGATTTACTCGTAAACTTGTGGTGGGCTCGGCCACCAATCTGGCCAGCCAAAATCTGACCAGGGCTTTGGACGGGCGGGTCGGTGTGGAGTTGCTTGATTCAGATATCGTGGATTTGCACGGGCTGGAAAAGATAGTCTCCCGGAACGACCTGGTCATAGTGGCCAGCTCCCACAAAAGTGAAAAGGGCACCCCGAGCCTGACGGCCCACACCCCCGGCAACTTCGGCCCGGCCGAGATGGGAGGGGAGCCGGGCAGGCTGGCCATCAACCCGGCCCTGTATGTGAGTGAAGCTGTGCGGGAGTTCGCCAGGCTGAAGGAACGGAGACCGGCCTTGGCGGGATATGACGTTTGTCTGGAGGTCACCCACCACGGGCCCAGTTTCAGCCAACCCATAGTTTTTGTGGAAGTCGGGAGTTCGGAAAAGCAATGGCGGGACATGGAGGCCATACGAGCTGCCGCCGATGTTATAGTTCACCTGCTGGATGCCAACCCGGAGGGTGAGGTGGGACTGGGGGTGGGTGGCACCCATTATGCTCCGTACTTTACCAAAAAATGTCTGGAAGGGGTTAATTTCGGCCATATTTGTCCAAAATACGCCTCGGATTATCTGGACAAAAAAATGCTGGAACAGATGGCGAACCAGACCTGGCCGAAGCCGGAAGTAGTCTGGATTGACTGGAAGGGCACCCCCGGCGGGTTACGGCAACAGGTCAGGGCTTGGGCCGGAGAGCTCGGGCTCAAAGCGGAAAAATGTTGATATTAACCTTAAAGATCTAAAACTATTTTTTCCAAGAGGTCACATCATAGTGTTTAGAACGAACATGAACGGTTCCTTGCGCGTCTGCAATATACCCCCTGTGGTCGTTTGGCCCCGAGACAGGACTATCTTTCTTACGTATATCCGTCGCAAAAAAAGTGACCTTTTTTCCCAAGGTCATCAGAGAAATCCACCCCGTTTCAATATTAATCGGAAAATTCGCTTGGTCATTCATTCTCCTCACGTATCCTTCTCGTCTTAGTTAAAGTTTCCATAATTTCTTCAACTTGATCAACGGGCAAACTCAAGCGTCTACTGATTTCAAAAATACTCACACTCTTGACATTCTCACTTTGAAGCATAGACAAAAAGGATTCAATATCACTTTGCGCAATCTCTTTGCTTACAGTTCTAAACGCACGTAATCCCAAAGACCCTAGCTTTTCCTTTAACTTTTCGTCCACAATTCTCTCAATAACCTCATCAATACATTGGGGGTTTGAAGGCTTCCAAAAACCGCTAGTACTCCACGCATTAAGCATTTCATTTCGCAAATCTTCCGGCAGAGCTCCCATAAAATCTCCACTAGCAGGAACAGTGACTTGTGAAGTACTTGGAAGTGTTGTTTTTCCCATGACTCTCACCGGTTACTCTAGGAACTTTCTTAAGATCCAATTTCTACTTGAGGAAATAACACTCAGTTCCTTTTTAAAGTGTTCGAAGGTCGGATGTACTAAAAGAATTGAATCTGTAGACTTAATCTCAATTTTAAGCTCATTTTTACCGTTTTTAAGCTCCTTAAAAACGGGAGTTTTCTGGTCAGGAATTATCTGGAAGTGTATTGCACTAACGTTTAGAGACCCAACATCCTTAAACTTTTCTTTAAGCTCTTTCAAAACTTTTTTATCAATTAAGTTATTCAATACCAACCCTTTTGAAACAACTTGCGTCTCACTCTTTTCTGTTATTTGGTTGGATATAATTGACACAAGAGCACCTATACATCTTTATCCGAGGCGATTAATATCCCTTTCGTTTGAAAACCGAGAGATTAAAGCGGAAAAATGTTGAAAGCCGTGATGGCCGAAAAGATGAAAGCCAGGGCGATGGACAGCCAGCCGGGGGTCCGGGTCTGGGCGGGGAATTTTCGGGCGGCCCTGAAGTGGGCCAGGCAGGCCAGGACGGCAAAGAGCAGGATGCCCACGCCGCAGAAGCGGGCCACCAGTTCGGTGAGGGTCATGAGCTGGTAAGTGTGGACCAGGACGTAGAGGAAGGCCGCCGGGAAGAAGAGCAGAGCCAGGGCGGCCCCGGCGTGGTTTTCACTTTTGGCCACCTGGGTTATGGGATGAATGAAGGAGTTGGAAACACTGACGAATGAAGTGTAAAAAGCCAGAACGGCCACCAGGGACATGACTACACGGAGGACGGGGCCATGATAAAACAGAAGAGAGACTGTGCTCAAGGGGCCCATGGGACCCACTGAAGCCGCCGACAGGGCGTAGGCTACGTAAAGCAGAAAGGACAGAAAGAAAGCCCCGAAAAAGGCGGAATACCTGTCCCTGTCGCGGGGAAGCAGGTGGTAGAGTTCATACATGGCGAAGTGGCCGAAAAGGGCGAAGATGCTGATGGAAAGTAAGAAGGGGACTGAGGTCCATCCGGTCAGGGCGGGCACTGGGTAAGAGGCCACCAGCAGGTTGGCGGGAATAAGAATGGCCAGCACCACCAGCAGGGCCAGGGTCAGATACATGGAAACGGAGGCGGACAGCTTGCCCTTGCGTATGACCAGCAGGGCTGCCAGCACAAAGAAGAGGGTGCCCCAGTACTGGGCCCCGCCACCCAACAGAGCTGACAGCTGTTCGCCGGCCCCAATCACATAGGCCACCAAAGCACCATAGGTGAAGACGGCCAGAGAGATGCGGACCAACGGCTGAAGGCCTTTGGTGAGGAAGGCTTCAATAGAAGAAGGCAGGTCCTTTTTTGCAAGTTTGATGAGGTCCAGAACTATGAAGGCCAGCAGGGCCATGAGCAGGGCGGCCAGGCACAGCACCCCCGTGCCCAGTATGAGGCCGGTCTGTTGGAAAAGCAGGGGAAGGAGGAGCACCCCCATGCCTATGAAAGTCGCAATGGCGAAGGCAAAGGGCAGGAGCACAAAAGAGGTATGGTGGGGCAGTATTTAATGGTTAGTAGCGGTTACTGGCCGGGCTTCCGAAGATGGCGGACGCGGTATTTTTCAAAAATGTCCGGCGCGACATCCTCCGGGACTTCCACCACCAGGGCGTCAAACTTTTTTTCCTCCCAGTCGGGGGGCATCCTCCACTTGAGGTCGGCCTTTTCCAGCCGTTTCAGTTTCAGGCCGGTCTCGGTCTCCAGTTTTTTCAGCTCCTCAATGTCAACCAGGATGAGCACCCCATGAGTGGGTGCGGCCTGTAATTAAGGCTTGTGAGAGCCAAACCATCAAAATCCCCACTTATCAGATTGAATGCCTCTTTGAAGTTTGGGGTGGGGTGAGGGACATCCAGGAAGCGAAAGACTGCCCTGCCGAAATGCCGGGCTTCAGGATATATCCAAAAAAAGTTCCCGCACTGCAGCTTGAGCGGCCAGAGGTTCCAAACCAACCAAAAGGTTGGATGATGTAAAATCCATACTCGTTACAGTCAGGTGGTCTGAATACCAACACTCACCGGAGGACAAGCCGGAAATTTTTGTGGTTTATGAAGGCACGGAAACCTATCTGGATGATTTTGCCCTTGACCGGCCCGTAGGGAAATGGCGGGAAGTTGTGAAGGGTGGTATCCTGAACCCATACCGCCAGCTCACCATGGAAACTTATTTCCGACCTTAAAGCTGGGCCAATAAATCCTTGGCGGGCTTGCCGTCCACGGTCAGACCGATGCTTTTGCAGGTGCCGATGACTTCCTTGAGGGCCTTGGCCTCGTCGGGGGAGTTCATGAACTTGGCCTTCTGCCTGGCCACTTCCTGCACCTTGTCCATGGAAATGTCACCAACCACCGAACCATCTGCGGTGCCCTTCTCCAGCCCGGCGGCCTGACGGAGCAGGTCAGAGGTCGGGGGGGCCCCCACTTCAACTTCAAAAAGTTTAGTGGTCATATCAATGATGACCTTGACGGGGATTTTCATGCCTTTATACTGCTGGGTCTTCTGGTTCATTTCAGCCACCAGCTTGCCGGTGTTTATACCAAGCGGGCCCAGCACAGTCCCCAGAGGGGGGCCGGGGGTAGCTTCACCAGCCTTGATCAGGAATTTCATCATTTTTTTTGACATTTGGCTCACTTCACTCGCTTGATTTTATCAGCCGGAGGGTTTCGATGGGCAAGGTTGTCGGGATTGGAATGGCGGCCTCTATCATCTCCACCGTGGCCTCCCTTTTCACAGAGTCAACCCTTATAACTTTTGCCTTCTCACCACGGAAGGGGTCGCCCACAATTTCCACCAGGTCGCCTTTTTTGAGAGTGATTTCAACCTGTTTGGACTCAATGGCAGTTTCAACGTCCTTCATTTCCACTGGCGTATCCACCACCCCACGGGCGTTGTGAATGCCGGCCACAGCCGACCGGACATCATCCAGGGACTGGGCCTCCACAAAGACATAGCCCTTGACATCCTTGGGCACAAAGGCTGAATAAACAGCATAGCTGAATTTCCGGGTGGCTCTGGCTATGTTCTCCACCACGGAAGCTTCCCTACCTAAAGTGGTTCTCACGGCGTATATCATAGTACCTACTCCTGTTTCTAAAGGCCCATCCAGCTGAAGATGATGGTGAAGAGCATACCCGCCAGACCAATGGCAAGCATACCCAGACCCACCACAGTAGCGGACTGCTTGAATTCCTGTCCTGTGGGCTTGCGGGCAATCTTAAGGACCCTCTTATAGTCCCCGACGCTCATTCTTCAACCTCTATGAACTCAATCCCAAGCTCTTTGCCCATGCGGTCCTTCTCCCGTTTCTCCATGTGCTTCTCTTCGGGATAGTAGAATTTGCCCAGCTGGGCCCCGGTCAGGATGACCAGCACACGGATGTTGTTGCCCATGGACTCGTCAGGCTGGCCGACACCCCAAATCATGCGGGCATCACTACTCAGATACTTGCTGATGAGGTCTATAATATTATAGGACTCTTCAAGCTTCAGGGACTTGCCCCCCTCAATATAAATGAGGGCACCCTTGGCCCCGGAGAGCTCTACATCCAGCAGGGGGTTGTTGACGGCCTTGAAGACGGCCTCCTCGGACCTTTTCTCGGAGTCACTTTCACCTACACCAATGAGGGCGGTGCCCGCACCGGACATCACGGCCCTCAGGTCAGCGAAGTCCACGTTCACCATGCCCTGGCTGGTCACCATGATGGTGATGGCCCGCACGGCGTTGGACAGCACCTCATCAGCCACCCGGAAGGCGGTGATGAGGGGGAGGTCCGGCACAATCTCCAACAGCTTCTGGTTGGGGATGACAATAATGGCGTCCACATGGTTGTGGATGCGTTCCAGACCGAAACGGGCGTTCTCCCAGCGCAGCATGCCCTCGTTGTTGAAGGGCAGGGTCACCACGGCAATGGTCAGGGCCCCGGACTTCTTGGCCAGCTCGGCCACCACAGGGGCTGCACCAGAACCGGTACCGCCACCCAGACCACAGGTGATGAAAGCCAGGTCGGGGTTGCCGATGGCCTTCTTCAGGTTGGCTTCGTCCTCCTTGGCGGCCTGTTCACCCACGGCAGGGTCGGAACCCGCACCCAGACCACGGGTCAGCTCACGGCCGATTAGAATTTTGTGAGGGGCCTTTATCTTGGCCAGGTCCTGGGCGTCGGTGTTGATGGCCGTCATGTCGGCACCCTGAACCCCCATTTCCTGCAGGCGGACTATGGTATTGCCACCCGCACCGCCAACACCCAGCACTTTTATGTTCGGCTGGTGGCTGTTGAGAAACTGTTCGTAGTCCCCATTTTCAGGGGTTTCAGACCTTTTTTTCGCTGTTTTGACCATGCTTTTCATGTTTATCACCAATCTTCTTATCTACAAACTCCACAGTTTTAAAAACTGTGTATGTGAGCAACTCAGTCCTCAGACGCTCCTGGGAAGCCTCGGGCACCCCCTCCAAGCGGATGGTTTGACCATCCACAGTATATACAGGAGGCTCGCCGAAGTGGAAGGTCAGCAGGCCCTTCATCTGTTCGTCCAGTTGCTCCACTGCCCGGATAACCTTCACCCGATAGTGTAGCTGACGACCGGCCAGGGGATGGTTGAAATCCACTATAATCCTGCCGGAACTGACACTTACCACCTGACCCAGGCGGTTGTCTATGGTCAGTCGCAACCCCGGATAAGGAGCAACCTGCTGTTTCCGGAATTCCTGAAGTTTGTAGAGTTTGATGAGTTTGGCATCCCTGCGACCGAAACCATCCTCGGGGGGAATGTCCAGCTCCCTCTGGTCACCGGGTTGCATCTCAAGCAGAGCTTTCTCCACCCCTTTGATGAGGTGGCCCGCCCCCATGATAATGATCAATGGACCCTTGGCCCCTTCGGCCTCCTTGGGATTGGTGGAGTCAAAAATTTCTCCATTGTCAAGTCTGCCACTGTAGTCCAGCTCTACAAACTGACCGATTTTCACCTCTGTCCCTGAGTTGCCCCTTAATAAAGTTGTTCGTTGGCCTGAAAGTGGTAAATTTAGAAGGTTGTGGTCGGCGGTTAGTAAAGCTGTTCGTTGACATAAAGATGGTGCAACAACAGCATCATGGTCACCAGAGTGATTATCCACGGCACAGGGGTTCTCATGAAGACAGGCAACAGCATGGACCTGCCCAGCATGAAGAGGGAACCCACAAAGAAAGAGGCAAAGATGATGGAAATCACTTCCTCATCCCTGTAGGCAAAATAAATGGAAACCACTGCTATGAGAGTCGAAAGGGAGGCCACTCTGAAGGCCACTACGTTGGTCAGGTAAAAGATGGAAAGGGCGGCCACTATGAGTAATACTCCCAGGAAGCGACGGAAGGTTCTGCGGAAGAAAGCCTGAGGCCCGGCCAGAGCCACTCCTGTCACTATGAGCAGGAAGGCCCACGCCTGCTGGCCAAAGTGGGCTCCGGCTACCGCCAGCCCCATAAAGAATGACAGGGAAGTCAGGAACCAGTAAAAGATATTCTGGATGGCGAAGAAATTATGACCCAGATAACCCTTGGCCTCCAGACGGTCTATGAGGTCTTCAACATCAGAGACGGCGGCCCCCAGCCAGGTGGCGAAGAAAGGATAAACATCTTTACCTTTGCCATATTTCTTAACGAAATTGCGGGTGCGACTCTCCTGTTCATTCAACTGCTCGGTGTGGGACAGCCACTTCTCAATCCGGAGCAGGGGGGCAAAATAAAACAAGAAGGTCAGGTAGGACAGGGCCACTCCCATGAGAGTTAGCAGGCCAAATTGAAAGAGAATGTCCTGAAGTGAAAGCACAAAGGCCACCACCATAAAAGTCACCACCACGGCAGCCATGGCGGGCTTGTGCTGGTCATATACCCTGTAGAGAGCCTGCCGGGAGGCGTAGTGCCGATAGGCCAGAAAGAGATTGAAGAAAGTGGAAAAAAGAAGCACCACAAAATACGCCACGGGAGCTACAGGATCATACTTGGGGAAGAGCAGAGTGTGAATCACAGCCAGCAGGCAGGTGGTAACCAGAGCTGTAAAGGTCACCAGAGAACCCCTCCTCAGTGAACGAAGGAAAACTGTGCTGGTGATGAAAAGCACCAGTATGAGACCTTCCAGGGCAAAAAGCAGAGGGGTGTCCAGATAGGCCATGTTGGAAAAATAGGCGGAAACCCCGGCGAGAGCGGATAGTAAAATTACCAGAAAAAAATCACTTTTGGGCTTCACCTGATGAGTTATGGGGGGTGACTTTTAACTTTTTCTTACCCTCTGCCCGGGCTTCAGCCAGCCGGCGGTCGGTCTCCTGAAGATGCATGAAGATTTGACTGGCTGTCGCTCTTAGAAATTCAGCCTCCCGGCGGTAGGCCTGGATGGTGGCCCGGCTTTCGGCCAGACTGGTTTCTAAAGCTTTGAGCTGGCTGGCATGAGCCTCCCCGGCGGGAGTGGGCGGGAGCTCAGTTGAGTCTGAGGCTTTGAAGGTCTCTTCAACTTCGGCCATGGTCAGGGGGGTGGAGGCCAGCTTCAACAGAAGGTCCACCAGTTTCGCGGGGTCGGAGTCCCAAACCTGCTCAACAACCTTGCCCAGACCCAGCAGGCGGGAGACTTCGGCGGGGCCTTGGGAGTGAGCCGGAGTGACCAGTTGAAGAAGCTGTTCCCGGTCCATACTCAGCCAGTCAGTAAAAGCAGGTGGCACGTAAGCCAGGCCTTTGCGGATGTCCCGGCTCCTCCAGGAGCGAAAGACCAGGGCGTGCTGGATGATGCCTGCAGAGTCCGTCACTACAAGGTTGCCCCTGCCAAAGAGCTCGGCCACCAGGCAGAGGCCGGTTTCGCGGAAGCGGAGCCGGATGATGCGGTCACCATTAACTTGTTCTATCCCTTCCAGCCAACGGTTTGAAAACAGTTTGCGGAGGAGCATACAGAAGGAATCCGGACCGGGGGACGGGGCAGGGGCATAGTTGGAAAAGTAAAAGCCACCCGGCCGGAGGATAAGATATCTAGCCACGCCGGACGTCTGTAATATGAATATCGGGCCCCGCCTCTGAACCTTCCCCACTCTCACCGGCAGATTTCCGGCTTCTGTCAGGCTTGACAAAAGTCTGTGCACGTCTAATCCGTTCAGCAACATCCTCACCAAAGTAGTCGTAGAACTTACGGGTCAGTCTTAAAACTTTGGTGTTGCCTTGTGGGTTGGCGACGACCAGGCCCATCTCCTCCAGCTTCCGAAGGTGTTCATAAGCCCGGTTGCCACGGGCCTTGACCAACTCACTCTGACGGACGGGCTCATAGTAGGCCACGGTGGCCAGGGTGCGGAGTTCGGCGGAGCTGAGTTCGCCCTTGCCCAGCATCCAGAGGTTTTCAAGGTACTGGCCTTCCACAGTCATAATGGCAGTGTTCCCGTCAAACTGAACCACAATAGGGCCACGGTATTTGTCCTCCAGGTCGTCCACGGCCCGGGCCACTTCAACCTCCGGGGCGTTCAGAATTCTAGCCAGTTCCTGCAGACTGAGCCGTTTGCCCGCCATGAACAAGGCAGCCTCTACCCAGTTTGCTAACTCGGATGTTTCCATTCCATTCCTCCTGTTCAACTTTAAGGTTGCCCTTGTTAGCCAGATGTAGCAGGGACAACAAGATAAGGGGGCCCAGAGCCTCAATAATCAGAGTGTCCGGCAGGTCAGCCAGCAGACGCTCCATGAACCTGCTCAGGTCCAGGGCATAAAATTTCAGGTCTGGACGGCTCCTGCGGGCCATGGCCTTGTCCTGCTCCAGCCGGAAGGCACTGTTAAGGGCATCCAGCAGTTCCACCACGGTTATCTTGCGTTCCACCCGCCGGGAGACGGGCACAATTTCAACTTCGGGCACCCCCAGGATAGCACCGGGTTCCGGGATACTGGTTGCGGTTTTTTCATCAAAGAAATCACTCTTAAGCTTGAGTAGCACGGCGGCGGTAAGGACGGCGTTTCCGGAAATCCTCAGGTCACCCTGCGGAGCCCTCTTCTTGATTTCGCCAACATAAAGGTCACAGAGTTTGATGAGGTCAATGTCCCAGGGGTCCAATTCCCCTTCCTGAATAAGATTTACTATGCGTGGCTCCACCTTATGAAGGTCACGCAAAGACAGCTCAAGGGGGTCCACACAGTAGTTACACACCAGGTGGTATTAAAACCATGGGGTATTTTTGGTCAAGGTGCTCTGCAGAGCATGCTACGCATTTTGTCTTGCGGGACAAAAAGCTTGGGTGGTATTAAACCATGGGGTATTTTTGGAAAAAGCTCAACTAAAAACGCCCGTCCCGCAGGACGGGCGGGGGGTTTCAAAAGGGGCGAAGCCCCTTTGTTTTGGTCAAGCCCCGCGAAGCGGGGGTTGGGTGGTATTAAAACATGGGGTCAGCCGGAATGCTCCACCTTTATCCAGGTATAGGCCAAAGAGACCAGAACAGGTCCCACCACCAGTCCGGAAAATCCGAACAGGGCTATACCTGAAACCATGGACAGCAACAGGATGAGGGGGTGAATTCTCCCCCTGTACTTGATACGGAAATACGGGTCACCGATAACCTGCCAGAGAGTCAGGAAAATCACCACAGCAACCACACCCCAATACTGGCCGGCCATCACTTTCTGCGCTATAACATATCCATACACCATCCATCCCGCTACAATAGGAATGGGGCCAAACAGGCCTGCCACAACGGCATAAAGCAGGGCCCTGGGGGTGGCCGTGAGAACCAAAACCAAAGTTCCGATGAGGATGTAGGCGAACATGCTCACAAAAACCCCCAGAATTATAGAACGCAGATTGTAGCTGGCCTCCTCAATCATGGCATCAGCCTTTTCAGGAGGGAACAGGTTTCGGGCGGCATTTTTGATACGATGGCCGTCCAGCAGAAAATAAAAGGTCGCAATAACGGTCATCAGGATTTTGATGGCCATGCTTGGGAGTGAATTCACAAGCGATAGTGCAAAATTGTAAATGGGAACCTGAGAACTGAAGTTAATCAGTTGTAGCTGAACCTCTGGGGAAAGCCTGTTGAAAATATTCACTATGTAAAGGGCCTGGTCATAAAGATAAACTGAGAAATGGTAGGCTATGAAAATTATCAGGGCGGTAGCACCCAACGTCAGTAGGGCCGCAGTCAGATAGCCTGGCCGGCGCTGATAAACGGGATAAAGTGTCATGGCAACAATGGTTGCCAGAACAACGGGCCCCAGCATGGGCCGGAAGAAATAAAGCAGGAGTATCAGAATGAGCAGGAGGTCCCTCATATCAAAAGGATGATAAGAACCTAATAACCTTTTCCCAGAGCAGGGTAAAGGGTCCACACCGCCTTTCCAGTGCCATTGGGAGGGTTAGAGTGTGGTTGCCCCACGTGCCACGGGTCAGCACTTCGGAGATACCACATGCCGGCAGGTCAAAGCACTCCTGTTCCATCTGCCAGCCGGTCAGGGGGCCGGGCCGGACACACACAGTCTTCCCGGATTGGGTAAAAGTGAATTCAGGGTCCGGGACGGAAGCGATATTCACAAAGTTTGTTTCTCCATTCACAGAAATAGTGTGGCTCCCCGAACCAACAGGAACCCCGAGCGACAGACTTCCACGGACCAACAGTTCCTGACTTTCATCATCTATTATGACCTCCGCGTAATCAAGGCCCCAAAGATTCACAGTCAGGTTGCACATGTCAAAACATGCGGTGGGATAAAATAGTGAATAGTTGAGATAGGATGATGGGGTCAGGTTGTAAAAACACTCACCACACATGAAGGGTCCTCCATTCACTTTCCCGGTTACATTTCGGCCCGTATTCAGGTCAATACAGGCATCCACCATGAAGCTGTCGGGATAGGCCTCGGGAACAGGACACCCATATGCGGTTGAAACCCGAAAAGTTGAGTTGGCAGTCTCCTCCTGAAATCCAACCACATAAGGCACATGGTAGATGTGGTCTGCAGGAACAACTGGGGTGCGAAAAACCAGATACCGGGTGTTGGAGCCCGGTTTCAGGACAATGACCCGCTCGCCGAAAACCAGTTCCGGCTGAAAATCATGGGGGAATGACCACTTCAGCGGAAATGCCACGGGCACGGGAAGGGGGTTGTTAGCTCGGAGGGTTATGAGAACATGTTGGCCACTGCCGGTGTCGGTGGCGTTGGTGGTCAGGTCAAAACTAAGGTTGGTGCGGGGGGTCATTGCCAGCTGATAAGTCTCACTGGCCACGGCCTGGCCCGTGTATGACAGCAGGACAAAAGAGTGGTTGCCGTTCTGGCCCTTGTGGGTAGTCACATGCGAAGCATCCACGACCCCGAACTGACCAAAGGTCACGTCAAAGGGTTGCCAACCGTATTCGGTCCAGACTTCTGCCCATGCGTGGGGTAGCCAGCCCGTGTCCCCGAAAGCGAAGCCACTGATATAGCGGGCGTTGTAGCCCAGATGACGCACCAGCCCCAGCAACAGGTGAGTCTGCTCATCACAGGTACCACGACGGTTGGCAAATGTCCATTCGGCGTTTTCGGAAGTCTGGCCCAGTTCCATATCATAAACCACGTTGGTGTGAATCCAGCCGGCCAGAGCCACTGAAGTCTCAAAAACAGTAGGGCGGACCAGACTGTCCGCTAAGGCCTGCATGCCGGAAGTGGCCGTGGTCATTGAGCCGGTAGTATAGGTTTCCCCTTTTTCATAATCGGTCTGAAAAAAACGGGCCACAGTACAATTGACGGTGCGGTAGTATGGCGGGAAGCTCAGCTCGGAGGGAGTGCAGTCAGCGGTCTGACCGGCCACGTTCAGAGGGTATTGCAGGATGGTGAGTGTGCCTCTGCCCCCGGAAACCACCACGCCGGTGGCAACCTCCAGTCCGGCCTGGCTGGTGAAAGCCAGAACGGGGGTAAGAACAATTAACCAGCAAAACCAAAAGTGGCGCCGCACACCAAAGTGAGCGGTAGCCCCTAAATAAGCTTCCTGTTAGCGACCGGGCTTGACATACTTCCGGGCCACCTTGCTCACCAGTTCCTTGGTGCCCAACCCCAGGGAGATACCCAGCCCCAGGGACAGACCGAGACCCGCAGACGCCACCAGTACCAGCAACAGGTAGTTGAGCAGGCTGGCGGCCTGGGGATAGACTGAAGTCAGGGCCAGAATAATAGTCAGATAAATGGCCACGTAATAAACTATATCGCCCAGATGAGAGGACTTGGAATAGGTTTTGAGTCCTTTCCGGAGGAAGCCTGCCACCTGCAGACCGATGTAGGCCACCACCACCGCCTCCACCAGGAGAACGGCCAGGGCCTTTATCTCGTCTATGAAGGCAGCCAGGGCCGGAACCTCCAGCACCATCATGGCGGCCATGATGAAATAAAGGTAAGTGTACCATTCCGTGAAGAGCTTGATGAGCTCCACCAGGTCTATGCCCAGGAAGGCGGGCTCAGCGTTAATGGAAGCCAAAGCCTCCTTGAGCTTGAAGGCCTTGAGCAGTTTCTTGACCACGAAACCCAACAGTTTTCCGGCCAGAATACCGCCAAGGAGCAGGCCCAGAGCTAAGAGTAGCTTGGCACCTGCGTCGGTAACTATGCTTTGTAGCATCTCGGATATCATGAAGAGGTATGGTGGGGGACATATACAAGCTTTTTGTTCCGGGGGGCTACTGGGCAGTTGTCCCGGAAGCCCTTTAAGGTCAGGAGGCTACAGGGAGTATGGACGGAAAAACCATAAGAAACGGTCTCGGGGTCATAGTAGTGACCGCCATCACCTCTCTGGTGCTGGTGCTACTGGCCATCCTTTATTTTGGCGTCACGCTGTGGACCATCAAGGCCGCGAGCACCTGGTTCTTCGGAACGGGTCTGGACGCCAACTGGGCGGTCCTGTCTGCCGCTATAGTAGCCGCCGCCAGCGTGCTGGCAGGGGCTATTGAAAAGAAAAGCTTCTGAAATCGGACGAGTGATGTAGAAGGTCGGCTCCAGAGGGAAGTCTGCAAATTGTTACCGGCACGCCGGGGTTGAAGGTTTTAAAGCCCCACCACAGAAGTCAAATGTGCTGGCTGTCAAACCCCGTTTGTATCAGGAAAAATTGTTGGCATCGGCCGTCAGGGGCAATACTCTGGTAGTGCTCCCGACCGGGCTGGGCAAAACTTTGGTGGCTGTC
>Ga0129302_1001141_pt1 | contig 19960 bp, 21 predicted proteins | sample BlaSprsedimmetaG_FD_94476 | JGI IMG/M metagenome (GOLD analysis project Ga0129302, IMG submission 94476) | Hot spring sediment bacterial and archeal communities from California, USA to study Microbial Dark Matter (Phase II) - Blank Spring... | ecosystem: Environmental > Aquatic > Thermal springs...
GGTCATCGAATAATCGAAGAGGACCGCCACCGCCGGCACCGCGGCGAGGAGGAGGGCGCGCGGTACGCCCCCCGACCTGTCGATCGTACCCGCCGCCATGTGATCCCACCCTATCCCGCCGGCATCGTCCGGCTGCAGAGCAGACGGTTTAGCACGACGACCACATAAACCTGCCCCCCCACCAGTGCCTCTATAAACACTTCAGCCCCACTATAGAAGAGAAATGGATTTTGAGTTCGGGTTCGACGCATTCCCCCCCAGATCGGTCATCGTCATCGCCGAGGAGCTCGGAGGCACACACCGCCCGTTCGCGCAGAACATCGCAGCGGCAGCGATGCAGCGCGGCGAAAAGGTCGTTTATTTCACCAGAAAAAAGCGCGCAGACGTCATCGCCCTCATGGATCTCTACCAGATCCCGCACACCGAGAACTTCAAGATTTTCGAGGGCATCAGGGACAGGACCCTGCTGCCGAAGGAGTGCACCGGCGACCTCTGCATCCTGGACGACTTCGCCGCCCTGTACGTCGGCGCCACCCTCGAAGAGATGAGAGAGGAGATGTGGGACCTCGTCGACCGGAGCAGAAAAAACAAGGGCTACCTGATCATCCTGGACTCAGGCATCCTCCCTCACGACGTGGAGCAGATGATCTACGCCCTTGCCGACGGCGTCGTCAGGCTCCTCACCACCGCAGAGGGCGGCAAGATCAAACGCTTCATCAGCATCCCGAAGATGAACGGGATCATCCCGCCGGAACAATATATCCCCTTCACCCTCAACGCCGACGGCCTCCTGGTGGACACCAGGGAGAGGCATGGGTGAACCAAACCCCCGGCACATTCAGACCGGCCCTATTCGTTCCATCCCCCCCATAAAAAGTGCGGCGCCCCTCACTCCCCCCCGCCGGCGGCGACGATCGCGGCCGTGCGGCTCGCCGCCCCGACCTTCGCCGTCACGGTGTACGTGCCCGGGACGTCGCCGAGCGTCACCAGCACCTTCACCCGGCCGTCGTCCCCGGACGCGGCCGACTGCGTGACCGAACCGCCAGGCGCGATGGAAAACGAGACCGTCACCCCACCGGCCGGATTGCCGCCCGTATCCTTGACCAGGAAGACCAGGGGCTCGGCGAGGGGCAGGCCGATGAGCCCTTCGACGTCGCCGCCCCCGACCAGATCGATCGTCACCTCAGGCGCAGTCTCCGCGGCCCCGAAGAAGAGGACGTTCGCGGCGACATAGCAGCCGACCATCAGGATCACGACGTGCTTGAGGCCGTACCTGACGTCGCCCTCGGAGATCTTCCCGATCACCAGACCCCCGAAGAGGGCGTTGATCATGATCAGGTGGAAAAAACCGTTCGGAAAGTCGATATTCTGGATCTCGTTCTCCCCGAAGAGGTCGCCTGTGGCGCCGCCGGTGAGGAAGGGGAGGAGCGAGGAGTTGAGCGTATACGAGATGAAGACGATGATCCCCTGCGCAAAGTAGAAGATCAGCGTGAACTGGCTGAGCGCCCCTTCCTTCTCCCGTTCGAGATTGATGATGCTCCGCATATCCTCCGAAGACTTCAAGATCAGGTCCGCAACCGAGCCCCCACTGTATGACGACTGGATCACCAGCTCGGTGTACCGTCTGATGAGGTCGCTCCCGATGGAGGCGCTCATCCGCCGCATCGCCTCCTCGAATGACCTGCCGTAGAGCATCTCGTTTGAGGCCATCCTGATGTGCGGCGTCAGGACACCGATATCTGATTTCGCCAGCTCCTTGACCGACTTGATCGGGTCGAGGCCGCCGCGCATCATCTCGGAGAGTTTGAAGAGAAACTCCGTATAGATCTCTTCTTTCTTCTTGAGGCGCCGTTTCTGGAGAGTAATATCGATGGCGTACGGCGTGATCGCGACGAGAAAGGCGACGATGAGGAGGCGGTCGTAACCCAGGAGAGGGGCCTGCTTCTCTTCCACCGGCGGAGCCTCGGTCTCGACAGGGAGCGGAATGCCCGCCTCTTCCGCCTCCATCTGGCGCATCAACTCCTCATATGCAGAGATTTTGTCGCTCTTCTCCGGCGCCTCCTCGCCCCCTCCCCCACCGGCAACTCCGAGGAGGAGCGCCCCGGCAATAAACAGGAAGGCAACGGCAAAGGGCACCACCACGGTGAAGTACTCGCGCTTTAAATCATGGCGCACATGCAGCCGCTCGACCTCGAACGAAATCCTCTCGCGCAGCCCGCCAACAGAGGACCGCAGACCCCCAGAGCCACCACCTTCGGCCGAGAGGCGCCCCGCAAGCCCGGACACCAATTCTTTTAACCTGTCGAACACACCCACCATGAAACCCTCAGTTTGCAGAATATTTCACGGCGAGCACCTGGAGGAAAACAATGTTCACAAGAGGGGTGATCAGGTAGATCAGCCCGAGCCACATATCATTCGGCTTGAACGGACCGATTTCCACGCCGAGGGCGCCGGTGATCACGATCCCGAGCACCGCAAGGGTCAGGGTCATGATCACGCCGCCCAGGTAGCCCTCGCCGAAGACGCCGAGCGACTCCACGAATTCTTTGTCGGTCTGCCGCCTGATCTCCATCAACTCCTTAGATTTCGTCCCGAGATAACCGTCGAGGCCACCGCCGCCGTAGATTATGTTGGTCATGTCCAGGCAGACGTCACGGAAGATTTCCGAGGGCGTATTGTTCGCCAGGCCGTTCATCGCCGTGACGGCGTCCTCCCCCAGGATGTCTACCCTGAAGAGCACCTTTGAAAATTCCGTCGAGATGTACCCATAATCCTCGTAGACGACCCTCCGAACGATATCAAGAGGCGTCGTCCCGGAGCTGGCCAGAATGGACATGAACGCCAGAGCGTACGGGAGGTTGCGCTCGATGTCGATCTACATGTTAGAGATCTGGCTGGTCAGGTAGAAGGGAAAACCGACCGCCACCACGCCCCCCCCGATGAGTATAAAGAGGAGGACGAAAAGCGCAGGAGAATCCGAAACAAACGGCGACAGCGGGAGCATGAAGACAACGATGCCGGCAATGAGGCCGGCCAGCGCGGCCAGGGCGGAGGATACGAGCCAGAACCCCGAGAAAAGACCCGGCGTCATCTCCACATCGGCCTGGTAGCAGAGTCGCTCTATTTCCGGGCTGCGATTGCGCTCGAAATACTCACCGAAAAGATAACAGATCCGTTTGTAATATTCAACAAGTGCATCGGCACCGAGCGACACAGACACCATCGATATGTTCCTGTCATTACTTCATGAGGCAATCGAGAAATATATAGCCTCTGCCCATAATCTATATATTTATATATTCTCGCAGTGGAGGGGCGAAGGTTCCACACCCCTGCTCAAGACCTCCTGCCAGCCCGGACGAAGCGGGCTCAAAACCGACGAAGTCGCCACAAAAACGGCGGAGGTGCAGAAACCTACATCAGCACGGAGTTTGAAATCAAAGAGGTACGCGAGATTTGCCCCATGGAAACATCGATCCTCACCGACATCGTCGTCATCTTCAGCCTCTCCATCGCCATCCTCTTCGTCTGCTCACGCCTGCGTATCCCGGCCATCGTCGGCTTCCTCATCACCGGCATGCTCGCCGGCCCCTATGCGCTCGGGCTCGTGCATGACACCGCAACGGTCGACGACTTCGCAGAGATCGGCGTGATCCTCCTCCTCTTCACGATCGGGATGGAGTTCTCGTTCAAAAGCCTCCTGCGGATCAAACGGGCGGTGCTCCTCGGCGGCTCCCTGCAGGTCGGCGGGACGATCCTGATCGTGGCGGCGGCCTCACTCCTTCTCGGGATCCCCTGGCAGGAAGCGGTATTGTTCGGGTTTCTCCTCTCCCTCTCCAGCACGGCGATCGTCCTCTCGGTCCTCCAGGGCCGCTCCGAAATGGAGAGCCCACAGGGGCGGACGGCTCTGGGCATCCTGATTTTCCAGGACCTCGTGATCATCCCCATGATGCTTCTGGTGCCGATCCTTGCAGGGGCGGACGATGGTTCGGGGATGTCGATCCCGGCCTTTCTCGCCACCTCGGTCGGAATCCTGATCTTCGTCATCGTCTCGGCGAACTGGCTCGTCCCAAAACTTCTCTTCCATGCCGCACGCCTGCGGATCCCGGAGATCTTCCTCCTCTCCATCGTCCTCATCTGCCTGTTTACCGCATGGCTCACCGCCAGCGCCGGCCTCTCCCTCGCCCTCGGGGCCTTCATCGCCGGGCTGATCATCTCCGAGTCCGAGTACTCCCACGAGGCCCTGGGGGCAATCCTCCCGTTCAAAGAGGTATTCACCAGTTTCTTCTTCGTCTCCGTCGGGATGCTCCTCAACATCGCTTTTCTCTTCGAGCACCTCGGCGTCATCCTCCTCCTCGTGGCGGGCGTCGTCATCGTCAAAGCGGTGGTCGCAGGCGCCGCCACCCTGGCGATCGGCTACTCGATCCGCACCGCCCTTCTCGCCGGCCTTGCGATCAGCCAGATCGGAGAGTTCTCATTTGTGCTCTCCAAAACAGGAGCCGATTATGGCCTCATCGACAGTGGAGCATACCAGACCTTTCTCGCCGTCACGATCCTCACGATGATCGCAACCCCCTTCATCATCGGAGGTGCACCGACGGTCGCCAACCGGGCAATGAGGCTCTCCCTGCCCGAACGGATACGGCTGGGCACGATCAGGGAGAAGCCCCCCGAAGAGCCCTGCATGAAGGACCATGTCATCATCGTCGGCTTCGGCCTCGGCGGAAAGAACGTGGCGAAGGCGGCGAAGGCGGCCGATATCCCCTACGTGATCATCGAGATGAACCCCGAGACCATCCAGGTGGAGCGGGCGAAGGGCGAACCGATCCATTACGGCGACGCAACCCGCCGGGCCGTCCTCGGCCATGCCGGGATCAGGACGGCAAAGGTGCTCGTCATCGTCATCTCCGACCCTTCGGCGACCCGCCGGATCATCGCCACGGCCAGAAGGGCGAACCCCCATGTCAGGATCATCGCCCGCACGCGCTATGTCGGAGACATTGCCGACCTCTCCGACCTCGGTGCCGACGAAGTGATCCCCGAAGAGTACATCACCTCCATCGAGATCTTCACCTGCATCCTCTCGTCGTACCTCGTCCCGCGGGACGAGATCGAGCGTTTCGCTGCCGAGGTGCGGGCCGACGGCTACGAGCTCTTCAGGTCGGCGCACCCCCTTGAGCCAGGTCTCCAGGACCTCGGTTTCTACCGCCCGGGTGCGGAGATCGAAACCCTCAGGGTGGGGCAGGAGGCGCGGATCGCCGGCCACACCCTTGCCGAGGCAAACCTGCGGCGGCGGTTCGGCGTCACCGTCCTCGCTGTCAGGCGAGGCGACGAGGTGATAACAGCGCCGTGCGGCGAGACGACGATCCAGGGCGGCGATGTATGCGTGGTCTTCGGCCCGGCTGAGAAGATCGCCGACCTCGACCGGTATTTCAGAGAAAAAAACGAAAATAATGGATATTAAGGGCCCTGGAGAGAGAGGAGATATGCCTGCGCCTCGAGGGCGGCCTTCGCCCCTTCACCGGCGGCGATGATGATCTGCTTGCCCCTGATCGAGGAGACATCGCCGGCCGCATAGATTCCGGGGACATTCGTATGGCAGTTCTCGTCCACGACGATCTCGTCCTGATCGTTGAGCGCCACGACGCCGCGGATGGCGTCGACGTTCGGGTCATGGCCGATCTCAGCAAAAACGCCGTCGACCGCCAGTTCCTCCTCGTCGCCCGAGTCCTTTTCCCTGATCCTGATGCCGGTGAGCACCTCCTCGCCAAGGAGAGCGGCGACCGTGTACGGCTGGTGGATGGTGACGTTCTGCTCCATCTCCTTCAGCCGGTCGAGGTAGATGGGATCGGCCCGGATCGTACTCCGAACGATGAGGTGCACGCTCCGGGCGATCTTCCCCATCTCGATCGCTGTAATCACCGCCGAGTTGCCGCCGCCGACGACCGCAACGTCCTTTCCTTTAAAGAGCGGCCCGTCGCAGGTGGAGCATACCGACACACCCCTGCCCCAGAACCGCTCCTCTCCCTCGACGCCCAAGCGGCGGGAGTGACGGCCGGTAGCGACGACGATACTCTTCGCCCGAAAGACCCGTTCCCCGTAGGTGGTGATCTTAAACAGCCCGTCTTCCTTCGCGACGCCTGTCACCCGGTCGAGTTCGAGGTGGATGTTGAGGTTTCGCACCTGCTCCTCGAACTTCGTCATCAAGTCTTCACCGGTGACCATCCGGTAGCCCATATAGTTCTCGATTGCCCAGCTCTCCATCGCCTGCCCGCCGATGTTCTCGGAGATGATCATGGTCGAGAGGAGTTTGCGGCTGGCATAGACCCCGGCGGTCAGCCCGGCCGGCCCCGCCCCCATGACGATCAGGTCGTAGACCTCGCCCGGCCGCTCTGACCCGAAGAGTTCGGTAAGGCGCGGGGCGTCGAAACCAACGATCACCTCGTCGTCGACAACGGTCACCGGCACGCCGTACTGCCCGGAGAGTTTGATCATCTCCTCAGCCGCTGCCTCGTCGGCCCCCACATCGACAGACTCGTATGCGACACCGTTCTTCTCGAGGAAGGCCTTGACCATACGGCAGTACGGACACTGGGCCGTCGAATACACTTTAACACGCGGCATACACACCCACCTCAGCCCCGAGGGAATAAAAGAGTTGTGCAGACCGTATCCGCCCCGTTATCCCGTGAGCGACGGAAACGATGTCTTCAGGGCACGAAAAAAGAGGAGAGAGGTCACTCGACCCTGACGAATTTTGTCCCGGGGACGCCGCAGATCCGGCAGCGTTCGGGGGCGGCGCCGATCTCGACGTTCCCGCAGACCGGACAGAGGAAGATCTCAGCAGTTTCGATGTCCTTTCCAGCAGAGACTGCCTCAAGTGCCCGTTTGTACAGCCCGGCGTGCACCTCCTCGGCCTTCATCGCATGGGTGAAGATGACCGCAGCCTCGCTCTTCCCCTCCGTCTTCGCCTCCTCTACGAATTTTGGGTACATCTCGGTGAACTCCTCGGTTTCGCCCTCGATGCTCCCCTTCAGGTTCTCGGCCGTGCTCCCGATCCCGCCCATCGCGGAGAGCTCGCGCCGTGCGTGGATCTCTTCGGCAAGGGAGGTGGCGCGGTAGAGGCGCGCGATGTTCTTAAAACCCTCTTCGTCGGCCTTCTGGGAGAACGAGAGGTACTTCCGGTTCGCCTGCGATTCTCCGGCAAAAGCCGCCTTGAGATTCTCCTGGGTTGCCATACTGATCCGATCGGCGCCCGCACTACAAATACTTTCCACCCGGGGGAGGAGCACAAACAGGCATAAAAGGCGCAGAAGCCCCTTTCCTGACGAGAATAGTTCACAGGACCCTTCGAGAAGAGATTCGAAAGGTTCTATACCGGCGGGGCAGAATCTGCCCTGATGAAAAAGATGCGCGATGTCCCGGACGGCGACCGGCCGCGGGAGAAGATCGCCGCAAAAGGCGCCGCTGCCCTCACCGAACGCGAGCTCATCGCCGCGATCATCGGCCGCGGCGTGGCCGGCCGGGACGTGCTCGAGATCGCGCGGGACATCGAGGGAGTGATCGCCGACTCGGACGTTCCGGCATATGCCGATCTCGTCGAGGTTTCCGGCGTCGGCACCGCAAAGGCGTGCCAGATCGCCGCCGCCTTCGAACTCGCCCGCCGGCGCCTGACGCCCGAAGAAATACGGATCTCGGCCCCCACCGACGTTCTGCCCCTGGTGCGGCATCTGGCCGACCGGAAACAGGAATACTTCATCTGCATCTCCCTCAACGGCGCCGGCGAGGTGATTGGCAACCGGGAGGTAACGAAAGGGCTGATCAACTACAGCCCGGTCCACCCGCGGGAGGTCTTCGCCGACGTCCTCACCGACCGGGCGACCTCGGTGATCTTCGTCCACAACCACCCGTCGGGCAGCCTCGAACCAAGCCGCGAGGACATCGCTATGACCGGACAACTCGTCGCCGCCGCCGGGATCCTGGGGATCAGGGTGCTCGACCACATCATCGTCTCACGCAAAGGACACACCTCCATGCGGGAGCGGGGGCTGCTCTGAGGAGAAACGAAGAATGACCGAATACAACCGGGTCCAGCGGGTGCTCTGGGTCATCCTCGGCCTCAACATCCTCGTTGCCCTTGCGAAGGCGATCTTCGGCCTCCTCGCCGGTTCGATGAGCATGGTCGCCGACGCTCTTCACTCATCCTTCGACTCGGTTTCAAACATCATCGGGATCGCCGCCACCCGCGTTGCCGGGCGCCCTCCAGACCGGGACCACCAGTACGGCCATGCAAAGGTCGAGAGCCTCGCCACCCTGATCGTCGGCGGGATGCTCCTCCTCACCGCCTACTGGGTGATCAACGAGGGGGTCGTACGCCTGAGTGCGGGAGCGGCGCCCGAGATCACCGGGATCACCGTCGGGGTGATGGTGGTGACCCTTATCATCAACATCTTCGTCGCATGGTACGAGCGACGGATGGGCGAAGAATTGCAGAGCAGTTTTCTCATCGCCGACTCAGAGCACACGAAAAGCGATGTCTACGTCTCCCTCTCGGTGCTGGCCGGCTTCGTCGCTGTCAACGCCGGATATCCGGCGGCTGACCCCCTGATCGCCCTGGCAATCGGGGCCCTGATCGGGAAGATGGGCCTTTCCATCATCAGGGAGGCGAGCATGGTGCTCACCGATGCCGCCACCGTCAGGTGCGAAGATATCGTCAGGAAGAGCGTGCCCTCGATACCCGGTGTCAGGGGCTATCATCGGTTCAGGTGCCGCGGCGGTGCGGGCGACCTTTTCGCCGACATTCACGTCACCGTCGACCCGCAAATGAGCGTGCTCCACGCCCACGAGATCGCCCGGGAGGTTGAGGCCGTCCTCAAAGAGCAGGTGCCAGGCATGAAGGAAGTGATCGTCCATATCGAGCCGGGAACGGAGAACGGATCGCAAATAAAGGGCTGAACGGAGATTAGAGAGGAAGGATGAGGTCACGCGAAGCCGCAAAAAGACGCGAATTCTGCGAAGGTACCGGGGAATAGATCAGGACCATATTTCTTCGCGTCTTCGCGCCTTCGCGTGAGGAGATAACTGTCGGTGCCGGGAGTTACCCACGTGAAACAGAGAAGAACCGTTTATTTTTTCCCGACGATCCGGCAGAGCTCCCTCCCCTTCTCGTACGCCGCCGCCACGATCTCCGGGCGGGTCCTGATATCGCGCACATGGTCCATGTCCCGCTGGAAGATCCCCTCCCAGTACGGGCAGTCGATGATCTCGCAGAAGGTCTTCGTCGTCTGGAGGGCACCGTCGAAGTTGTCCGGAAGGTTCATCCCCGAGATGCTGATAAAGAGCGTTTTTCGTTCCTTTCGGCGCTCTTTCGAGACGAAAGGTTCCTTACGCATATACTTCGCCATATAATAGACCTGAAAACGGTCCATAAACGATTTCAGTTTCCCGGGGATCCCCATCGTCATGATCGGCGTGGCGATGATAAGGCCGTCCATCTCCCGAAATTTCCGATAAAACGGGGTGACGTCGTCCTGCATCCGGCAGTCCTCGTGGTCCATGCAGTGGAGGATCTCCATGCAGGGCTGGAAATTCAGGTACGGCACCATCACCCGCTCAACCTCACAACCTTCCTCTTCGGCCCCTTCGACCGCTTTATTGAAGAGATACGCGGTGTTGCCCCCCCTGACCGGGCTTCCGAGGAGGGCGATGATCTTCTTCTTTCCCATGAAAAAGAACCTCTGCGCGCTCCTATATCTAGTTATTCCTGCCCCCTGCAAAAGCCATAAATAGAGCATTGCACTATTCTCGGTCTGGTGAAACAGTGACCGCAGAAGAACCACAGAAAGTGAAAGCAGGAGAAAAAGTCGGCCCGGGAACGTACGTCTGCATCGACTGCGGGCGGGAGCTGAAGGTGACCGAGGCCGAGAAGGACCTGGTCAAGTGCCCGAGCTGCGCCTGTGAGAACTACCAGTGCTTCCCGATGACGCACATCAGGCCCGACATCAAGACGCCTGAAGACGCAGTTCACCCGCCGAAACGAAAGTGAGTCCGGGGGAGATTCCCCGGGCGCATAACCCCAAGGACGTGGAGACGATGGTTAACGTGGAAGAGGTAGGGCAGGTCTTCATCTGCGAGATCTGCGGGAACGTCGTTGAAGTCAGGGAAGTCGGAGGAGGCGAGCTGATCTGTTGCGGCGAGCCGATGGTCCTCCAGGAGTGAATCATGGATGAACAGATGAAAGAACTGGAAGAGAAGATCGGCAAGATCCCGAAGATCTTTGCCGAACTCAAGGATGTCGAGCCCGAGGTCTACGAGAAAGTGATGGGGCTCGACCAGCTTGTCTGGGCCGACGGCGCCCTCTCGAAGCAGACAAAGAAGGTGATGGCGATCGCCATTGCAGCGGCACTCAGGGACCGCCATGCAGTGCGGGCGCAGATGGCCGGTGCGAAACATCTCGGCGTCAAGAAGCAGGAGATTGAAGAGGGGCTCCGCGTGGCATTCCTCCTCGCCGGGATGCCCGCCTACGTGTATGGGAAGGCGGCGCTCGAAGAGATGATGGGGAAGTGACCGAGATGGAAGAGATGCACGCCCTCCCCATCATCGGGGAAAATGCTCCTGAGTTCGAGTGCGTCACCACGCACGGTTCGATGAAACTCTCAGACCTGCGCGGCAAGTGGGTCGTGCTCTTCTCACACCCGGCCGATTTCACGCCGGTCTGCACGACCGAGTTCATGGCGCTTGCACGCGCCAACGAGGAACTCGAGGCCATGAACGTGCGGCTGATCGGCCTCTCCATCGACAGCGTCCACTCCCACCTCGCCTGGGTCAGGAGCATCGAGGAGAAGATGGGCGTGAAGATCCCCTTCCCGATCATCGCCGACCTCGACATGGGGGTCGCAAAGAAGTTCGGGATGATCCACTCGGGATCAAGCAGCACGGCGACGGTCCGCACGGTCTTCTTCATCGACCCCGAGGGGAAGATGCGGGCGATGTTCTATTACCCCATGACAAACGGGCGCTACATCCCTGAGATCATCAGGCTGATCAAGGCCCTTCAGGTGACCGACCAGTTCAAGGTCTCGACCCCGGCAAACTGGCAGCCCGGCGACCAGGTCGTCGTGCCTCCGCCAAAAACGGCCGAGGAGATGGAACGGCGGAAGGGCGAGGGCTACGACTGCAAGGACTGGTACCTCTGCTTCAAGCAGATCTGATCCTCTTTTCATGGGGCGGGAGCTCCCCGCTCCCCTGCCAGTGGTACCTGAACAGGCGCGTTTAAGACGCCGGAGAGTCACAGGTAGTATATAGAAGGGTCATGGCAGTGATTTCCATGCTCTGTCTCAGCGCGTCGCGTGAGGGAGAGCCAGGGCCGGCAGGAGATGAGGAAATCGTCGTTACGACGGCAGACACCATCGAAGATCTCCTCAACCTGGCGGCATCCCGTCCCTTTGACGTCGTGATGATCCCGGCCGATCTCGCTCTCACACCGGTTTTAAACCTTCTTGAGGTTCCAGGCGGCGCACCCCCCCTTATTGTCGCCTCCTCAGAAAAGGGCACCTTTTTTATCGATTTCAGAGCCCATGACAGAAGCGAAGGCGGCATTGCCCTGACCGTCAGGGAAGCGTACCGGGCGCGCATGGCAGAACGAGATCTGCAGGAGCGAGAGAGGCAACTCTCGACCCTCCTGAGCAACCTGCCGGGCATGGCCTACCGCTGCGAGAACAGCCCGGCCTATACGATGACGTTCGTGAGCGAAGGGTGTTTCGACCTCCTGGGCTATGCCCCCGGCGACCTCGTCGGGAGCCGGACTGTGGCCTACGGCGACCTGATCCACCCGGATGACCGGGCGATGGTCTGGGAGGAGATCCAGAAGGCGCTCAAGGAACGCGGGGCCTTCAGGATCACCTACCGGATCAGGAAGGCCTCGGGAGACGAGCGCTGGGTCTGGGAACAGGGGAGAGGAATCTTCGCCCGGGACGGCAGCCTCCTCTCCCTCGAAGGCTTCATCGCCGACGTCACCCATCTGGTGCTGACGACCGAGCAGCTCAGGAGACGGGAGCTCGAGGAGAAGGCGATCCTGGACAACATCCCTGACATCGCCTGGCTCAAGGACGGGGACGGCCGCTACATCGCCGTGAACATGGCTTTTGAACAGGCCGCCGGAAAAACGGCCGACGAACTCGTCAGACGGACAGACCGGGAGATCTGGCCAGGTTACATCGCAGAGCGCTATATGAGCGAGGACCGGGAGGTAATCGCTTCAGGAAAGAGGGCGTTGTTCATCGAGCCGTTCGTCAGGGGCGACGGCCTTGAGATCTGGGTCGAGACGGTGAAGACCCCGATCTACGACCACAACGGCAGGGCGGCCGGGACCGCCGGCATCTGCCGGGACATCACCGCACGGCGCGCGATGGAGGAGGCGCTGAGGAAGAGCGAGGAGCGTCACCGCATATTCCTCCAGAACTTTCCGGGGATCGCCTTCAAGGCCGATCCCGGCCTTCGTCCCCTCTGGCTCTCGGGCAATGTGGAGGGGATCACCGGCTATACCGCCGACGAGATCGTCAGCCCATGGGTGGGGGTCGACAATTACCTTCACCCGGGCGACGTAGAGTCCGGCAGGGAGTTTCTGGAAGATATCCTCACGAGCGGAAAGGAGAGCGCCGCCGACTTCAGGATCGTCAGAAAGGACGGTGCAGTCAGGTGGGGGCACATCCGCGCACAGGCGGTCAGGGACGCGGAGGGGAGGGAGACCAGCATACAGGGGGCGATCTTCGACGTCACCGAACAGAAAGAGGCGGTGGCGAAGATCCGCGACCTTGCAAAGTTCCCTGAGGAGAACCCCGGCCCGGTGATGCGGGTCAACCGGGGCGGAAGGATCCTCTACGCAAACGGGGCAAGCAGGGACCTCCTGAAGACCTGGGGAACGGAAGAAGGGGGCGTTCTCCCGGAGACCTGGCGGGAGGTGGTCTCCAGCTCATTCGCATCGGGCCGGATAAAAAGACGGGACATCGCCGTGGACGGTTCCGATTTCACCATCACCTGCGTCCCGGTGACAGGTGCGGACTATGCCAACCTCTACGGGATCGAGATCACCGAGCGGAAGGTGATGGAGATCGCCGTGCAGGACGCGAACAGAAAGCTCAACCTCCTCAACAGCATCATCCGCCACGACCTGCTCAACCAGATCACCGTCCTCCAGGGATACATCGACCTGACCGAACAGTCAGGGGAAGGAGGACCGTATCTCGGTCGGATCGCCGATGCGACCGAGCGGATCCGGCGTCAGGTGGAGTTCACCCGGGACTACCAGGAGCTCGGGGTCAAAGGGCCGATCTGGCAGGATGCATGCGCCGCGATGAAGAAGGCCTTCGCCTCTCTCTCCCCGCCGGGGATCAGCCTCGATTGTACAATCGGCTCCGGCCTTGAGGTGCTCGCCGACCCCCTCCTCGGCCGGGTCTTTTACAATCTGGTGGAAAACACCGTGCGCCACGGCGCAGGTGCGCAGACGATCAGGTTCTCGGCCGAAGCCTCAGATGGCGGCATCTCGCTCGTCTACGAGGACGAAGGCCCGGGCATTCCCGAGGAGAAGAAAAAGAATCTCTTCAAATGGCCTTCAGGAAAAGATAAGGGCCTCGGCCTCGCACTCTCCGCGGAGATACTCTCGCTGACCGGGCTCTCGATCAGGGAGGAGGGGGCGCCGGGCCAGGGCGTGCGCTTTGTGATCGCGGTCCCGCCCTCACGGTTCAGGTACCGTGAAGAACCCGCCTGACCGCCAACCTTTTTTTCCCGGCAGGGAGATAGGAGAAGCGATGCCACTCCATGTCCTTGCCATTGCCGGAAGTCCCCGGCGGCACGGGAATTCAGAGACGCTCCTTGACCGGGTCATCGCCTCCATACGGGAGGAAGGTGTCGAGGTCGAGAAGGTCGCCCTCACCGAGATGACGGTCAACCCCTGCAAAGGGTGCAATGCCTGCGAAAAACTGAACAAATGTGTGCAAAGGGACGATCTCGACTGGCTGGGGCCCAAACTCCTCGATGCAGACTGCGTGATCCTGGCCGCACCAATCTACTGCATGGGGATCTGCGCACAGGTAAAAGCGCTCATCGACCGGGCACAGGTCTTCAGGTCAAGAAAATATGTCCTCCATCTCCCGGTGGTGCCGCCGGAGCGAAAAGGAAAGCGGCTTGGCGTGTTCCTCTCGACGGCCGGGCAGACATGGGACTACGTCTTCGACGCCGCCGTCCCGAGCGTCAAGTGCTTCTATCACGTGATGGAGATCAGGAATGCCGACATCTCGTACCTGATGGTCAACGGCGTCGATCTTGCCGGGGAGATCGAGGCGCACCCGACGGCAAAGGCGGACGCCGCGGCCCTGGGAAAAGATCTGGTGAAAACGATGCGGGAGCGTTTTGGCGATGGCAATTAAGGTGCTCGGCATTTCTGGAAGCCCGCACCGGCACGGGAATACGGAAACCCTCCTCGACGCATTCCTCGCCGGGGCTGAAGGAGCCGGGGGCGAGGTCGAGAAGGTGGTGCTCCGCGACCTGCACTACTCGGCATGCCGGGGCTGCAACGCCTGCCATAAGACCGGGGCCTGTGTCGTAAAGGACGATCTCACCGCGCTCTTCGAGAATATCCTGGCCACCGACGTCCTCGCCCTCGCCTCGCCGATCTACTCGATGGGGATCACCGCCGACCTCAAGGGGCTCATCGACCGGGCGCAGTACCTCTGGGCGCAGAAGTTCGTCATAAAAAGCCTGTACTTCTCGACCGAGCACATCAAACGGCACAAAGGAGTGTTCATCTCGACGGCCGGACAGAGTTGGGACCATGTCTTCGACACGGCCTATCCGATGGTGACCGCCTTTTTCAACGGCACGGGCTTTGAATATTACGACAATATCATCGCAAACAACATGGACGAGTACGGCGGGATCAGGGGACACCCCACCGCACTTGCCGAAGCAGAAGAAAAAGGGGAGGAGGTCGTCCGGGAGGTCGCCTCCCTCCTCTCTACAGGAACATCAGAGCGCCGATGAGGGCGACGAGCGAGGCGACGAAGAGGACGGCGAAGACGGCGGGGTTCCATGCAAGGACCTTTTTGCCGTCGAGCACGCTCACCGGGAGCATGTTGAAGGTGGCGATCATCGCATTGATCTGGACGCCCATCAGCCCGATCAGCAGGAGGATGTACTCCCCGAAGATCCCTCCCGCAAGGAAGAGCCCGTAGAAGACGGCGCAGAGGACGAGGTTCGTGACCGGCCCGGCGGCCGAGATGATCCCGTTCTCGCGCTTCGTCGTGGAGCCGTAGATGACGGTGGCCCCGGGGGCGGCAAAGACGACGCCGGCGAGGGCGGCCAGGATCACCGCCACGATGAGCATCGTGTTGTCCTTCCGAAACTCAGCCCAGTAGCCGAAGTGCATGGCGGCGAACTTGTGGGCGAGTTCGTGGAAGACAAAACCGACGCCGACCGTCAGGAGGGAGAGGGCAAAGAAGAGCACGAATGCGCCCGGGTTGAAAGTGCCCCTGACATAGAGAAGGCTGAATGCAACGGCGATAGCGGCCCATGCGATCAGCAGGTCGCGCCGTTCGCGCTGCGGGATTCTCTCAAGCATATAAAAAGATTGGCTGGCCGGAGTATTATCCTTGTTGGGGCGGCACCGTTTTTATCCAGGCGTGCCGATCTTTTCCCATGACAATCGAGGAGATCAGGAACGAGATCGACCTGCTGGACAGCAGGATCATAAGGCTCATCGCCGAGAGACAGGCGATTGCAGGCAGGATGGCCCATGAAAAGTATCTTGCCGGGCTGCCGGTCAGGGACGAGGAGCGGCGCGAGGCCCTCCTTGACCGGGTCTTCAACGAGGCGGTGGAGCAGAACATCGATCCGGTGATGGTCAGGCGGATCTTCGAGATCCTGATGGATATGAGCGAGGAGCGGCAGCACGAGTGCATCGGGGAGGGAAACCTCCCCTGAGGATTCACTCCGTCCCACGCAGATAGGACGAGGCGGTGATCCCGCCGAGCGAACGTTTTTTTGCCTCCTCTTTGAGGCGGGAGAGGAGAGCACCCTCCCGGGGACGCACCGCCGCGTCGAGGGCCTCGCGATAGATCGCCGTCATTTCCCCGGCATAGGCGGCCCCGCGGCCGCGGGCGTCCACGGCGACGCCGCCGACGCCGGCGGCGAGGATCGCCGGGAGGTGGTCGATGAGGCAGGTCTCGACGGCGTTGCCGATATGCGCCCTGCACTCTTTGTCAGTCCGCACCGGAAAGATCCGGCCGCGGCCGTCACGCAGGGCCCATGCATCGCCGCTGCAGCCTGCAGGGCATCCGAGGGCGGTAGCCGGGGGGCAGTCCTCGGTGACCATCGCTTCGGTCGTCCCCTGCACAACGACCTCCATCACGGGGGAACCGGGGGGAAGGCGGGCAATGAGGTCCCTGATATCCGCCCCTGAGACCTCGGGGGAGAGCGTGAGGGCGGTAAAGCCGGTGTGGCTGAGGGCGGCGAGGTGGTTCCAGACGTTCAGCCCGGCCCCGCCGAAAAGTGGCATGGAAGGCGAACGCTCTCTGACGGCGCCGGCGCAGCCGTGACCTGAGACCATCACCCCGGCGATGCCGGGCGTATCAAGCAGGGGCAGGGCAGCGGCGAGGAAGGAGCGACGCGCGATCCCGGGCCATACCCATACGAGGGGAATGCGACCGGCAGTTTTTGCCGCGTGAGAGAGAATTTCTCCCGTGCATTCGACCGGCTCGAAATAGATGCGATCGGCGCCGGCGGCGCCGGCGGTCCCGATCCCTTCGACGGTGTCGGTATAGACGGAGAGTGTCGGGGGGACGGGTGACGGGCACCCCCCTTCCGCGGCGATCTCAGGGAGTGCCTCCTCATATCGCCGCCGGGCGGCGTCGAGAGCATCGGGTGAGGGGCGGGCCTCCGCCCGAAGAGCCTCTTCGGCCGCTTCGAAGAGGCCCCTCCTGAGGGCGTTCAGGTAGGAGGGCGGGGCGAAGAGCCCGCCAGGATAGTGCAGGGCGAGATCCCCGATGAAAAACTGGGTGCCGCCGGTCTTTTTCAGGTGGTCGGCGATATCGGTGGCGGCGAGCGGACGGGTGCGGGCCGGCCCCATCGGGGCTGGGGCGCGCACCTGCACCCGGACGGCGGCGCGGCGCGGCGGGGTGCAGACGGCCTCGATCACCGGCGTGCCGTCCTCTTCCCACTCCATCTCCGCGTCGATCCGCACCGCCTGCCGCCCCAGCCTGATCGTCTCCGCGGCCCGTTCTTCGAGGGAGGCAGACCTGGTGATCGAGACAACGGCGCCCACCGCTGCAGTTTCAGGAGTCCTCAAACGGATCAGACCGTCACGGACCCTCGGGGTGCCGCGGACCACAAGCCCGAAGGAGCCTCCGGGGGAGGTGACGGCAAGGCCGTCGCCGTTGCCGGGAACGAGCGGGCCGTCGAGGGCGACCGTCGCCTCCATCAGACTGTACGAGAACGCCGTCACCTTCCCGACGGCCACCCCACGGTTGTCAGGGCGCTCCGGACCGATCACATCGCGGTGCCGGACGCCCGAGAGATAACCGGTGGTAAAGCCGCGGGTGAAGGCGAGGGCGAGGTCCAGTTCGTCCCGGGCCGAGGGAACGAAACGCCCCCCAGAAATCGCGTCCAGGGCCCGGCGGTAGATCCCGGTGACGGCGGCCACATAGGTCGGAGACTTCATCCGCCCTTCGATCTTCAGAGAGGCGACCGGCGCCCTGACGACACGGCCAAGGATCGGGTAGAGGCAGAGGTCCTTTGTGGAGAGGGGGTAGGGGCCGGCGCCCCGGACCGGGCGCAGATCAGTCGGACGGCCGTAGCGGTCGGGCGCACCCCTCAGGAGGGTGTAGGGCTTGCGGCAGGGCTGGGCGCAGGCACCCCGGTTCCCGCTCCGCCCCCCGATCAGCGACGAGAGGAGGCACTGGCCCGAGTAGGCATAGCAGAGGGCGCCGTGGAGAAAGACTTCCAGTTCAACGCCGGTCTCCTCGACCACCGGCCGCATCCCCTCGATCTCCTCGAGACCGAGTTCGCGGGCGAGCACCACGCGGCCGATCCCCTGCGCCGCCGCCCACCGCACCCCCTCAGCAGAAGTGACGGTCATCTGGGTCGAGGCGTGGACGGCAAGGTCAGGGACGATCCGGCGGGCAAGGGCGAGCACCCCGGTGTCCTGGACGAGGACGGCGTCCACCCCGATCTCGTAGAGGAAGAGGAGATACGCTGCAACCGCCGGGAGTTCGGTGTCGTGGACCAGGGTGTTGAGGGTCACGTGCACCGCCACGCCGCGGGCATGGGCGTAGTCCACCGCCTCTTTCAATGCGGCGTCGTCAAAGTTCGCCGCATACCGCCGCGCCGAGAAACGCGTGCCGCCGAGGTACACCGCATCGGCTCCGGCCGCTACTGCGGCGACGAGCGCCTCCATCGAGCCCGCGGGCGCGAGGAGTTCAGGGATCTCTGCGAATTTCGTGGGGAAGTATGGGGGCGGCGCGAATATAGCCCTTTCAGGCGGCTGCGGGCAACCTATATCGGCCGTCGAACGCAATATCAACCAGATAGCATGACCGGAATCACCGAATACCTCAGAGAGATCCAGCAAACAAGTGAACTACCCCGGCCTGAAGGCCGGGGCTTCCTGCTTCATCCTCCCTCTATTGAGGCGAGTCCACAGGCTCAATGGCGCGTTCCGCGCCTGATACCCCGACAAGGTTCTGCTCTTGCAGGGCGAACTTCTTGATATTGATCGCCGCGTTGATGTCGCGGTCATGATGAATACCACAATCAGGACAGATCCACTCCCTCTCAGAGAGGGCAAGATCCCGCTTGAGATACCCACAATTATTGCAGATCTTCGAGGAGGGATCGAATCTCCCGATCTTCAGGAGAGTCTTCCCATACTTCCGACATTTGTACTCCAGCATCGAGAAGAACGTACGCCACGAAACATCCCCTATCCCCTGTGCCAGACGATGATTCTTCATCATCCCGCCAACGTTCAAAGATTCCACTGCAATGGCTTGGTTCTCGCTCACAACTCGAAAAGAGAGTTTGTGCAGGAAATCGTCTCTCTGGTTGGCGATCTTTTCATGGCACCGGGCAAGTCGCTGGATTGCCTTCTCCCGGTTCTTCGACCCTTTCACCTTCCTGGACACCCGGCGTTGGAGCACCTTCAACCTCTGGAGAGATGCCTTCAGGTAGCGTGGATTCTCGATCTTCTCCCCGGTCGAGAGGGTTGCGAAGTCCTTCAGCCCGACATCGATCCCGATTGTAGAGTTCAGGGAGAACGGTGCAGGTTCAGGTTCGGTTTTCCCGTCATCGATAAGGATACTGACACACCATTTCCCCGTTGAAGTCACGGAAACGGTGGCATACTTCATCTTTCCGGTGAATTTCCGGTGAAACGTGGTCTTAATCCCACTGATCTTCGGGAATTTGACTCGTCCCCCATCGAAGTCCACGCGGTAGTGCTGAGGCACCTGAAAGGACTGTACCGGGTTCTTCTTCGACTTGAACTTCGGAAAACCTTTCTTCTCACGGAAGAATCGGGTGAAAGCATTGTCGAGGTTCTTGTTTGCACTCTGGAGCGACTGAGCGTTAACATCCTTGAGCCACGGGTGCGCTTCTTTGAGCGCAGGAAGACGGTTGTTCAGGTCGAAACAGGAGAGTTTTCGACCTTCCTGTTCATATGCCCGGATCTTCTGCTCCAGAGAATGGTTGTACACAAACCGACAGGCATGGATGTGCTGCATGAGGGATGCAACCTGCTCCCGATTAGGATACATCCGATACGTGTAGGCTTGAAGCATACACGTAATTGCAGAATATACAATAATAAATAGTTTGCTGTAGATCGGTCATGTCAAAAGGGGTTCCGCTTTCATCCCCGGCCTAAAGGCCGGGGGTCTTCCTGCTCCACCCCTTTACCCCACAAGATAAA
>Ga0129302_1001145_pt1 | contig 19893 bp, 11 predicted proteins | sample BlaSprsedimmetaG_FD_94476 | JGI IMG/M metagenome (GOLD analysis project Ga0129302, IMG submission 94476) | Hot spring sediment bacterial and archeal communities from California, USA to study Microbial Dark Matter (Phase II) - Blank Spring... | ecosystem: Environmental > Aquatic > Thermal springs...
GTCATAGACGTTAAAGACGAATTCGACCGAGTCCGGCAATATCAAGAGGTTCGCGGTTTTAAGTTCGCTCGGGTTTCCGGCCGAGTCGATTGCCACCGCGCTCAAGTTGTAATGAATATCAGGCTCGAGCACATCTGCCAACGCCGATGGGAAAGCCGCGTAGTATATATCATCAATTGAAGTGTCCCAAGTTGAATCGTGCGTAGTGCAACCGGTGAGGCTCGGGTCGTTATTGATTCTCCAGCAGACTTTCCACAAGAATCCCGGCCCCGGCTCATCGGAGAAACGAATCGGGAGCGCCGACGGGACGACAGTAGTGATACTGTCCGTCTCCGTCTCGGTGAAGACATCGAGGAACCAGAAGTCTGGCGGCGTGACATCGTATCCGCCGTGTATGGTTATCTCGCTTCCCGGGTCGAAAACATTGCCCCAGTTGCCGGCAGAGTCCCTAAGGCGAGCAGTTATCTGCTTTCTGCCTTCGGTGCTCGTATCCATCACCAGCGGAATGCTGTCCGTCCGGAATCCCAAAGCCACGGTGTGCTCTACAACATCGACTGTATGGTCGATAGCTTGCCACAGCGTAAGATCGATTCCGCCGGAGAACTTGATGCTGTCCGTGCCGCACCCCTCGTCAAACGCGCTGGGAACTTGCGCCCAGATGTAGTTCTGATTAGACCAGCCCATAGCGGCTTGGAAAGTCGTCGGGAAAATATCCGCCGATGTAGTATCCCAGACGAAGAAGCCCTCATCCATCTCCGGTGCGGTCATGTCGAGGTAAATCATGTCCTCGTCCATCTCGCTAACGATGAAGCTTTCCGAGAGAAGCCATCCGTAGATAACCTTCATGCCCTCGGATGGGTCTTCGGTAATCGTGAACACGGTATCGCCGCCGACAGGATACGGAATCCAGCGCGGGTCGTCCGGTAGTGGGTCGGCTCCAAGGGTCTCGGAAAGAATGTAGTAGGCCGCCGGCGTGCCGGTTTGACCTAAATGAACGCCGATAGTCGGACTGTTAGTGCACTCTGTATTTCTCGGCTCGCTGTCGATGTCATAGAGCGTCATGTCCAGCAGAATTTCCTTACTATATATTATCTGCGCGGATGAAAGTGCGGAGATGTTCCCCGCCTTGTCCATCAGCGCGACATAAACCGTCTTAAGCCCCGTCGTGAGGGTGTCCGTCAGCGTGTATCCCAACGTCCCCGAGCCGAACGGACGGCGAATTGAGCGGACGATGTCCGGATAGCTCGTCGCGTTCTCGAAAATCGACACATAAGCCGGAACATAAGGATCGTCTCTGCCGAAAACCTTCACGATGATGGTCGGGTCGTCGGTGTAATCCGGTGAGAGGCTCGAAGCATCAAGGAGATGCACCGAGTCAATGACCGGGGCATATGTATCGAGTGTTATCGAAAACAGTGGTTCGACTCTCTCGGAAGCCCAGTTTCCTGCAGAATCTTGAACATCGCCGAGAATGCTATATGGGCCATCACTCGACGGGAGCACGAACTCGACTTGATAGGTTCCCGGGAAAGGCCCGAAATCTAGCTCTTCCGTGCCAGTCATAAGGCGATAGCGGAAAAGACCTGTGCCGCCCGCCTCACCACCGGTATCATACGCACCGGTGAACATCGCGCGGACATTGCGGTTATTCGTCCAAGCGGTGTCGGCGACATCGGCGGGAATCGAAGGCTCGCTATGAGTCGTGAGGTCGAGAACGTGGAAGTCAGGGACTGTCGGCGGCTGAATATCCAGCTCGATGTCCCAAGTCTCTATGTCCGTAAGAATCACATCATAGTTGGCTTTGCCGCGGAGAGCAATAGTGTGCCAGCCGTCGATGCGTTCGAGGCGGCCTCTAATTGTAATGGTGTCCATCTCGCCGGTCGATGTTACATGGAAAACCGTGTCCGGCGGATCAATCATCGGACTGCCGTCCCAAACCATGAGTGTATCGATGCCGTTGCCGTATCTGACAGTAATATCAACCAGCGTTGTGTCGGTGTATCTGCCGGTGACATCCGGGCCATCGATGTCGCGGACGTTGAGAATCTCGATCCATTTGTTGCCCGAGATGAAATGAATGCTGTCCACCGCCGCCTCGCTGACATTGCCCGCGCTGTCGCGAGCAACGGAATAAATCGTCAGCCAGTCGCCGGGGGAATATCCGGTAAAAGTGAAAGTGTATCTATCTTCGAGTGGCAACCACGCACCTGCCGAAATCGAGTTCAAATCGGCCGGGTTCTGCGTGAAGAAAATCCCGCTGGCGTGGCCGTAGTAAGGATCGAGATGAGCGGTAATCTCCACAGTCAAAGAAACTGTCGTGTCCGTGGGGATGTCCGGTGTTGCGGTGTTCCAGAGCGTGCAGGAACGAACAACCGGCGCCTGCGTGTCCAGCTTGATAATTCCAAGCCTCGACTCGCTGATATTCCCCGCCCTATCGCGGAGTTTGACGAAAATTTCCTTCTCGCCATCTCCCTCGGGCGCGACCCAATAATAGGGCATCGCGCCGGGGGTGAAAGTCATATAATCAGTTGTGAATAAAGCATTGGACGCCATCACGACCGAGTCGAGACCGCTGGCGTATCCATCGACCAAGGGATCGACGGCGCCATCCGGAACGACGCGCACAGTGCGGGAGTTCGTCCAGCCGGACATGGCAGGGACATCGTATCTGTGTGAAACAGTCGTGGTGTCGAAAACAGAAGTTGACGAAAACTCCGGCGCGCGTGTATCGACGTAGAAAGTCCAGTCCCAACTAACGCCAACTTCGTGATTGCCCGCCAAATCGACGGCACGCGTGCGGACGTTCCACTCGCCGTTCTCAGTGCGTGTGAATGCGAAGTTATCCCTCACTACCGTATCAGTCGCCGAATAGAAGGCGCTGTCAACGGGCGAAACGGGCAGGCCGTAATAGTCCGTATCGAGATATACGGCGGTAACGCCGCTGTATTCATCGCCGGCAGAGTAATAAAGATTGATTCCGCCGGGCCATCCTGTGTAATACAGGGGAAGATCTTCCGTCTCGATTATCGAGCTATAGGGGTCGGTGTCGTCAACCTTGGTGCGAGCCATCGGAGCGTGCGCCGTGCCGATAGGAATCGTCCCGTTGCCGAGAGCGTCCCACGCGCCGACATAGAACTCATACTCGCCATCGCCCGTGGCAGTCGTGTTGAAATCGATAAAGCCGTCGTAGTGGGGCGGGGGCGCGGGCGCCGAGGCGTAGTGAATCCACTCCGTCGATGGCGGCATTCTGTAATACAGAACGACACTATCGACAACGCCGACGTGCGCGTCCTCGGCCAAGTAGTCAATTCTCACCGTCTCGGTGTTCCACCACTCGGGCAGTTCATCGACAGTCACCGCTGGCGGCGTCGCGTCCTGAACACTACAATATGTCCCCGACCAATCGGAAAAGCCAAATCCCCCGCCATCGGACCAGCGATACCTTACTTTATAGCAATACCGCAACCCCGAAGTGAGCGGATCGTCAGCCCTGCCATAAACCCCCGAACCGACGGGATAGGCAAATTCGCCTCCGTAGGTGACAGCGTAATCCGCGGCCACTCCCGATGAGATGGGGCCGATGCGAATATTAGCGGGGCCTAACGTGTCGGAGTATTCGTCGTCCGGCCAGTCCGGTATCCCCACCGCCGCGGTATCGACCCAAACTTCCCACGCGTTAATCGAGACGCCGGGAGAAGCCGGTGCGTTCCACCGCACGGGATTGATATGACCCGCCGTGAAATCCGGCTCCGGCAGAAGTATCGGCGCGGGCTGAGCTAACAGGCTTCCAATTAGCCCGAGAGACAGAATGCCGAGCATGATGTGCATAGTCTTTACTCTCAAGGCTCGCTCCTTATTTTTTATGTTTTTTTCTTTCATGAGCGTAATCCGATTTTTGATTATTTAACGAGAAGCATTCTTCTCGTGGCCGCGAAACTCTCGCCGGCAGTCATTCTGCAGAGATAAATACCGCTGGGAACCGAACGGCCTGCGCCATCGGTGCCGTCCCAGACAACTCTGTGGCTTCCCGCCGTTATCTCGTCGTCAACCAGCGTTGTCACGAGGTTTCCAGATATATCATAAACGGTGATTGTCACGTGTTCGTCTTTCGGGACGGTGAACGGCACCGCGCATGTTGCGTTGAACGGGTTAGGCACGTTTTGACCGAGATTGAACTCAGCCGGAAGCGCGCCGCGAGCGACTATCTTAGCCCTTCCGAAAATCTCCGCCGAATTGCTCTCGTGCATATCGATAGTGCCGCGCTCGGTGACGAGAACAAGCTCCACCGAAGGAAGTGCCTTCGGATTCCAGCTAAGAATCGAGCCATAGGGAGCGTCGATAGTCCACTCGCCATCCGGACGGACTTTGCGAATGTAGCGATAGCCCTCCTCATCGATGAACGCGGGAGAAATCTCGCCGAAGGGCGGCGTGGGCGGCATCACTATGTCCGCCATGTCGATGCCCCTGTCGGAGAAATCAGACGAGGCAACCTCGAGCGAGACACCGTCAATATCGACAAAGAAGTTCCAATCGATAACCGGATCGAAGGAAATTGCCTTTGGCATGCCCGACTCGGAGTAAAAATCTCCAGTTCCGGTAAGAAGTAGCCAATAGCCCTTGCCGGGCATAAGGCGCGAAGTCGGGTTATAATGAACACCGTTCCAGTCGTATGGTGTCGCGTGGCCGAGGCCTGTCCATGAGAATCCGCTTCCCTCGCGAGTCTCGGAGTCATCAAACGGCGCGCCGATAGTCCACCATCCGCGGCCAATCTCGTTCTCCTGAACCTTCATAACGGGGATACCGGTCATGGGATAGTCAACCGCCGATGTCATCAGAACCCAATATGCCCTTCCCGGATACAAGCGATTAACCTCGATATACTCGCCAGCCTCGGGATTCCATTCCGCGAACATGTGAGCTCCGGGGAAGAGAACGCTTGCGGTATTGTTCGCGGGAATAACCGGAAGGCTGACTAAATTCCATCCGGCGAAAAGCTCGATAGTGTCCGTGGCGTTGAGCGCGGGCGGAAGCTCGAACTCGAACACCTCCGACCAGCCGCTCTCATTGCCCGGCGTCTCGCCATCGACTGCGAACATCATGAAATAATGCCTCGATCCGCCGAACAGGTCTTCAATCGGGAACGTTTTGCGGTGCGAAGGAACAACACCGAGATTGACATTCGGGGCGATAAGCTCGTCGCCGAGCCATAGCCAGTCAACAGTTCCCGCGTGGCGAAGAACATACTTCGTCGTAAGCGGGCTGAGGCCCGTGTCCGACCACACGACCGTGAACGAGTCGAGATAGTGACTCACGAGAACGGTATCGATTCGCGGCACTGCAGGCGGATGCTGTCCAACTCTCGAGAACGAGCCTTGGCCGCCGCCATAATTATGATGGCCGCAATAATCAAACGGCACAACGCGATAAACATTATCGTGCCAATTATTGCCGGGGTCGGGGTCAGTATCGATGAATTTGTTAACATGCTTTGAAACTGTGGCTATCTCCGTCCCGGACTCGCCAATCGCTGTCGAACGGAATATCTTAACGGAATCGACTCCGCTCCCGTCGCCATCCGTGAATGCCTCATTGTTCCATGTCAACAAGATATTTACACGGTCAACACTGTCGGCGAGGGACTGAATGTTCGTGATGTTTGTCGTAGCCGGCGGTGTGTTGTCAACGCGCGTGACAACGACATTGCTCCACTCCGATATATTCTCGAAGCTGTCGCGGAATCGCGCGCGGAAGAACCACTGCGTCTCGTATAAATCGGTAATCGTCATCTTCAAAGTATCCCAATTCGTGCAGATGCCGTCGTCGGGGTTAGTCATGGTGAAAACGCCGCCAATCGTTGTGTCCGAGTGAATCGGAATCGGCCCGATTCCCACAAAACTCGCCCCGCCGAAGAACGGATCCGCCGACCACTGGACCTCGACCTCGATTGCATCGCAATATGTCGTGTCGATAATATCGAGATGGACAGTCCCGCCACAGGAATGGGAAGGAAGGCGAACGGCAATAGGCGGGAAAACGCCCTTGTCAACCGTCGCGGTGTCAATCTGCGAATCGCCGCAGTCCAGCCAGTTCGTATAGCCCGCCGAATCATAGGGAGATACCACATAATAGTAGGTTTGCCCGTCGCGAAGATCGATGATTGGATCGGACGGGCCGTCGTCTTCGTAATAGTAGTGACCGGTAGAATTTACTATATAGTGATGAATGCGATAGTCTTCGATGAGGCTGGAGTCCGGCGGAAGAAAATATGCTATCGAATCTGCGGAGAACCTGAACAGGTGATAGCCCAGAATTCCGCTTCCGCAGTCGTCGTTGGGGTTTTGATAGAAATGAATATAAATTCCGTCCTCGCCTCTTGAGGTGGCGGTCATCTCTTCAGGACAGCCGGGCGGGGTCTGGTCGTTCGTTGTGAGTGGATAGGTCGGAATCAAATGTGACCAAGGGCTGGTTGGCCCACCTAAATATCTCGCCTGCGCACTGAAAGTGTATGTCGAGCATTCGATTGTAGAGAAAAAATAGCTCGATGCGTCCGTCCAAGGCGTCTCTTCGACGAGATACATGTCCGACTCCTCGGTATCGGGATCGGTGAACACGCGATACTTCCGATAGCGATATTGCACAACTTCACCGGCCGTTCCGGGGCAACGATCGAGGTCGATGCGAATCGTGAGTCCGCCGCCGTGATGGTAGCGCGGAATCTCGCGGAGTTGAGCGCAGGGCGGCCAGTGCGGTTCGGTTCCGCTGGCACAACGACGGAACGGGTCGTTTCCAGTTCTGCGAACCCATCCGGCCTTGTCCATCGGAACTATGACATACCAGAAACAATCGTCGGGAGTGACGTCGTAATCCGACCAATCATACCACATTCTGCCGTCGTCGAGAACCGAATCCACCGGAACCATCGCCGGATCGATATATTCGAGAGTATATCCGAGGCCGCTCGGCGCACGGTAAATGTAATACTTGTAAACTCCAGATGCGCTGTCCGTGCCCTTCCGCCAGTTGATGCGAATCCGTGCGGGATCAGCGTAGTAGTATGTCGAGATACCCTCTATACGGTCGGGACGATACCAATCGTGCATCACATATATGTCCTCATCTGGATATCCGAGAGGGTTCGAATAGACCACCGTATCGCCATCGGTGACTGCGGCGGAGTATTTGAACACCTGGCCGTCGCCGCCGCCGTCGATATCCACACTCGATAGCGGTATCCATCCGGTTTGGAAGTCCGGAGTATCGGAGCCAAGCGGCGTGCGGAAGAACCGGTATTGTAAGCCGGGTCTGACGCATTCGCTTTCCAACTCCAGATACGCGCTATGCCCCCTCACAAACCCTGCGAGGATAACATCGCCTTCGAGAGTGTCTCCAACGAGGCCGTATGGCGCTCTCGATAGGTTCGCGCAGAGCGGAGTGCTCGGCTGGGCGAAAACCGCGCCCGCAACCAATAGAACGGTGCAGGCAAGGACTGTCAATTTCGCGTTAAATTCCATTAATGCCCCCTAAATCGGAACTTCGGATTGAGATTACATCCTGTGTATTCTTGTGCGTTAGATTAAGATAGCATATCCTCGATCGACTATTAAAACCAAATAAGTCTAATAAATAAGAGATTATTTTCAAAAAGTCAAGTGCAATCATTCAGAATCTACAAGCAAATCTTCATCTGTAAGCGCGCGCAGGAGCGCCAAATACTCCACCGCCTTGCCGCGAAAGTCGCTCATATATTGACTTTTAACAGGTGGGCCATCAGGGAAAGCGAACTTCAGCGGGTTCACAAATTCTCCCTTGACCTTGACTCGATAGTCCAAGTGCGGCCCGGTGGAAAGACCGGTAGTCCCCACATAGCCGATGAGTTGGCCTTGACTAACCCGAACGCCCTTTCTAATTCCGCGTGCAAAATTTCTAAGATGTCCGTATTGCGTAATTATGTTGTTCTCGTGCCGAATCTCGATGAAATTGCCGTATCCGCCTTTCCATCCGGCATAGGTAATGACGCCCGACCCCGACGCCGATACCGGCGTCCCCTCCGGCGCGGCGTAATCCACGCCCAAATGCGGGCGATAAATCTTGAGAATCGGATGATACCTGCTTCGCGTGAAGTGGCTCGAAATTCGGCGATATGTCAGCGGCGTGCGGAGAAGCGCCTTTTTCGTGTTTCTGCCGTCAAGCGTGTAATAGCCCGCAGTGCTATCAGGATCCATGTAGTAAATCCCGCCATAGCTGGTGTCCGAAATCCAATATTCGGCGGCGATAACTCTCCCCACTCCAATGGGCTTGCCATCGAAAAAGTTCTGCTCATATAGAAGGGCAAACCTCTGTCCGTCGCGCGTCTCGGTGAGAAAATCGACATTGAACGAGAGGATATCCGTGAAGCGGAGAATTGCTTCGGCGGGAACGCCCTCTTTGACCATCGACTCCCAAAGCGTGCTTTTAACCTCGCCCTTGGCGGCACGGATAACGAACGTCAAGGGCTTGCTGTCTTGAAAACCCACGAGACTGTCGCCATCGAGTTTAATGCGATAATGCTCCCACGGCGAGCGCATAAGCTCGAACTCTACAAGGCCGCCGTTCTCGTCGATGTCCACCGTGTATTTATCGCCGGGGAGAATTTTGCGTGGGTCGAAAACGCCGTCGAGCGCGCGATTTATGTTATGAACCAACCGTGGCGTCATGCCTGCATTTGTCAGCGCGATATAGAGCGATTCGTGTTGCCTAATCTCCCCGCGAAGCCGACAACGAAGCTCGAATTCCTGAATGCCAATTTCCTCCATGGCCGGGCTGGCCTCGGTTCGGCCGCCGGTAAAATATATCAAGGCAACCACAGCGATGACGCCGAGCGCTATATAGGCAGGTATTTTAAGGCTGAACGGAAATGTAAAATTGAATTTAAACCGCGGATTTTTCGTCTTGAAGCCGGTCGGCTCCGGCGCACCGCGAAAACGTCTCGGAATCGGCCTGCTCAACGCTCCTCCTCAAAATATTGGACATCGAAGGCGATGACTGTGGTCTCGCCCTGCCTCCAGCAATTTGAAAACAAGCCCGCGCGAATACAAGCCCTTCCCAAGAACTCAACATTACTCAAATCCGGAGAGATGTCCCCCGAAAGAATCATCGTCGAGCTGTTGCCCTTCCGTATGTAAACCGCGTTTTCATTCACTTTGAAATCTTCCGGAGCTACGACGCGCCGAGAGTTGGTCAAGAGGTGAACCGCTATGCGAATATCGTCTAACTCGTTAGAAGCAATAGGGTTGAACCTCGGGTCGCTAAATGCCGCCGTGCGCGCGGCCAATCTCACCGCATCAGATATACTCGTGCCCGGGAAGAGCAGAGTTGAGCTTCCTCTTAATTCCCCGGATAGGTGGATCGTTAGATAGATGCCGTCGAGTGAGGCATCTCTAATCTGAATAGGCCTACGCTCCCTCGAAAGTGGGATGCCAAGTTCGACTGCAATTACCTCTCTCGCCAGCTGGAGATAACACTCGCCGTCATGATAGGGAATACAGGCATCAGCGAGTTTTGGAGAATCCTTCGAAATGCCGACTGCGCCGGCCAAAAAACCCACCGATGGATAGTGGTCGCCGATAAGTGATGAGGAGGTCGCGTATCGGAGCAGTTGGAAGTGGTTGGAACCGAGGTCGTGGGCGGCCTTCAGTGTCGCAAGGATGACAGCGGGGCTGGAGGACTGTATCCTCCCCAGCTCGGAATCCGCGACAAATACCTCGAAATCGAAATCGCTCATTCTCTCAATCAGCGTTCTGTCTATCCCCTCTCCAATCTCAGAGCTAAAGTATTCGGAAAGGTTAGCAACTCCGATAATCAGCGTTCGCGAGGGGCTGGAGCCAGCTAACACTTGCGCAATGGATGAGCCGATCTCGATAGCGTCGAGAGGCGACTGGTCGGACAGGCCAATAGCGAGGATAGGCCTTTCGCCATATAAATACTGAATAAACGGCAATTGCTCCTCGATAGATGAAGGCAAGGCCTTGTCGGGAGAAATGACGCTGAATTCGACATTGCAATTGGACATAATTTCCACAGCGAGGGAGTCGTCGGAACGAAGCTGTCCCAGCGGAGTAGCAAAATTCGACCCGATGAACATCGCGGGGGTTTCGGCGGATGCATCACAACCGAGTATGATAATTCTATCGTATCCTCTCCCAATAAGCTGGGAGTATCCAGCGCCCATAATCGTCCCAACATAAACGTATGGAGCGTGGGGAACGATTATCGCATGAACGGTGCTTAGCTCGGACTCAATCGAGGGCATCTTGATGAAGGTCTCGACCTGCCTAAAAAGCTCGGTCCGGCCTGCGGGATATTCAAACCCTGTGGCAGGCGACGGTCGGCATTCTCTGGAAGCAAACAGACTTGTGGCAGGCAGAGTCAGGAGTAATATTGCGGCCCCGTAACTCACCAGCCTCATTAATCTATGGAAGCGTTTATTGGCTCCCCTGCGTTTCATCGCGCTTCCTTCTCACGCTGGTCGAACTAACTAATTGGTCGCAATAATCTTAAAAGGCCTCCATCCGTTAGGGCGGTTATTTCTATCGAACCAAATGTCTATACAGTTTATATTTATCTAAATAGAGTGTCAATAGATATTTTTATTTTTTAGAATTTTTTGCCAAATATTCGTAAAAATTCAAGGGCGGAAATATCTCCCGCCCTTGAATGTGGACTCAGTGGACGATAAACGCCCTGCATTGTGAAACTACCGGAGTTTTGCCGCAATGGCCTCGGCGACCTCCAAGGATGTGTTCGAGCCGCGCATGTCATAGGTGCGCACCTTGCCCTCCGCAACGACATCCGCGACGGCCTGCTCGACTGCGTCGGCCTTTTTGCCCTCGCCAATATACTCGAGCATGAGCTTGGCCGAGAGTATCATAGCAATCGGGTTGACTTTGTATTGGCCGTAATACTTCGGCGCAGAGCCGTGCGTCGGCTCAAAAAGGGCATAGCTGTCGCCTCTGCTCGCCGATGCCGCGAACCCGAGCCCGCCGACAAGCTGGGCGCAGAGATCGCTTACGATGTCGCCGAACATATTGCTCGTGACGAGGACACCATAGTCCAGTGGATTCTTGATGAGCCACATGCACATAGCGTCGATGTTCGTCTCCCAAAGCTCGATTCCAGGGAACTCCTTCGCCACTTTGCGGGCCTCGCGAATCATCATGCCCGATGTCTCGCGGACGACATTGGGTTTCTCGACGACGGTGACGGTCTTGTATCCCTTGTCGCGCGCCAGCTCGAAGCCAGCGCGGACTATCCTCTCGCAACCCTTGCGCGAGAAAACTCTGCACGACATGGCGATATCCTCGCCGGGAACGCCGTCGAACTTGCCCATATTCTTGTTGAATTCGAGCATCTTCGCGCGAAGATCATCTGCCAGCGGGTGAAATTCGATTCCGGCGTAGAGTCCCTCCGTGTTCTCGCGGAAGACATGCAAGTCTATGCCCTCGCGATAGATAAGCGGATTATTCTTGAAGGCTTTGCAGGGGCGGTAGTTGACATAGAGGTCAAACATCTGCCTCAATCGGACTATCGGCGAGCGATAGACGAGACCTTGGCCCTTGAGTTCGGGGATAAGAACTTCTTCGCATTCCTCTTTGGGCATACTGGTGATAGCCCCGAAAAGACAGGCGTCCGTCCTCTTGAGAAGCTCGACTGTGCGCGCCGGAAGGGCGTCGCCCTCGGTTTTCCAGAATTCCCAGCCAATGTCGCCCCACTCGTATTCGACATCCAAGTCGAGCTGGTCGAGCACTATAAGCGCCGCCTCCATTACTTCATTGCCCACTCCATCGCCGGGCAGAACCGCGATTTTCTTTGTCATTTATTCTCCTTCGGTTTTATATTTTGGGTTAAACAGTTTAACCCTCATAAAATGCCAAGTGAATCCATCAAATTTCATGCCAAAAGCGGCTATTCATTGAGTTGAAAAATAAACGAAGTATCGTATTCCCCACGGATGAAATCGAGGTTTCTCATTACCTTTTTGTGAAATGGTATTGTCGTGGCGATTCCCTCGATGATGAACTCATCGAGGGCACGGCTCATGCGCGCCAACGCCTCATCGCGGTCTCTGCCCCGACATATCAGTTTGGCAATCATCGAGTCGTAAAAGGGCGGAATTTCGCCTTCGGCGTATGCGTGCGTATCGACGCGGATTCCCGGCCCACCCGGCGCGTGGAAGGCCGTTATTTTCCCCGGCGAAGGCGCAAAATCGCGCTCGGAGTCTTCGGCGTTGATTCGGCACTCGATGGCGTGACCACGGATTATCACATCATCTTGGGAGAGCGGTAATCCCTGTCCGTTGGCGATGCGGATTTGCTCTTTGACGAGGTCTAAATCCACGACGCTCTCCGTCACTGGATGCTCGACTTGAATCCGCGTGTTCATTTCGAGGAAGAAGAAATTGCCGTTAGCATCCAATAGAAATTCGATTGTGCCCGCGCCTTCGTAGTTAATCGCCTCTGCGCCTTTCGCGGCTATCTTGCCGATGCGCGCCCGTGTCGATTTGTCCAGCGCGGGCGATGGCGACTCCTCGACGAGCTTCTGATGGCGGCGTTGAATCGAGCAGTCCCTCTCGCCGAGGTGAATCACGCCGCCCTCGCCGTCTCCGAGGAGCTGAACCTCGATGTGGCGGGGCTTCTCGATGCACTTCTCGATATAAACTCCCGAGTTTCCGAACGCGCTCTCGGCTTCGGCTCGCGCCATGTCCCAACAACCTTTGAGCTGGGCTTCTTCGCGGACAATGCGCATGCCCTTGCCGCCGCCGCCGAACGCGGCCTTGACCATCACCGGATATCCGATTTCGCGGGCGATAGAGAGAGCCTCGTCGAGGGTCTGCACAAGTCCCTCCGAGCCGGGGATGACGGGAATGCCAGCGTCGCGCATAGTGCGTTTGGCCTCGGCCTTATCGCCCATCTTCTTGATAACTTCCGGCGACGGACCGATAAATTTCATATGATGCGCAGAACATTTTTCTGCGAACTCAGCGTTCTCGGCCAGAAAGCCGTATCCCGGATGGATCGCGTCGGCATTGCTTATTATCGCGGCAGAAAGAATTCTCCTCGAGTCGAGGTAGCTCTCGAACGGCCTCGGCGGGCCTATGCAAATTGATTCGTCGGCGAGAATGACCGGCAGGCTATATCGGTCTGCGGTGGAATATACCGCAACCGTGGCGATGCCGAGTTCTCTGCACGCTCGTATGACTCTGAGGGCTATCTCGCCCCGATTAGCCACGAGGACTTTCTTAAGCATCAGGGGGCTTGCCCTCCGAATTGTTGTCGTTCTCGCCCTCGCCGGCGATGTCCATGGTGCTCTGCGTCGATGCGAACTCCGCCCATCCACGGTCGGAGCCGGAGAGAACGCCATCCACGCGGAGGCGGAAGTCATCCGGATTGCTGGAGTTTTCCATGGCCGTCTCAAGTGAAATCGCGCCGTTTTGGTAGAACCACATGAGCGACTGGTCATAGCTCTGCATACCGTATTGGCTGGCGCCTTCGGAGATGAGGTCTCGGATTGAGACAGTTTTCGAGGGATCAACGATGCATTCCCTCACTGCGCCGGTGCCGATGAGAATTTCCACGGCGGGAACGCGCCCGGGCTTGTCGTGTCTCGGAACGAGGCGCTGAGAAATCACTGACTGAAGTGTGCTCGACAGAAGGTGGCGAATCTCCTGATGCTGGTGCGGAGGGAAAAAGGAAAGAATACGATATATTGTCTGGAGACTATCGAGCGTGTGGAGCGTGCTCAACACCAGATGGCCGGTGTCGGCGGCGGAAAGCGCTATGGACATTGTGTCTGCGTCACGAATCTCGCCCACGAGAATGACGTCGGGGTCTTGTCGGAGAGCTTGTCTAAGACCCATGGCATAATCGCTACAGTCGCTCCCAATCTCGCGCTGGGCGATTATCGAGCGGCGGTTCGTGTGGACGAACTCAATAGGGTCTTCGATGGTTAGTATATTGACCCCTTTGTTGCGGTTGACATAATCTATCATCGATGCGAGCGAAGTGGATTTTCCCGAACCCGTGACGCCCGTGACGAGTATCAAGCCGCGAGGCATGGTCGATAGTTTTTTAAGTATTTTGGGTAGATTAAGCTCGTTGAAATCTGGCACCTCGTTATTTATTAGCCTGAACGCAATCCCCGGATTCCCTCTCTCACGATATATGTTCACGCGGAAGCGCTCGCCCGTAGGGATGTTCAGCCCCAAGTCCAGCTCCCATGTCTCGTCGAAACGCTGGCGCTGGCGCTCGGTGAGGAGCCTGTGAATAAGCCCCTCCATGTCGTCTTTTGAGAGAAATTCCCGCACCGCAGGCACCAGCTTGCCGTGAATTCGGTATATCGGCGGCATGTTGACCCGCAAGTGTAAGTCGGACACCGTCTTGGCGGGCATATTCGAAAGAAGCTTGATTACATCGATAGCCATAGTTGGTTTTGGGTTATAGGTTATAGGTTTTGGGTTTTAGGTTGGACATAGCTCTGTCGCCTTCACCTTTCACCTTGCTCGCTCGTGTGCCTGCGGTCTCGAAATAACATAATCAGCACCGACCGCCTTTTACTCCGTTTTTATGATGAATAGAACTTGACCGAATTCCACCGGTCGCGAATTCTCGACGAGAATCTTCTCGACCACGCCGGAGACCTCGGACTGAATCTCGTTCATGAGCTTCATCGCCTCGACGATACATACGACCTGCCCCACCGTAATTATATCGCCTACATTAACATACGGCGGCGAGTCCGGAGATGGCGCACGATAGAAAGTCCCCACAATCGGCGATGTAATCTCGACTCTGCCATCGCCGAGCGCTACCTCGTCGCGCTCCTCGGCCTCGACGGGGATTTGTTCGGAGGGTTTTGCGGGTGCTGTCTCGACCGTCTCCGCGTGCGCGGAGCTATTGGTCGAGGGAAGTCCCTTCCGCACGCGAATCGTTCGCCCGCCCCAGCTTTTCACCTCGATCTCGAGGTTCTCCAGTGGACTGTCCTCGACAATTTTGAGTATGCGCTCGATTTTTTTCGTATCCAACTATCTCCCTCTCTATTCCTCCAGCTTCTTCCGCGTGAACGGAATGAGGCCGCCAGCGAGCAACAACCCGACGACGTCATCGGAGGGCTTCGGAAAGTGAAAGGTGCCGCAATCGACCTCGATGATTCCGCTCTCGATGTCGATTCTAATCCTATCGCCAGCCTTAATCTTACTCTGAATTTGGTCGTTTGTCAAAGCAAAAAGGCCGGAATTGAGGCAGTTTCTGTAAAAAATTCTGGCGAAGCTCGGCGCGATAATCGCCTTGCAACCCGCGGTGCGTATGGCTATCGCGGCCTGCTCGCGACTCGAACCGCACCCGAAATTTTTTCCCGCCACGATGACATCCCCCGGCTCGCACATCTCGCGGAAACTCGGGTCGAGGTCTTCCAGCGCGTGCTCGGCCATCTGTTCGGGCGTCAATGGCTCGTATGTGTATTTTCCGGGAAAGATGACATCGGTGTTGACATCGTCGCCGTATTTGAAAATTTTGCCTTCGATAATCATGATATGAACTCCCTCGGGTCTGTGATTTTTCCGGTAATCGCGGAAGCCGCGGCGGTCAATGGGCTTGCGAGGTAAATTTCCGCCTCCCGACAGCCCATTCTGCCCTTGAAATTTCTGTTCGCGGTGGAAATCGTCACCTCGCCGGGCGCCATGACTCCCTCGTGCGCGCCGAGGCACGGCCCGCAACCGGGGTTCATTATCGTCGCGCCGGCTTTGGCAAGTTCCGCCAATGTGCCGTCGAGAGATGCCGCAATATAGACCTCACTGCTCGCAGGGAAAACCAACAGTCGAACTCCGCGCGAGATTTTGCGCCCCTCGAGAATTTTGCGCGCATCATGGAGGTCCTCGAGCCTGCCGTTGGTGCAAGTGCCTATAAGCACTTGATTGACGGCGACATCGGAGGCGTTGATTGCCAAATCGACATTATCGACGGTATGCGGGCGTGAAATCATCGGCTCGACATTTTCGAGGGCAAAGTCGAACTCGCGCTCGTAGCTTGCACCCTCATCGGGCAAAACCGGCTCGATGGGTTGATTTGTCCGGCTCTCGAGCCAACGGACGACTTCCGCGTCGGGGTGACAGATTCCTGCCTTGGCGCCCATTTCCGCCGACAAATTCGACAGGACGAAGCGCCCGGGAATGCCGATATCCGCAAGCCCGTCGCCGGCGTATTCGATGGATTTGTATATCGCGCCGTCCGCGCCCACCTCGCCCATTATCTGAAGGGCGAGGTCTTTGGGAGTGACATAATTTTCGAGCTTGCCGCTTATCCTTACTATATAGCTCTCCGGCACCCTCAGCCAAAGCTCGCCGGTCGCCCAGAGAACAGCGACTTCGCTCCGGCCTACGCCCGCTGAAAACGCGCCGAATGCGCCGTGCGTGTTGGTATGGCTGTCCGCGCCAAGGATGACCGTCCCCGGCAGAGCAAGCCCTTCCTCCGGAAGAACTTGGTGGCATATTCCCCTGCCGATGTCGTAGAAATGCTCTATCCCCTGCTTTTCGACGAACTCGCGAACTTTTTTGTGGCCTGTGGCGTATGTCTCCGTCGCGGCGGGGGAGACATGGTCGAGGATGATTGCAATTCTCTCGGGGAATTTTACTCGCTCGACGCCGAGCTTCTCGAAATGCCCGATTATTGCCGAGCTATTATCATGAGAGAGAACGACATCCGGCTGTGATGTGACAATCTGGCCGGACACGGCCTCCCCAATTCCCGCGTTTTTCGCGAGGATTTTTTCAGCAATCGTTTTTCCCAAATCATCTCCTTGTTACTTTATTTTCAAATGCAATTGGTTTTATTTTCAAAAAATGATTGGAGCTTCGCCAGCGAGACTGTGGGGTCTCTCTCGATTTCGTCCGGCGAAATAGGCTCGCCGACGAAAACATCGATATCGGCAGAGCGCGGCCAAATTCGCCATCGTGGGAGAAGATTAAGCGAGCCTTCGATTCGCACCGGCACAGCGGGAACGCCCGCCCATTGGGCGATTTTCATAGAGCCGGACTTGAGCGCGCCGATATTGCCGTCTCGCGTCCGCGTGCCCTCCGGAAAGATAATAAACGAGCTTCCAGCCTTTATTTTCGAGACTATCCCACGGATGTTCGCCAGCTCGCGCCGAGTGCTCCTCTGTTCGATTATCGCGCCTCCGGCGGCTCTTATGACAGGCGATAGCGCCAGTCCACGCCGCGCGATGTAAACCGCATCCGGCAAAACAAATCCCGACAGAATCGGGATATCGAAAAAGCTCGCATGGTTGGAATAGACGACCACGGAACCCCCGCGTGGAATCCTGCCGATTCCGTGAACCTGCACCCGCGAGAGTGTCGAAAACACGGTCGCCCTGCTCCAGATGTAATGAACGATGTATCGGGCTTTTTTCAGCGTTTTTCCGCCGAAAATCCCCGCGACTACAAAAATAAGATATGCAAAAATCGCGCCGATTATCAGAATCGGCAAACAAAGCGCGAAAGTCGCCGAGGCGATTATTCTCCGCATGGGCGAAAGTGCGGCAAGAGCCTGTCGTATGTCGCGAGGATGTGCTCGCTTATGACCTTCGTGTCGCCGAGAACTGGCATGAAATTGGTGTCGCCGAGCCATCGCGGAACAATGTGGATGTGCAGGTGATCGACCACTCCCGCGCCGGCCACCGCACCGAGATTGATGCCTATGTTGAACCCTTGCGCATTGACCGCCTCCCGTAAAATCTCCACCGACTCGCGAACCAACTCCATCAAACATGACATCTCCCCCGCCGAGAGGTCGCCAAGCTCGCCTGTATGTTTTGTCGGCACGGCCATGAGGTGGCCGTTGGCGTATGGGTATCGGTTCATGATGATAAACGCGCCCTCGTGCCTCGCGAGCACGAGGTTCTCGCGGTCGTCGCAGGAGTCATACGCCTTGCATAGAAAGCAACCCTCCTCGCTCTCGCTCTCGATGAATTCCATTCGCCATGGCGCCCAAAGTCTTTCCATATCGCCTCCGGTTTTTCTAATAAGGTAATCGTTTTCCGCGAATATGTCAAACGCTTTATGTCGATTGGAGGCGTTGGCGCGCGGGTTGTTCTTACAACCCCCGTGCCAACGCCGGAGCGCGAACGATGACACGACGCTTGCATTTGGAGCTGGCAAGAATATATTATCAGCATGAAAAAGATTTTTTTAGCGATAATCTTCCTCGCCATGGTCGCTCTGGCTTTCGAGCCGGACATCCTTCCCCACGCCGAACACCACCGCGACTTCGGCGGACAGTGGACTCCTACAGCCGAGAGGGCCGTTGTTTCCCCGAAGAGGGAGAGACCGCATTCGGCCTTGACGCACGAGGTTTATGGCTTCATCCCATACTGGGAATATCCCGCATACATCCCCTCGCGCTTCGACCTTATATCGCGCGTGGCGTATTTCAACATCACGTTGGATGGCGCGGGCAATGTCTCGCACAATTATGATTGGCCAGCAAATTCGCTTATCGCCGCGGCGAATTCCGCGGGAGTCCCGGTAGATTTATGCGTCGCGGTTTTCAACGAGGCAAACATCTCCTCGATAGTCAACAATCCCGCCAACCGCACGAATGCAATTCGCAATATCTGCACGCAGATGTCGCTCGGCGCGGATGGCGTGAATATCGACTTCGAACTGCCCCGCGAAAGCGATGCAGGGGGGTTTTACGCCTTCCTCCGCGAGCTTGCCGACAGCGTAAAAACCCGATGGCCGGATAAGTGGGTCAGCGTCTGCCTTCCACCAGTGGACTGGAGCAGGACCTTCGACGCGGACTCGCTTCTCCCCCATCTCGACGCGCTTTTTCTGATGGGCTACGGCTATCACTGGAGAACCGGCCCGACCACCGGCCCGGTCGCCCCGCTCGACGATCCCCTCTGCACTTTTGATATAGTTCGTTCGATAAACGACTACTGCGGAAGCGATTCCTTCAAGCGGTCGCGGTTCATCATGGGACTTCCGCTTTACGGATACGACTGGCCGTGTGTTTCGCCCTTTCGGGGGGCATCGACAACCGGCGCCGGCACGGCGAAGTTCTACCGCACAGCAGTCGCGGAGAGCCTGCTTTACACAAATATGTGGGACTCCAACGCGCCCGCACCGTGGTATTACTATGACAGCTACCGCCAATGCTGGTGGGACGATGCACGTTCGCTGGACGTCAAGTATCGCCGTGCGGTGGCCGAGGGGCTTATGGGTGTTGGCTTCTGGGCACTCGGCTATGACGACCACTGCCCGGCGATTTGGAACGGCGTGCAGGACGTATTCGGCGGGGGCGTTTCCGGCGATTCGATTATAGTGAACGACACCGACGCGGAGTTCGACACCGGCGGTTCATGGTCAGACGGCACATTCGAGGGCGGATGGGACGGCGATTATAAATGGTGCAATGCTCCAACTGATGACGAACGATGGGCGCGATGGGCGCCATATCTTCCCGAGGCGGGGGAATATTCCGTCTATATGTGGTGGCTCGCGGGCGGAAACCGTTGCGACAACGTCCGCGTGCGCATTTCGGGCGTCGCCGAGGGCAGCGTGTTCGTCTCGCAGAAGGGAAGCGGTGCGCGGTGGCATTATCTCGGCAATTACGATTTCCACGCCGGATGGGGCGGACATGTCCGCATCGACAACGGCACGGCGATAAACGGCACTGTGGTCATCGCCGATGCCGTGCTTTGGATTTACTCCGGTCCGCTCGATGTCGAAGATAAATTCTCCACGCCCTCTGCTTTCAACATTCACGTCTTCCCCAACCCGTTCAATTCGTCGGTGACGATTACAATCGACGGCGTAGGGGCGCAAGGTCTTGCGCCCCTACAACATTTATCGGTGGAGATTTACGA
>Ga0129302_1001149_pt1 | contig 19875 bp, 12 predicted proteins | sample BlaSprsedimmetaG_FD_94476 | JGI IMG/M metagenome (GOLD analysis project Ga0129302, IMG submission 94476) | Hot spring sediment bacterial and archeal communities from California, USA to study Microbial Dark Matter (Phase II) - Blank Spring... | ecosystem: Environmental > Aquatic > Thermal springs...
CATCAGTTTCTCCTGCCCAGAACAAAAAGGGTCCCCCTGATCCAACGGTCTCCTTCCCTTCGGCTGAGGGTGTCCCCGGAGAGCAGTTCGACCCAGCCGGAATCGCCGGCCGTTTTCCTGACATAATCCGGATGGTGGGCATACCGGCCCGTGGGCTGAAGCAGCCAGTCGTCCCCCTCGGCCTTTTCGATGGACAGGCAGAACAGTGCGTCCGTTGATGCGCGCCGGGCGGCCGCTTCGAAGAGGGGATGCAGGTTACCCCGGTAGATCAGCACATCGGCTGCGACAAACAGGTCGTATACCGTTTCGGCATGCTGGAGAAAAGTGACGATATCCTCCACCTGAAGGGAAGTGTAGATCTGTTTTGCCGCCGCCAATGCGATCATTTTTTCGGAGAGATCGACCCCGGACAGTTTCCGGCACGCGGTGCGAAATGCTTCCCCGGCCAGGCCCGTGCCGCAGCCGAGATCAAGGCAGTGGTCATAGATTCTTTTTTTCGGCTCGATTTTGTCGAACTGGATCCGGAGATCGAGATAGAGATTATACCCCAGGTCCATGACAAGGTTTTCCTCAAAGGTATGGCTGTAGTGATCGAACAGGGAGCGGATGTATTCCCTGGGCGGCACATCGACCGGGGCGCCGAGGAGGACGGAATGCATGTAGCGGGCCGAGGCGTGGTCCGGGTCGAGCCGCAGGATGCGGCCGTACATCTCGCGGGCCATGTCATAGTCGCCGGCCAGGTGATGGAGGTAGGCCAGGTTGTTCAGGGCAGGCAGGTGGTCCCCTTTCATGTCGACCAGTCGGGCGAAGACCGAGCGGGCCGCATCGATTTCCCCCGCGTCCCGGTAACAGCAGCCGAGATTGTACCGGATTTCGGGGTCGTCCGGCGCCAGGGCCAGCGCCTTCAGGTAGGCCTTTTCCGCCTCGACGAACCGGTTGTTCTTTTTATAGGCCAGGCCGAGATTATACAATATATCCTCATCCTCCGGGCACAGTTCGGCGGCCCGGCAGTAGGCCGTGATCGCCCGGCTGAACTGGTCCGTCTGAAAATAGGCCAGCCCGAGGTTGTAGTGGACATCCATCACATCGGGGACCTGTTCGGCTACCTGGGCATAGAGGCTGATCGCCTCGGCCGGCCGGCCCTGTTGATGGAGTTGCAGGGCCTGGGCATAGAGCGCGTGCAGATGGTCGTGTTGCGGATTTTTACTCATTGTTGTTGTTCGCGGCTTCGGGGATGATTTCCTGTTTCAGCAGACAGCATGAGATGCGATGCCGGGGGGTGCCGTCGGCGCGATAATCGATATTGTCGGGCTGCAGCAGTTTGTTCATGACACAGCCTTCGGGAATGGTCAGGGGAAAGAAGCGGTCCTCGTTGATGCCTTCGTGGCGGACGAGCCGGTTGTTTTCAATCAGGTAGGCATGGATGGGATAATCTTCGCACAGGGGACACCTGTACACCCGGCCGTTGGGGAAGACAAAGTAATTTTCCGCCACGTTGGCGGCGCATTCGAATTTTTCATCGGGTTCGAGAAAGACCTTGGGATAGGTAACGTGCAGGCCCAGTCCGGCCGCCTCCGCCGCAACCGGCGGCACGACCCGGAGCCAGTGGTCGGGGTCGACCTGCCAGACGATTTCCCCCTCTTTTTTATCCGCGGCCGGCTTGCCGCGCAGGCCGATGACCTGGATAAAAAACCGCTTGACCCCCAGCGATTTGAGCAGCCGGGGCATCCTGTGCAGATGATCGATATTGAGGCTGGAGACCGTGTAGATGACACTGGTCTGTAATCCCTTGCGCACTGCTTTTCGCAGGTTTTCCGTGCAGACGGCAAACACGTTTTCCCCCCGGATCGGATCATTGACGGCTGAATCCGGGCCGTCCAGGCTGAAGCTCAGGTAGTCTAATTCCTTCGGCGTTATCCGGTCGAGAAAATCGTGGAACAGGTAGCCGTTGGTATCGACGGTGACCGCGAAGCGCATTGATTTGGCCGCCCGGATGATCGCCGGCAGGTCGGGATGCAGGGTCGGTTCGCCGCCCAGCAGGATGAGGTTGGACTGCTCTTCCGGGCGGGCAAAGAGCCGCAGCCAGTCAATGACGGTTGCCGCGGACAGGGTTTTTGTGCCGTGCTGGGACGGATTGATGTAGCAGTGGCGGCAGGAGAGGTTGCACGCCGTCAGGATGTGAAAAAAAACGTTGCGCTCCCCGGGCTTGAAGCCGACGGTGCGGGCGGTGGGCTGCCGGGCGGTCATGATCTGCTCTCCGGTTGCTGCGCGAGGGTGTAGCGGGCCAGGGGACTGTCGCGCCAGTAATCATGGCGGCGGAAAAAGTCCTGGAACATGGCAAGGCTCTCGGCCCGGAGGACGTTGGGGACCAGTTCGATCCGCATCTCGCTGTACAGGGAGGGGAGTTGGCTGAGCGGCAGGGAGGTGCCGCCGCCCATCACGTCTTCATAGGCCCAGACGAACCGCCGGATTCCGGAAAGCAGCAGGGCGGCGAAGCACATCAGGCAGGGCTCCATGGTCGTGTAGGCGGTGATGCGGCGGCAGTCCGTGCCGGGAAAATCGCGCAGCAACTGCCGCAGGGCGACGATTTCGGCGTGGTCGAGTTCGTTGGCATGCGGACCGCCGCTGTTTCGCCGCCGGGCCCGGGCCACGGCCACGCCGTCCCTGACCAGGACGCAGCCCACGGGAAATTCACCTTCCTGCAGGGCCTCTGCCGCCTCGGCCAGGGCGAGGTGCATCAACTTTTCATGGCGTTCCATTCCCATCCTCATGTGTTCTGCGGCGGCATGCGTCATACACCCGCTCCAGGTTAGGGGATATACCACGGACACGCTGTTCTGTCAAAGCGGAGCGGTCAGAGCTTCCGGCCGAATCGCAGGACGTTTCCGGGCACCGATGCACCGGTGTGCGGCTGCACCAATTCATAACCATGATCGGCAAAGGGCAGAAAGACCAGGGATCGGGCCGTGACCTTGAGCCGGGCCCCGGGCAGGGCGGGATGGACGGCATCAGGGCTGACCGCGCAGGCGGCAAGGGTGACCTTGACGGCCTGGCGGGCTTCCTTTTCGGCCAGGGTGACCGGGAAGAGGCCCGGAACGACATGACCCTCCTCCGGCCGCAGCCGCCACTGGCTGACGGTCACGGCGCGCGCCAGGCGCAGAAATGTCCGGGGCCGCACCTTGAAGGCGGGGATCCAGTAGCTCATGGCCTGGTCGCGCCAATGGGGCCCGGGCAGCAGCGGCTGATTGCACCGCTCGATGAAATCTCCGAAACTGGAGATTGCCGGGGCCGAAACAGCGGCGGTAATTTTCCAGAAGGCCAGATAGACGGAAGTGTCGGGACCACCGGGCTGCACCAGCCATTCCATCCGGCGCAGGCCGTGGTCGTCGACTTCCCGGGCGCTGTCGCAATTGTCGCAGGTCAGTACCAGGCAGTCCCCTTCGCCGTCCAGGCTCCAGCCGCAGCGGGGGCACAGGGCGGGCAGAAAACCGACCTGCCAGCGGGGATTGAAGGGAACCCCCCTGAGGGAAAACGACTGCAGATGTTCCAGTTCGATCAGTGGATTGCCGGTGACGGCGTCAATCAGATGGGATATATCCCGGTCCAGGGGGAGGTAAATGAGGCTGAAGGTGTCGCCGATGGCGGCCCGGTGATACTCGCTGCGGCCTCTATTGCCGCTCCAGCCGTCGAGTCCGGCCCCGTTTTCGATGAGGGCGCCGGCCTTGACCGACATCCGCAGAAAACTGCCCCCGGTTTCCGGGGCGATGGGGGCAAATTTCATGGCCTGCGGCCGCACGCCAAGGGTAGGGGGGAGGCCGGGCAGGGGATGTCCGAGCCTGGTGGTGTCGATGATCCGGTGGGCGATGCCGTTCTCCGACACGGAGTAGAGCGTGCTTTTCAGACGCAGATAGGGGACGTACAGCAGTTCGCCGCGCTCCGGTCCCGCGGTTTTGGCCGGCAGCAGGTAGCGGAAGGCGCCCCTGCTCCGCAGGAAATTTTTGATCCCGCAGTAGGGACAGGTCAGCAGACGGTCCGTTTCGGCCAGGACAACGGGAGCGCCGCACTGGGGGCAGCGCTGTTCAACGCGCAGTTCCATTCAGCTCAGTTTGCTGCCGCACTGGTTGCAGAAGGTGGCGCCGGGGAGGTTCTCTGCCCTGCATTCGGGGCAGCGGCCGGCCTGGGGCTGTTCGGAAGCCGGATGGCCGCAGCGGGAACAGAATCGGGAATTGGGCGTCAGGTTCTTGCCGCAGTTGGCGCACTGCCTGAGAATAACCTGCTGGTGGCCGCAGTAGGGGCAGAACCGGGCGTCGGCCGGGATGGCCAGGCGGCATTCGGAGCAGTGGCTTGGTGCCTGCTGTCCGGTGCCGGCCGTTCCCCCGGCCTGCAGATTGCCGAACATGGCGGGCATCATCAGCCCCATGCCCAGCCCCAGGCCCGCACCGGCCTCCCCGGGTGATTCCGCGGCCTTTTCCATGGCCATGGCCGCTTTCATGCGGACAAAGTTGTCCATGTCGCGGATCACGCTCAGCCGGCTGCGGTCGTCAATGGCCCCCTGAACTTCCTCGGGCGGGGTGATGGAAGTGATATACAGATCGTCCAGGGCCAGGCCGAAGCGGACGAAATCCCTGGCCAGCCTTTTCTTCAAGCCCGCGGCCAGCTCGTCGAACCGGCCCGGCAGGTTGAATATGGTGTCCAGTTCCTCGCCGAGGTGATCGTTGAACCGGGAAACGATCACCCGCTTGAGATACTCGTTGACCTGGCTGGTTGTGTATTTGCCCATGGTGCCGGCCATGGTGTTGATGAACAGCACCGGCTGGATGATCCGCAGATTGAAGACCCCGTGGGCCCTGAGTCTGATAAGGCCTAATTCCGCGTCCCGGAAGGCGACCGGGTCGCGGGTCCCCCACTTGAGGTTGGTGAAGACCTTGAGGTTGACAAAATAGACCTCGGCCCGCAGGGGGCTGGTCATGGCCCAGGGCGCGGCGAGGATTTTGGTGAGGATCGGAATGTTGCCGGTCTTGAGGGTGTGGCGGCCGGGACCGAAGGCGTCGCAGGCCCGCCCCTTGTAAAACAGCACCGCGGCCTGGCTCTCGCGGACGGTGAGCTGGGCGCCCCATTTGATTTCCCCGGAACCGCGCTCGGGCAGGCGGTGCAGCAGTTCCTGCCCGGTTTCGTCAAACCACTCCAGGACTTCCAGGAAGACAATATTGTCCACTCCCATGCTTTCCCCCTCCCTTTTCGAATTTGGCGGAAAATGACCGGCTGAAGAATTATAGTACGGAGCCCCATAATGACCAAGGGGAAATTCTCCTTGATGATCAGGCCAAAACGGAATAAACGGGAACAAGCGATCCGGATGTTTTTCGAAAAATGATTCCGGCAGATCGGCGGAAAAATCAACCTGCTGCCGGACAAAGCCGGTTCAAACGGAAATCAGGTTCTTTACGCAACCCACTTTGAGGAGGAAGCCTTGATGAAGAGTATCGTTGTCGCCCTTGCCCTGCTGTTGATGCCCCTGGCGGCCGCGGCCCAGCCCATGATGGGGATGGACCAGGCGGAAATGCAGAAGTTCATGCAGGTGATGCAGGAAATGCAGGCCTGTATGGAAAAAGTGGACCAGGCGGAGTTGGAGGCGCTGGAAAAGCGGTCGGAAGAATTCAATGCTGAAATCGACGCCCTGTGCGCCCAGGGAAAGCGGGATGAGGCGCAGAAGAAGGCGGTAGCCTTCAGCAGGGAAATGGCGGACAACGCCACCGTTCAGCAGATACGGCAATGCACCGAGAAGTTCGTGGATATGATGCCCAAGGAGGAAATGTCGTTCATGAAGGACTTCGATGCCGCCGAGCGGCATATCTGCGACGAGAGATAGCCGGCTTCGGGCTGAAGCCGGCAAGGCTATAGCTGTTCAGGCTGTAGGCTGTTAGGAAGAATACCAAAAGACTACAGTCTAAACAACTAAACCGCTCACTTCAGCCTACAGGCTAACAGGCTAAACTACGTATTCAGACTGTAGCCTGAAAATCACAACTCATAGAGTTTGTCGTCCCGGTTCGGCGGTTTCGGGCCGATCCGTCCTTTTCGCTTCATATCCTCCAGGGAAAAGCCCTCGTCCCCGTCAAGCAGGTCGCCCATGTCCTGTTCGACCTGGTCCGGGTCCTCGCCGGCCTCCAGGCGGGACAGGGCTTCCTCCATCTTCCCTCCCAGGGAGATGCCGGTCTTGTCGGAAAACTTGCGCATGAGCCCGGCCATCTGGCGGGGATCGTCCTCGTTGATGTTTTCCGCTTCCCGCAGGAGCCCTTCAAAGGCCTTTTCCATTCTTCCTTCGTCAAATCCGGCCGGGAGCTGGTCTTCGTTGTTTTCCTTTGCCTTGCCGATGGTGGCAAAGGTCGACATCATCCGCTTGATATGCTTGCGGCCGCATCTCGGGCAGTCGGGCTGCCGGTCGGTATTGACCCGCCGGGAGAAGAAATTGAACACGGTGTTGCAGTCCGGACAGAAAAATTCGTAGATCGGCATTTTATTCAGGCTAAAGGTTTTTAGGCTGTAGGGGTTGAGAGTATAGGCTGTTAGGCTGTAGGAGTTTAGGGAGATGAGGCTGAAGCTGTTTAGACTGTAGGCTGTTTGGTAGAATAGGAAAATAATACTAACAGCCTACAGCCTAAAACGCTCAACTGCTCATTCAGGCTAACCAGCCTTTAGCCTAAAAAGCTACAGCCTTCTCTCCCCGCAAACAAGGTCAAGCACGCATTGATCGGAGTAACGCTCCTAAAACTTTCTCAGTTTCTAAAATTCTTGCTTCACTTTGAGAGGTATCAACTTTCTTAAAATACCCCAACCGTTCAGCCAGGTCAAACTGGTAATGCAGTTCCCTCAGGGAGCCGAAGGCGATTTCAAGAAAACGCATGTATTCAGTCTGACTTTCACGTGCGCATCCTTCGACAATGTTAGAGGGAACAGAAACAGCTGCTCTTCTCATTTGGGATGTCAATCCATACATTTCCTGCCGCGGAAATTTTCTGGTTAACTGATAGATGAGGATAACTACCTCGTCACCAACTCAAATGCCCTGAGTCTTGTATGATCACGCATTGTTATTAGCTTTTTAGCTTTTTAGGCTGTAGGCTGTTGGCCTTCGATAGCGGGTAAGCTTTTTAGGCTGTAGGCTTTTAGTATTTTTCCTAACAGCCTACAGTCTAAACAGCTACAGCCTCCCCTTCCTAACAGCCTACAGCCTAAACAGCTACAGTCTCACCAATACCGCGACAATATCCGCTTCCGGAACCTGGTCGGTGATGATCACTTCGCCGATGCGGGTCGGCAGGACGAAAAAGACCCGCCCGGCCACGGTTTTCTTGTCCGTCCGCAGATAGCCCTTGATCCGGCCGCGATCCAGTTCCGGGGGGATGGAGGCGGGCAGGCCGTAATCGTTCAGCACCTTCCGGAGCCGCTCCGCCTCCTGCCGCCGCAGGTGACCGGTCCGCACCGCCAGGTCGGCGGCGGCGGCCATGCCCATGGCGACCGCCAGGCCGTGGATAAGGGTAAAGTCCGAGGCCGCCTCGATGGCATGGCCGATGGTGTGGCCGAAATTGAGGATGCGCCGGAGGTCGCCTTCCCGCTCGTCCTGTTCGACAACCCAGGCCTTTATCTCGCAGCAGCGGGCGATCATGCCGGGCATGACTGTTTCGTCAAGGTTGAGGATTCGTTCCCGCTGCTGCTCCAAAAAGTTAAAGAAATCTCCGTCGGCGATCACGCCGTATTTGATCACCTCGGCCAGCCCGCCCAGCAGTTCCTGCCGGGGCAGGGTGCGCAGGACATCGGTGTCGATGTACACGGCCCGCGGCTGATGAAAGGTCCCCACCAGGTTCTTGCCTTCGGGGATGTCGACGCCTGTTTTGCCGCCCACGGAGCTGTCCACCTGGGCCAGAAGGGTGGTGGGCACCTGGACAAAAGGGATGCCCCGCATGTACACCGAGGCCAGGAAACCGGTGATGTCCCCGGTCACGCCGCCGCCAAGGGCAATCAGGCCGTCCTTGCGGTCAAAGTTTGCGGCCGCAAGTGTACTGGCCAGTCGGGCGACGGTTAGCAGGTTCTTGCTTTCCTCGCCGCGGGGGAACGTCATCAGTTCGGCTTCCAGTCCGGCCGCGGCCAGGGATTCCAGCAGGGTGTCGCCGTACAGGGAGGCGACATGGTCGTCGCTGATCACTCCGTAGCGCTTGGCGATGGGGCGTTCCTGAAGGTCCCGGCCGACGAGGCCCAGCAACCCTTTTTCGATCCGAATGGGATAACTTCGCTCCCCCAGGCCGACCCGGACCAGCTTTTTGTCAATATCAAGTGTCATATCTCAACCGCAGGACAAATAAAAAAAGGAGATGCTCCGACAGCGGAGCATCTCCCTCCAATCACACAGCCCGGTTGAACTGAGCGCTGTTACATCTTGGAGCCTTCAGCGTGGCTCTGCATCTTGATCTCGACCTTCTCGGTGAGACCTTCATAGTACTCGCGCAGGATGGCCAGTATTTCGTCGCGGCCGAAGTGATCCGGTACCTCGGCGCCTTCGGACAGAGCCTTGCGCAGCTTGGTGCCGGACAGGACAACGCGGCTTTCCTTCTTGTGCGGGCAGGTCCGCAGGGAGGCCATACCGTCGCACTCGAAGCAGTAGAAGGTCCAGTCGATCTTCATCGGCTTGCAGAGCAGGTCCTTGGCCGAATCACCTGATACCGGGATGCGGTCAAAGATCTCCTGGGCCTCGAACAGGCCGTAGAAATCGCCGACGCCGGCGTGGTCGCGGCCGATCAGCATGTTGTTGACGCCGTAGTTCTGGCGGAAGGTTGCGTGGAGCAGAGCTTCGCGGGGACCGGCATAGCGCATGTCGAGCGGGTAGCCGGCCTGGACGACGTGATCCTTGACGAAGTATTTCTCGACCAGGGTGTCGATGCATTTTACGCGGACGTTGGCCGGGATATCTCCGGGCTTCAGGTTGCCGATCAGGGAGTGGATCAGCACGCCGTCGCATACCTCGATGGCGATTTTCGCCAGGAACTCATGGGAGCGGTGCATGGGGTTGCGGAGTTGCAGAGCGGCGACGTTGGCCCAGCCGCGGTCGTCGAACATGCGGCGGACCTGGGCGGGGCGCAGGTAAATGCCGGAATACTCTTTCGGATATTCGCCCTCGGATACGACCTTGACCCGGCCGGCGATATTGTACTCTTTCTGCGCCATGACCATCTGAACGCCGGGATGATCTTCCATGGCCACCTTCCAGAATTTGTCATCGGCGGAGTCCTCGCCCATGCCCTTGAAGATTTTTTCGCACTCAAACTTCTTGTCGGCATCGGTCATCTGGAATTTTTCGGCGACTTTCATGGTGGCATAGATTTCACCCTTGTTCACAAGGGCGATCTCGTCGCCTTCCTTAATGCCTTTAGCGTCGTCGGCGGAAATATCGAGAGTGATCGGTACCGGCCAGAAGGTGCCGTCGGCCATCTGGAAGTTCTCGCACACGCCTTTCCAGTCGGCCCTGGTCATGAAGCCGTCCAGCGGGGAGAAGCCGCCGATGCCCATCATGATCAGGTCGCCCTTGGCGCGGTCGGAGACGTTGATCTGCTTCAGTGTTTTCGCCCGTGCCAGTTCCGCTTCACGCTCCGATCCGGCAAGCAGGGCAGTTACCAGACCTCTTCCACCATGGGGGGGTACCAGTTTTGTAAACATAATTTCCTCTCTTTGTTAAAGTACCGTTGTAAAAGTGACCGACCCTTTATCGTTAATCTGCTCCTGAAACGGTGCCCCAGGGGCAGTTGGAACGATGTTTGGAACTGAATCATTATTCAGAAATAACATTGCTATATATAGGCCAGTGGGCTGAGATGTCAAGGAAAAAATGTCAGACGGCGGGGGAAAAGAAGCGCAGACGCAGGGCGTTGGTGACGACGGAAACCGATGACAGGGCCATGGCGGCCCCGGCAATCATGGGGTTCAGGGCCGGGCCGCCGAAGATGTACAGCAGGCCGGCGGCAACGGGCAGGCCGGTGACGTTGTAGGCGAAGGCCCAGAAGAGGTTCTGGCGGATATTGCGCATGGTCGCCCGGCTGAGGGCGACGGCGTTGACCACGCCGTCCAGGTTGCCGCGCATGATGACGATATCGCCGGACTCGATGGCCACGTCGATGCCGGTGCCCATGGCAATGCCCACATCGGCCCCGGCCAGGGCAGGCGCGTCGTTGATCCCGTCGCCGACCATGGCCACCCGGAGGTTGCGCTGCTGCAGCTCCCTGATCCGGGCTGACTTTTCCTCGGGCAGGACCCGGGCGATCACCTCGTCTATGCCCGCCTGGGTGGCGATGGCCCGGGCGGTTTTTTCGTTGTCGCCGGTCAGCATGTACACCCTGATCCCCATGTCGCGCAGGCGCCGAACCGTGGCCGGAGTCTCCTCCTTGATCCGGTCGGCGATGCCCAGCAGGGCTGCGAATTCATTGTCCACCGACAGGTAGAGGACGGTCTTGCCGCTGTCGGAAAGGCGGTCGGCCTGCTCCTGCCGTTCAGGGCCTAAGGATGTCCCGGTCCCTGATTCAACGAATTCGCGGTTGCCCAGGACAAGGGAATGCTCTCCGACCCGGGCGGTGATGCCCCGGCCCGGCACCGCTTCGAACGAGGCGGCTTTGTCCGGGGGCAGGTTTCTGTCCAGGGCCGCCCGGACCACCGCTTCGGCCAGCGGATGCTCGGACATGCTCTCGGCCGCGGCAACCAGGGCAAGCAGTTCATCTTCCCTGAAGCGGGAGTCGAGAAGAACGATGTCCGTCAGTTCCGGCTTGCCGTGGGTCAGGGTGCCGGTCTTGTCAAAGACCACCGCGTCGAGTTTTTCGGCCGTTTCCAGGGCCGCGCCGCTTTTGACCAGCACCCCCAACTGGGCCCCGCGGCCGGTGCCGACCATGATCGCCGTCGGGGTCGCCAAACCCAGGGCGCAGGGACAGGCGATGACCAGCACCGCGATGAAAAAGCGCAGGGCCTGGGTAAAGGGCGCGCCGCCGGCGAAATACCAGGCCAGGCCGGTGAGCAGGGCGAAAACCATGACCGCGGGGACAAAGTAGAGGCTGACCCGGTCGGCCATCCCGGCGATGGGCGCCTTGGAGCCCTGGGCCTGCTGCACCATGCGGATGATGCGCGACAGCGTCGTGTCCTGCCCGACCCGGACCGCCCGGATGGTGAGGGCGCCGTTTTTGTTCAGGGTGCCGCCGGTGACCTGGTCGCCTTCTTCCTTGCTCGCCGGAAGGCTTTCGCCGGTCAGCATGGATTCGTCCACACTGGAGCGGCCGTCGACAATGACCCCGTCGATGGGGATGCGCTCGCCCGGCTTGACCAGCAGCAGGTCCCCGGCCTCCACCTCGTCGACCGGAATTATTTTCCGCTCGTCGCCGACCAGCAGAGTGGCCTGGTCCGGAGTGAGCTGCATGAGTTTGCGGATGGCGTCCGAGGTATGGGACTTGGAGCGGGTTTCCAGGTACTTGCCCAGCGAGACCAGGGCGATGAGCACCCCGGCCGATTCAAAATAGAGGTCCATGGCCCGGGTATGGGCATCGATGCCCAGGGCGATTTCCACCAGGTTCCAGGTCGAGTAGACAAAGGCGGCCCCGGTGCCCACGGCAATGAGCGAGTCCATGTTCGGGGCGCGGCGCCAGAGGGCCGGAAAGCCGACCAGGTAGAAGGAGCGGCCCAGCCACATGATGGGCAGCACCAGCAGAAACTGGGTCAGGGCAAAATTGAGGGGCGCATGGTGCGGATCGATGATCCGCGGCAGTTGCAGGCCCATCATCTCGCCCATGGAGACGGTCAGCAGGGGCACGGTCAGCAGCAGCATGGCGATCAGCCGCTTTTTCATGGCCGCCAGCCGCCGGGCCGTTTCCCGCTGCTTCTCGGCGAAGAGTGATCCGCCGGCGGTGAGCGGGACGGCCTCGAAACCCAGGCGGGCAATGGCCTCCCTGACGGCCCGGCGGTTTGTTTGTGCCGGATCAAAAACAAAAAACCCGGTTTCCGCCGCCAGGTTGACCTCGGCCCGGCTGACGCCCTCCATGGCCCCGACCACCTTTTCGATGCGGGAGGAGCAGGCGGCGCAGTGCATCCCCTTGAGGGCCATTTCCACACTCTCCTGCCGGCGATCATCCGCGATCACCATCTCAAAGCCCAGCCCCTTGACCCGCCCGGCAATGTCCTCCAGGGTTATAGTCGCCGGATTCCAGGCCAGGTCCATGGTCTCCGTGGCCAGGTTCACCGACACCTCGGCCACCCCGTCCAGCCCGCCCACAACCTTTTCGATGCGGGCGGAGCAGGCCGCGCAGTGCATGCCCTTGATGGCGAATTGCTGGTTTTTCAATGGATTTGCCATTGAGCTTTTTAGGCTGTAGGTTGTTAGCCTGTTAGGTTATTTTTTCCCTCTCCAGGGGGAGGGGGGCCGAAGGTCGGGTGAGGGGCTGTTCATTCAGGCAAGCCGCCAGGCTTCAAGCTCCAAGTTTCGTAGGTTGGGCTGAGTCAGCGAAGCCCAACGTAACCGATCGGAATTGTTGGGGTTCGCGTTGCTCACCACCAACCTACGGTCCTGCCTGGAGCTTTCAGCTCATGGAATTGCCTCTTAGCCAACAGCGAAGCTGCAAACTCAAAACCTCGCACCTCGTACCTCGTACCTCGCACCTCGTACCTCGCACCTCGTACCGTTCGCGCCAGCGAACAAGTCAGGCTTCTGTCTTCTGAAATGCCCACGGCTTTGTGTCGGGGTTCGCAATCTCACCCCGACCTACGGATTTTTCCCTGCACAGCCGGCCGCGCAAACATGTTCTTCCCCTCATTCGGCCCCGCAGCGCGGGGTGGGGCGCTGACAACTGCCAACTGCCGGCTGCAAACTCCCGGCGCAGCCGGGAAAAGCAGCCGTGCTCAAAATAAATAAGGCCGCCGGAGCCCTTTGGCAAGGACTCCGGCGGCCTTTGAGGAGGGCAGGGTCGGAATTAAATAATACGGCCCATCAGCGATTATACTCCTTCCAGCGGGACGGTCCGGTCTTGTAGTTCTTGATCGGCAGGTTATCCTGCTGGATTTCGATGATTTCACCGGTGCTGGTCTGGACAAAGGCCTTGGGGCCGCCCGATCCGCTTCCCGATCCGACGTGGAGGTTGGGGGTGGTGGCCAGGCCGCGACCGAGTTCCAGTCTGTCCACAATATTGCCGGAATCATCAATGCCGCGTGTATCAAAAATATTCTCGTGCCAGGCCGTGCCGGTAAGGTAATATACACCGTACAGGTTGGCGAGACCCTCGGCCATGCACAAATCCTCGAATGGCTGATAGGTGGTAAAGGTTACCAGACCGCCTAACAGCGTTGCCTGGCCGACATTCCTCTCCCGGTCATCGTGGAACAACTTGTACCAGCCGTCCACGCAGTTGATCCCATCGCAATCGCAGACATCGTCGTCGCAATAGTCAATGCCGGAGATATACTGTTCCAGGGCTTTCAGGCAGGGGGCAGGCTCGTTCTCCGTATCGTCGGGATTGGGAACCGGGCAGGGATTGTTCACCAGATAGTCAGGCAGGCAGCTTGTCCCGCCGTCGCGGCAGGTCAGGACGCCTGATCCGACAAAACTGTTTTCGAGCAGGCCGACCTCGATCTGGTCCACGCGCCACAGTCCCCTTGTACCATCTCCCTCATCTCGAGCGGGATGAGCCGGAAGTACGACTTCTTCCCAGGTAAAATACCGTTTGTTGTCAACTTTTTTGATCGGTTCCTTGATGCCGTAATAGGCCTGCTGGGTGCGGTCCGTCTTGTCGTCGGCATCGAAGAAACGACCTGTACCGAAGTAGATCCAGAAGTTTTTGTAGTTATCCGTGCCGACTGAGGCAGCGGCGGTAATGGGCTGATTTTCTCCCCTCAGGTCGATCAGAGGTTTGATCTTCCACTCATAAGGAGGCCTGACAGGCTCATCACCACTATCCTGAATTCCAACACCTAACGGAGAGCCGTCGTCTCCGATTATTTTAGTGACCAGTCGATACATTAGGCCGCCCCAGCCTAGGGCAAAATCTCCCTGGACTGTGCCGAAGTAGGCCGCATCCGCCTTGTACTCCCGGTAGTTGGGGTTGATGTCAAAGTCGACCGTGATCATATCCGAGACAAATCCGTTGTCCGAACGGAGCTCGGGGCTTACACCGCCATCGTACAGAACAAAGGTACCGGCCTCGGGTGAGGTGGACTGGTCCGGTTTGGCTGCCGGGATCCGCAATGGGCTTTTGGGAGACAATGTTTTCTCAACAAGCCAATCGAGCGGCAGGACGCTCACTTTGGCCGGACTGTCGCTTAACCCTTTAATTGCATTGTTGGCATCAACATTTTCAAAGTTTTCGTGAGGGCCGCTTCCGAAGAGCAGGTACCATTTGTTGACATCTATATTGCTGTCCTTCATGATGATCATGGTGGGAATGACCGTGGAATAGCCGAGGTCAACGGTTTCCGAGTCGGCTTCCCTGGTCAGCTCTCCCAACAGGACCGGTGGTTCCTCAGGGTTCGTGATGTCGAGGATGAAGTACGAGGAAATAAATTCACGTTTGTCCTCGATATTATTATCCGTGGTCAGTTCGGAAGCCCTGACGGTTGCACCGCCAAAGCGCATGCCTCCGACCAGTATGGTGCCCCACCCGTTGGGATGGATACAGTCTTCATTGGTGAGATCCAAGTTCCCGTCATCCCGGCATTCGGGCTCTTCCTCGAAAATCTGTACGTCAAAAATTCTCGGCCGCTGGTCTACAAAGTATTTATGCCTATAGTCCCGAGCAGTAAGACACTTGAGATGGGGAGTCAGATTGTAGGGCAGATAGGCCCACATTTCGGTCCCTAAGGCCGGACCATTGTCATTATAAGCGCGGTTCGCATAATCGAAGCCAAGGTAGAATTTGTTGTCGGTTTCACGATAAAAACCGGCATTGACAGCGTGCAGCAAGCCGTCGTTAGCGCCGAAGTAGACCATGTGCCGCCGATTCTTCCATCTATTCAGGAATTGAGCATAGCTGAAGTCGTTGTAAATCAGGTGGTATCCTTCTGCCGGTGCTGCCACCGTCATGGGTGTTGAATGAATGATATCTCCGAGGCGCCAAATCATGTCGGTTGCGCTGCCGTTCGCTTCCGGAATCCGCCTGCTGCGCAGGGTGCCATCCGGCGAGTCTTTGCCTCGAATCCAGGAAACAAGTATATCGAGCTCAGTGCTGTCTTCCAGACCGAAATCGTTGATCACCGGGTTGCGCCCGTCGGAAACAGTAAGACCATTTAAGGCGGATGTTTCCAGGTCGATAATTTCATCATCATCTACTATTCCGTCGTTATTGAGGTCATTCCAGGTAAAGATGTATCGTTTAAGTTCATCGGCGGAAAGGTAGGACGTTCTGTTGGTGAGTATGTCGTCATCTTGAGGAATACCGTCGCTGTCAAGCGAGGATATTCCGGACAACCACTCATTGGCTGACCAGAGGTAATTCACGTCCTCCAGTTCAACAATTTCTGTGCAATCACCTATTTTAACATTCGAGGCCCCCCTGCAGGCTTGAGAACGGGTTCCGTTAAAGAAAATGATTACTCTCTTGTCAACGCCGGTTGTTCCGCCATTGCCATCGTCTTCGAGTGGTTCAAGCATTCGGTTTCCGTCCGAATCCTCGAACATGAAACCACGGCTGTCAAGGAAGAGACCGTGGACATCACCGACCCAGGTTACGGATGAATCAACGTGTTCGTCGTTTTGGCGAACTATTTCCGGCCAGAAAATAGCCTGGTAAATGGCGCCTTCACCGCCGCGGGCCGAGGAAATTACCGAGGCGGCTGACCCAGCGGAGGCCCTGGTGCTGAGTTTGCCGAACAGATATTCCAGTTGTTCCTCCAATTGGTCCGGGTCTTCTCCAGGATAATATTGATCGGTGCCGCCATTGATCGCAGCCCGTTCAAGGAGGATGTCAGCTCGGCATTCATTTTCCGGCCCGTTGATGAGCAGGGAACCCGTTGTCACTACATAGGTTTCGATGGGTTGTTTCACAGCATAATCGCCATAGAGGGTTACGAACTGCTCCTGAGCGTAGATGCTGTCAATGCCAGCTTCCTGGTCCATTTGCGTGTTGCCGTAAAAAGTCATGTCATCCAGGTAAGTACTGCCATAGAACCTGTCGCACTGGTTGGTGACATCAGTGTCCGGGTCACCGTTTGCAACTGCAAAATCGCGAACGATCTGGTTCCAGTCAGCGGTAGGTGCTCCATCAGTAAGAATAAGTATATTGTTTGACTGGCACCAGGCCTTGACTGGGTCAAGTTCCGACTCCACCTCAGTCACTAAGTTTTCATTGACCAGGGATGCCCATGTTACACCTGTATCGTCGCTCGGATTGGAACCCTCTGATATTCCTTGGGAAATCGCCCAGAAAACTTCATCACCATCTTTTACCAGGCTACCCAGGGTATAATATATTCCGTTTTGCCAGGAATCAACAGAGTCTCCTCCCTTGTAGAAGTCAGGGGTGTTTAATCGGGTATCTCTGGTATAGTAGCCGATGGCATTGTACATGGCCTCGGCCATGGGGGTCCAGGTGGTGGCCTTTATCGAATTGATGCTTTCCACGAGCGCATCATTGCTGTTGCCATCAGTAATGTACGCGGTGATGATGGCGCCGTCGCGATTTGTACAGCCCGCATCAGCCGGATCGCACCCATAGAAATAATCCCTGCTCGTAATGTTGGGATCGGTGGAGTTTTCAACCTCCCAGGCAGTGCCCATGGTGTTAAAAGTCATGGCTCCAATTTTGAGGCCGCCGGAAACATTGTGCAAAAGCCCCGTAGGAGGTTCATCGATATTGATCAACCCTGGCACCGTCTTGAATGGGTCACCTAACTGGGCATTTATCGCAACATCGACAAGGATGGCCGGCAGGTTGGGAAAATGGTCTTCGGCCACGGATTCGACGGGCCTTTCAGCATCTGGAACCGGAGGGTTGTATAAGGCTCCGCAGTAATCCCTTAAGGCCCATTCGACGCAGCCTTCAGAAGTTCTGGGATCAGGCAGGTTATCGTCATCGATGTTGATGTTATACCCATCAACCCAGTTGACATCGCAGTTGCCGGTATGCTGGATGACAACCGGACTCTGCATGCTGGGGTCCTGGTTGCCCTGATTGTCGACGTAAATACAGGTATTCAGACTGTCGTCCCACACATAATTGGCCGGACAGTCGTAGAAAGTACCGTCGATACACCGCTGACCTTCGGTAAGGGTTCCCGGGCACGCGTCGAAGACACAGGAGTCAGTATCCAGTCCTTCCATACACCGGCCAACATACAGGGAAGCGCAAACATGACCGCTGTCTGACATGTCGATGTCATCGGGATCCAGTCCGGTCAGGTAGACATTGGAGCAGGCATTGATCATCCTGATGATGTCACCGTTTCCGACAACAGGATAGCCCCAGCAGGTCTGGAAACCGTGGTTGAAGGCGGCATTCGAATTGGCGAAGGATTCATTCTGCTTGCCTATCTCCAGGCACTCGCCGGCCAGGTTCTGGAGTTGTCCGAATGCGGAAGCCGCAAGAGCTTCTTCACATGCTGCGTTGCCGAACTGAAAACCGTCCGTAGTGGGCGCGAAGAACTCTATTCGGGTTATATCGGCATCTAATCCGGAAAAATTCCAGGATTCAGTACATTCGTTCTCGCATTCCGTCACGCAGGTTATCTCGCAGTTTTCCTGGCAGCTATCCACGCATTCATCATCGGGAGTGCATAAGGCGGTGCAGACATTGTATTGATCGGCACAACCATCTTTGCATCTTTGCACTTGCACAGCACTGGGGGATGATTCTTCGCAGGCACTCTCGCATGTCGCCAACTCTGAAATACACCCGTTGATACAGTCCGTGGGTTGGCAGAAGAGGATGCATTGGTCGTTACAGTCGGTGATACAACTGTCGAGGTTTGCCGGGACGCAATCCGCCAAGCAACCCTCCAGGCTTGCTCCGATACCGGTGGTTTCTTCACCTTTGCTCACCCCCATGGTCAGAATCATGGGTTCCCCGGAATCGGTCTCAACCATAACCTGCCTGATCATTCTCCTGCCCAGGCAACCCCGTGATTCCATAACGAGTTTTTGATTTTCATATTTACCGCCGGTCAACACCTTTTTTTCGACATCGAATTTTGACGAGGCGAGCCAGTTGAGATAATTCCCCTTGGCGGTAAAAGAAATCAATGTATGGGAAAATCCTTGAGGCTGGATGACTTCGCAGAGATCATCATTTTTATATCGTTCCTCGGGCGGTGAATCTGCTGTATTTGCCGAGCAGGCTGCAGAACTGTCGGCCGGTTGGGGATCCATTTTCTGAAAAACCTGGGCCGAATCGTTCCATTCGTACCAGGCATCATTGTCAAAATATCCTCCATATCTGGACGGAATCCGCCGCCAGCAGTCGATATTTGTTTGGGGATTGCTGCCGGAACAAAGTGGATCCCCAGCAGCTGCAGCTTCATCGGCAGCCGCGGTAGCGTCCCGTATGGCCATGTACCATTGATATGCATAAAAAACCGTACCGTCTTCTTGGGGGAACCTCTCCAGGATCATAACTATATCGCCCTGATTGTAGTCGGTACCCGTTGTCCAATCAGCAGCGACCCAAGCACTATTGCTGCCCGGCATTTCAGCCCCAGCCGGAATATTAGCAGTTGCCCGGTACCATTTCTTTTCCCAGGATTGATCATCACTGTTCCATTCCAGAATATGAACAAAAGTATTTTCCTTATAAGCAGTTACAAGGTCCCATTCCTCTTTATGGATGGTTCCCTGGGGAATATAGCTGTCGTCGTTACAGTAGCCGGGCTCCTCAATGTCATCATATGCCATGTCATACATGCTGGCCGAATTGTCGATCAGCAGCAGTACGTTTGCCTCCACCCCTTCAGAGAGAAAAGCAGGTTCGCCTAGTCCTCTTTCGCAAACGTTTGATTCAGCCGTGCCGGCAAATCCGGTTAGTACCATCGCAAAGGCAAGACTGCTGAAAATAGCGCGTTGCATTTTCTCTTTCATGACGTTCACCTGGAAGGTATTGTTGAGCTTGATCAGCCCTGACTCAAAAAATTGAAGTAAAGAATTACAATGTTTCATCAGTGTTACTCAGACAATATACGATAACAATGAATATGCGTAGTCCCGGCCACTTCATTTGTATGACTTATACGGTTTATGGGCAATACTTCGAAAAGGAGACTGCCTCATCGGTCAGATGACGCCAGCTTAACAGAATAATTGACTCGCTGTTCCGGGGGCCAATGTATTGGGAGTAGATATCCATTATTTTGGCCACGCCCCCACCGGCAGCGCCTTTCCCTTTTCTCTCGTATCCCGCCGCCATCTGGAAGGCGCCGCCTGGGAGTATATGCGCCCGGCCGGCGATATAGAGGTAATTGGTTCCGGGGAGATCGTCAGCCGGGTCGCCGTCACCGTCAGGGTCGAGACGGGTAATAACATTGCCGTCTGAGTCGATATGGAAAATAGGAAAGGCGACGTCCGCCTCGGCGGTATTGGCGACATAAAACTTCGGGTCCGTCGTAACATCTGGAAAGAATTCATTCGTATAGAAAGCAAGATTGTTCATATTGGAATCGGGATCGCTACGGTCCTCCCGTCGGTTAAAAACCCGAATATTCCCCTCGAGATCGGCGATGCCGCCGACCGCATCAAACCCCGTGACACAGTTGAAATTCTGCTCCAGAATCTCCGTGCCGAGAATGGCCCCTGATTCGGCGGAGTAAAAGGTTTCCTTGTGCAGACGGTCATTGCCGGCGATCTGCAGTTCGATGGAGGTGTTGCGGGTGGCCGTGATGCCC
>Ga0129302_1001152_pt1 | contig 19851 bp, 20 predicted proteins | sample BlaSprsedimmetaG_FD_94476 | JGI IMG/M metagenome (GOLD analysis project Ga0129302, IMG submission 94476) | Hot spring sediment bacterial and archeal communities from California, USA to study Microbial Dark Matter (Phase II) - Blank Spring... | ecosystem: Environmental > Aquatic > Thermal springs...
GAATCATGAGCAGTTAATCACACACGCTTCCTGACTAAAGAGAGGGTGCCAGGATGCAGCCAACCTGGTTTCTCGGTAGGATGACGGAGGCGGAGGAAAAAACAAATAAAGGAGGTTCCTCATGGCTGTTGTTTCTATGAAAGCACTTCTGGAGACAGGCGTGCACTTCGGTCATCGCGCTCGGCGCTGGAATCCCAAGATGAGGCCGTACATCTTTACAGAGCGCAATGGCGTGCACATTATTGACTTGCAGCAGACGCTCGCCGCTTTGGATCGGTATTACAACCTGGTTCGAGATACGGTGGGCGCCGGTGGGACGATCTTGTTCGTGGGCACGAAGCGGCAGGCCCAGGAGACCATCGCCCAGGAAGCGGAACGGTGCGGAATGCCCTACGTCAATCAGCGCTGGTTAGGGGGCACGTTGACGAATTGGCGCACGATTCGGCAGCGGATTGACTATCTGCTCAATCTGGAGGCCCGTCGCGATCGGGGCGATTTCGAACTTCTCACAAAGAAAGAGGCTCTGGGGTTGCAACGCCAGATCGAAAAGCTGAACGGTCGTCTCGGAGGTATCCGCGAGATGCGTGAGCTTCCCGATATGCTGTACGTGGTGGATGTGCGGCGGGAGTCTACGGCTATAAAAGAGGCCAACAAGTTGGGTATCCCGGTTCTGGCACTAGTGGATACGAATTGTGATCCCGATCCGATTGATTACATCATCCCCGGCAACGATGACGCTATTCGGGCCATTAAACTGATGACTGCGAAAATCGCTGATGCGGTGTTGGAGGGTATAGCCGCGCGCAAAGCCTTCGAATCCGCAGAGATGTTGGAGGGTAAAGCGGTCAGCATTGAGGATGAAAAGTATCTCAGTGCCGCTACGCTGGCTCGTCTCAAGGAACTGACGTTCGAAGGACAGGACGAGGAGCAATCCGGCGAGCACGAGGCGGACGAGGTGGAGGAACCGGAGGTGGAGGCGGAAGAGTGGGTAGAGGCGTGGGAAGATGAGGACGAGGAAGACGAGGAACAGGACGAGGACGAATACGACGACGATTGATGCCTGGAGGCTCGTACCAGGCGTTTGTAGGCTGCGCACATGGGACAAGGAGAGCAAGAGTTGGAAATCACTACGGCTATGATTAAGGAATTGCGGCAGGAGACTGGCGCTGGGGTATTGGATTGTCGGGATGCATTGGAAGCTTGTAATGGCGATTTCGAGGAAGCGGTCGCCAGTTTGAGGGAGAAGGGGTTGGCAGAGGTGGCCAAGCGGTCAGATCGGGAGGCGTCGGAGGGGCTTATCGAGGCCTACGTTCATCCCGGCAATCGCGTGGCCGTGATGCTCGAGTTGAACTGTGAGACGGATTTCGTCGCTCGTACCGCCGAGTTTCAGACGTTGGCTCACGACCTGGCGCTTCACATCGCCTTTGCAGCGCCTCGTTACTTCATCCGGGAAGACGTGCCAGCGGAGGTCGTGGAAAACGAACGGGCCGGCTTTCGCGCCGAGGTGTTGGAAGAGGGTAAACCGGAACATATCGTGGACCGCATCGTTGCAGGGCGGATAGAAAAGTTCTACCAGCAGGCTTGCATCATGGAGCAGCCGTTTGTGAAGGACGAGGAGAGAACGGTCGAGGAGTTGATTAGCTCGGCGATTGCCAAGCTGGGAGAGAACGTCATTCTGCGTCGTTTCGTGCGCTACGAGCTGGGTGAGGAAGTGGCGTAGCGATTCACGCCGGATCGAGGTACATAGAGCGGGGGCGATGTCTGTAGCCAAGTACAAGCGCGTGTTGCTCAAGCTAGGGGGCGAGTCGCTGGCTAATCCCGATGGGTTTGGCATCAGCCCTCACATGGCGGAGGAGATCGCGGCCAAGGTCACCGCTGTGCGTGATCTCGAAGTAGAAGTCGTCATTGTGCTGGGGGCGGGCAATATCTGGCGCGGTCGGGATGGCCTGATCCACGGCATGGATCGGGCGACGGCCGACCATATGGGTATGCTGGCGACGGTGATGAACGCCCTGGCGCTGGCCGATGCGTTGGAGCGATTGGGGATTAGCACCCGCGTGCAGACGTCGATCGAGATGCGTGCTATCGCAGAGCCGTACATCCGTCTCCGGGCGATTCGACACCTGGAGAAAGGGCGGGTTGTCATCATCGGTGGAGGGACTGGGAATCCATACTTTACCACCGATACGGCGGCAGCGCTGAGAGCGATGGAGGTTGACGCCGACCTGTTGGTCAAAGCCACCAAGGTGGATGGCGTTTATACCGAAGACCCGCACGAAAATCCCGACGCCGAGCGATTCGAGCGCCTGAGTTACATGGAGGCGCTCGAGATGCGGGTAGGGGTGATGGATGCAACGGCGATCTCGCTTTGTATGGAGAACACGTTGCCCATTCTCGTGCTCAACTTGTGGCAACCCCATAGTCTGGAGCAGGCTGTACTGGGAGACAAGATTGGGACGCTAATTTCTGGGTGAGTGTGATGGACAATGATTAAGGAAGTCTTCTCTGAAGTGGAAAGTCGGATGCAGAAAACTATCGAGGTGCTGGAGGCTGACTTGCGTGCCATCCGCACTGGTCGGGCGTCCCCGGCCCTGGTGGAACGGGTGATGGTGGATTACTATGGCACCCTTACTCCTCTCAACCAATTGGCGACGATTTCTGCGCCAGAGCCTCAACTCCTCACCATCCGGCCTTACGATCCGGGATCGTTGGGGGATATTGAGCGTGCCATCCTCAAATCCGAGCTGGGCCTCACCCCTGCCAACGACGGCCGATTGATTCGCCTGCCGATTCCGCGTTTGACGGAGGAGCGGCGACAAGAATTGGCTCGGATGGTGCGTCAGCGCATTGAGGAAGGCAAGGTCTCCCTGCGTAACATTCGGCGAGAGGCGCTGGATGATTTGCGTGATCTGGAGAAGGAAAAGCTCGTCTCCGAAGACGAGTTTTACCGTTCCAAGGACGATCTTCAAGATCTCACCGATCGTTATATCGAGCAGATGGACGAGATCAGCGTCCGCAAGCAACAGGAGCTTTTGGAACATTAGGGTGAGCACGCACTCTGGGATGGCTCCGCAACCGATTCCCGCGACCGTTCAGTTCCCATCTGAGCAGTTGCCAATTTTCTTCGCTTGATGTGGACTGGATCCCGTGCTGGATGGTCCAGTTTAAGCGACAAGATGGATGGTAATCCACACTACGGCATTTTGTTCTTCAGAGTAAGCGCAGTTCAGTAACTGCCTTGAATCGATCTACAATCATGCCCTCTCAATCACAAGATGATCAACCCTATCCACCCTTGGAACGGGTCCCTCGGCACGTTGGTATTATTATGGATGGGAATGGCCGTTGGGCCAGGGCGCGGGGATTGCCTCGGGCAGCCGGTCACCGCGCCGGGACGGAGAACTTGCGTCGCGTGTTACGGGCGGCGGTCGAGTTCGGTATCGAGATTCTGACCATTTACGCGTTCTCGACTGAAAATTGGGGCCGTCCCACGGGTGAAGTCAAAGCGCTGCTGTCCATTCTGGAGCGGGTGATTGACCGAGAGCTGCACGAGTTACACGAAGAAGGCGTCCGCCTGCGTCATATTGGGCATCTGGAGCGTTTGCCCTCTCAATTGCGGAACAAGGTCCTGGATGCCATCGAGTTGACCAAGCATAATCAGCAGTTGATCCTCAACGTGGCGTTTGACTATGGCGGGCGAGCCGAGTTGGTGGATGCGGTTCGCCGTATCATCTCCGACGGCGTGCCAGCTGACAAGGTTGACGAGGATCTGATCAGTCATTATCTCTACACCGCCGAGCTATCCGACCCCGATCTGATTATTCGTACCAGCGGAGAGATGCGTATCAGTAATTTCTTGATCTGGCAGGGAGCGTATGCCGAGTTTTACGTGACGCCTACCCTATGGCCGGATTTCGACAAGGATGCGCTCTACCAGGCGCTGGCAGAGTACAGTCGACGCGAGCGCCGTTTCGGCTTGCTTCCCGAGTCTTGATCATATAGTGCCAAAGTAACTCGAACCCCGTCAATTGCAGCGTCTGGGATAGATTGGATACCCTGGGGGACTTGCCCCATGCTACGTACACGTGCACTCACAGCCATTATTCTTGTTCCTATCGTCATCTATTGCGTCTGCGTGGGAGACCTGACGTTCCTGGCCCTGATGACGCTGCTGTTGACCTTAGCCGAGATCGAGTTCGTCGGTATGATGAGCCGGGTTGGGTTTCGTCCCACTCTGGTTTTTGGGCTTGGGTTAGTGTGGGTCTTTTTGGCAGACGCTTATTTCCCAGGGCTGGCAATGCTGCGACCGGGGATGACCCTGTTGATTCTGGGATCCTTGGCCTGGCAGCTTTTTCATCGTCAGGGTTCACCGGTGGCCGATTGGGCGCTGACGGTGGTCGGTGGCCTGTACCTGGGCCTGTGTGGGGCCTGCCTGATTGGGCTGCGAAATCTGCCCCACGGTCTCTGGTGGACGCTGACGGTTATCCCTTCCATCATGATCGCCGATACGGGGGCATATTTTGCCGGCGGAACATGGGGGCGGCGCAAACTGGCTCCGACATTGAGTCCCGGCAAGACGTGGGAGGGTTACCTGGCCGGGGTCGTCAGTGGTGGATTGTTGACGGGGTTGTTGGCCTGGTTGTGGCAATGGGGTGCAGGAGAGGGGGTGCCGATCGGGATCGGACATGGCCTGGTGTTGGGAGTGTTAATCGCGACGCTGGCTCCATTCGGCGATCTGGCCGTTTCGATGATTAAACGGCGCGCGAACGTCAAGGACAGTGGCAGCATTATTCCGGGTCATGGAGGCGCTTTGGATCGCGTGGACAGCATTCTGTGGGCGGCGGTGATTGGCTACTATTACGTGTTGTTCGTTGTGGGCGGGTAATGGTTCTATGCAAACTAAGGAGTGAAGCGAATGGATAGAGAACGACGGGTGCGGGATATTTATCACAAAGGTGTTATTCTGTGCAAGCCAGACAGCCCTCTTCAAGAGGTCGTAAAGGTGATGGCTGATACCGAGATTCACGCGGTCATGGTCACCGAGCGCGAGGGCGAGTTCCCGGTCGGAGTAGTATCTCACACCGACGTCATCGCTCATTATGGGCAAGACCTCATGGCCATTCAGGCCCACGAGGTGATGACGCCGGACGTCATCAGCATCTCGGAGGATGCCACCGTGGAGGAGGCGGCCCAGAAATTGTTGGAAAGCAATATCCATCGTTTGCTGGTAGTGAATCAAGAGGGTCGTCCCCTGGGCATTCTGTCGACCACCGACATTATCCGCGAGATTCGTGGTACTCGCTGGGTCTGGTATTTAGATTGAAGTCACATTTCACGTGAGGAGGATTAGGTGATGAATGATATGCACCAAAAGATTATCACAATCGAGCGACACATCATCGAACAGGAGCGGCTGTATCCCGAAGCGACGGGCGTGTTCTCCAGTCTGTTATACGATATAGCCCTGTGCGCCAAGATCATTGCTCGCGAGACGACGCGAGCTGGTCTGGTTGATATTCTGGGGTTGGCCGGCAAGGTCAATATACAGGGCGAGCAGCAGATGAAGTTGGACGTCTTTGCCAACGCGACCATCGTCCGGATGAACAGCTATACCGGGCGGCTGGCTGTGATGGCTTCCGAGGAGTCGCCGGATATTATCGCCATCCCTGAAGAGTACCAGAAAGGGCGATACGTGCTGGTCTTTGATCCCCTGGATGGCTCCTCCAATATCGATGTGAATATCAGCATCGGCACCATTTTCGGCATCTATCGCCGCCTCACGCTGGATGGACCGGGCACGTTGGATGATTGTTTGCAGGCCGGCAAAAACCTGATTGCAGCCGGCTATGTCATCTATGGTTCCAGCACAGACATGGTCTATTCAACGGGACAGGGTGTGCATGTGTTTACCCTCGATCCCAGCGTCGGCGAGTTCTTGCTCTCTCATTCCAACATTTGCATTCCTGACGCACCCAAGTATTACAGCGTCAACCAGGGGTATCAGCCCTACTGGAGTCATGGCGTGCGAGAGTTTACCCGGTGGTTGCAAGGGATAGGAGAGAATGCCTATACAGGGGCCCTGTCGACCCGCTACATCGGATCTCTCGTGGCCGATTTCCATCGCAATCTGATGGCGGGAGGCATCTTCTACTATCCGGCCGACGCGAATAGACCTGATGGCAAGCTGCGACTGCTTTACGAAGCGGCGCCGTTGGCTTATATCGCCGAGCAGGCTGGCGGTTATGCCTCGGATGGACGGCAAAGTATCCTGGACATCAAGCCGGGCTATCTGCATCAACGTACCCCCCTCTTCATCGGTAATCGGGAACTGGTTGAGAAGGCGGCAGAGTTCATCGCCCGCTACGACGGGTGAAAGCGAGTGAGGGAGTGAATATGACAGAAGTCGTCAAGGGAAGAATGGATATGGCCAGCCTGGATGTCATGAGGCTGCCCGAGTTGCGCGAGATAGCCAAAGAGTGGGAGATTTCTGGCTATAGTCGCCTCAAAAAAGAGGACCTCATCCTCCGTTTGCTGCGAGCCAAAGCAGAACGAGATGATCTGATGTTTGGCGGCGGTGTGCTGGATATTGTGGATGACAACAAGGGGTATTTGCGCTGTGGTCACTACAAGCCTAGCTCGGATGACGTCTATGTCTCCCAGTCACAGATCCGCCGGTTCGGGCTGCGCACCGGCGATCTGGTGATCGGTCAAGTTCGCCCGCCGAAGGAGAACGAAAAGTACTTTAGCCTGCTGCGTGTGGAGGCCGTCAATGGGATGGATCCGGAGGTGGCTAAACAGCGACCCTACTTTGAATCGCGGACCCCCATCTTTCCTGACGAGCGCTTCTTGCTAGAGACCTCGCCCAACAAATTGACAACCCGGTTGCTGAGCATGATTGCACCGATTGGCAAAGGACAGCGCGGTTTGATCGTCTCGCCGCCTATGGCCGGCAAGACGACGGTGCTCAAGCACATTGCCAACGGCATCACAGAAAGTCACCCCGAGGTGCATCTGATGGTCGTGCTCATCGGTGAGCGGCCTGAGGAAGTCACCGATATGGATCGCTCGGTGGACGCCGAGGTCATCAGCTCGACGTTTGACGAGCCGGTCAAGAGCCACGCCGGGGTGGCCGAACTGGCCTTGGCGCGGGCCAAACGACTGGTGGAGAATGATCGAGATGTCGTCATCCTGCTGGACAGCATCACGCGTCTCTCACGAGCCTATAACCTGGTGGTCCAGCCCAGTGGTCGCACCCTCTCCGGTGGCCTCGATCCGGCGGCTCTTTACCCGCCTAAACATTTTTTCGGTGCGGCCCGCAACATCGAGGAGGGAGGCAGTCTCACCATCGTCGCCACCTGCCTGGTGGATACCGGCAGTCGTATGGACGACATGATCTATGAAGAGTTCAAAGGCACCGGCAACATGGAGCTTCACCTGAGTCGGCGGCTGCAGGAGCGGCGCATCTTTCCGGCCTTTGATATCGAGCGCTCCGGTACACGGCGAGACGAGTTGCTGCTGGACGAGGATACGCTGCAAAAGGTGTGGATCATGCGGCAGCGCTTTTTGGATTCGCAAGGCTCTGGATACAGCGTGGTGCAGGCTATGCAAGAATTGCTCCGCATCTTGCGACAGACGCAGAGCAATGAGGAATTCCTCAACCTGTTCGCCAGAATGGCAGAGATGGAAAGCCAGTACTAGGTGTTCAGGAAGGCGCGTACCGCTTTTTCCACTTTGGTCGGTTGTTCCAACATCACCATGTGACCGGCTTCTGCAATGGTCACCAAACGGGCTTGGGCGATGCGTTCGGCCAGAAAGTGGGCGTATTTGACTGGGGTCAATTGGTCTGCCGATCCGGCGACGATCAGCGTGGGCGCGTGGATGTCTCCTAACCGCTCCATGACGTCAAAGTGATCGCAGGCGGTGAAATCCTGCAGTAGCACGTCTGCTCCGGTCTCGAGGATCACTTGCCGCCCGGCATCCATCAGATGGGATGGGGCCTGGGATGCCCATGCATATTGGGTGATGAGGTCTGCACTTGCCTCCAAATCGCTTTGAATGCCCGCCAGGATAGCTGGAGCTACCCGCAGCTTGGCCCCCGTCGCGATCAGTACCAGGCCCGCGACCCGATCAGGGAAATCCAGGGCCAGCGTCATCCCAATGGCGCCGCCCATCGAGTGCCCGACCGGGATGACCGTTGGGACGTTGATCCCGGCGGCGTCGAGCAAGTCCGTGATCGCCCTGGCGTATTCTTCAATGCTGCTGCATCCCGGCCCTTCCGAACGCCCGTGACCGGGCAGATCAATGGTATAGACGGTGGCTCCGGGCAAGCGGCGCAGTTCGGCCGGCCAATGGAGGCGGGAGCCGCCGGCGCCGTGGATCAGCACCAGCGTGGGTTCTGCGGCCGATCCCTGGCTCAGGGTGTAGAACAGCTTTCCTTGACTCGTCTTGGCGTATGGCATGGTCTCATCTCCGTTTTTGCCCTCGAACCGTCTTGGCAGTAGGCAGCGTGTCCAGGGTTTCGCCAGCCAGGGCCCGCCGCATAGCTTCTCGGTCGTCCCAGGGGTACTCGATGCTGCCAAAGCACATACTCTGCTCGTGTCCCTTCCCGCAAGAGATGACGACGTCCCCGGCGCGGGCCTGTTGACAGGCGAACAGGATGGCTGCCCCACGATCAGACACGCGCCACAGGTCGAGCCCTTCCCGTTTGCCAACGGCTGTGGCGGCGGTGACGCTCTTGGCCATGATCTCGTCCAGGCTCTCGGTGCGGGGGTCCTCGGCCGTGATGACGACCCTGTCGGCCAACTCTCCGGCGATGTGACCCATCAGGGTGCGCTTCTCCCGGTCGCGGAGACCCGCGCAGCCAAAGACGACGATCACCCGTCCGCCTGGCCCCGTCATCGTGCGGGCCGTCTCCAGCGCTCGTTGGAGGGCGTTGGGCGTGTGGGCAAAGTCCACGATGGCTAAAAAGCTCTGCCCCTGCTCGATTCGCTCCATCCGACCCGGTATCCCTGGCAGGGCGGTCACCCCTGCACGGATCGCGTCCAACTCTATTCCCAAGGCGACGCTGGTCGAGGCGGCCGCCAGCACGTTGCTGACGTTGAAAGCGCCCACCAAGGGGGTCTCGATGGGTATGGATCCCATCGGCGTGTGGAGCGTGAAGCGGGTGCGGTCGGGAGCGAAGCGGACGTCCTGGGCGATCACGTCGGCCGGACCGTGTAGGGAGTAGGTGACCTGCCGGTCGGCTGGGATGGGACTCAGGTAGCGGAAAGAGTCGTCGTCCTGGTTGAGGATCGCCACCTTGGGACTCGCCGGCTTGCGGAAGGAAAGGCTCAGCCCCTCGAACAGCTGCGCTTTGGCCTGTTGGTAGGCTGCCAGGGAGCCGTGGGCATCTAGGTGCTCGTGGGTGACGTTGGTCACGACGGCCACGTCAAAGTCACAGCCGGCGATTCGATGTTGGGCCAGTCCATGGGAGGTGACCTCCAGCACGGCGTGGGTGGCCCCTGTCTCGACCATACGGGTCAGGTAGGCCTGCACCGCGGGCGGATCGGGGGTGGTGGTGTGGAGACCGGTATCGCTCTCTTCGTCGCCGATGCGGGCGTTGACGGTGCTGATCATGCCGACGTTCAGCCCGGCGGCGCGCAGGATGTGGTAGGTGAGGTTGGTGGTGGTGGTCTTGCCATCGGTGCCAGTGACGCCGATGAGGGTCATCTGGCGAGCCGGAAATCCCTCCCACGCGGCGCATAACCACCCCCACGCCGCCCGCGCATTGGGGACCTGCACGTAGGCGACCGCTCCCAAACCGGCCAAATCTCGCCCGGGACGCTCGCCGATGACGGCTACCGCCCCTCTCTCCACGGCTGCGGCGATGAAACGGTGTCCATCTACGTTGACCCCAGGGATAGCGATAAAAAGATCACCGGGCTGCACGTGGCGTGAATCTACGACGATGCGGTCTATCTCGACATCACTGACTTGCCCTTGAAAAGCAGGAAGCGTATCGAGGAGTCTGTTTAATTTCATCCCTTTACATCCATGAGCCTATCGAGCCTCTACCATCGGTCGCCCACACACGCCGCTGGCTGGCTGTCATTCGGTTTGACACCCTCACCCACCGAAAAAGGTCGGCGCGGCGGTCTGGAGCAGCGATAGGAGCGGGCCTGAGAAAATTCCGACGACGAGAACGCCCACCACCGTCACCCCCAGTGCCACTGCCAGCATAGGAGAAGTGCTCAGCCGCTCCTCCGTCTCCGCCGGGAGGAGGTACATAGCGTGGATGATCTTCCAGTAGCAGGAGAGCGAGATGACGCTGTTGACCACACCCAGAACAGCCAGCCAGAGTAGTCCCGCGTCATAGGCCGCCGAAAAGAGCCACAGCTTGGCAAAAAAGCCGCCCGTCGGTGGCAGCCCAGTTAGCGAAAGCAGGCAGATGATCATGATCATCGCCAGGCCGGGCGCTCGCCTGTGCAATCCGGCGTAATCCTCGATCTGGTCGGACCCGGTCTGGTTGGAAAAGGCGATGATGGCGGCAAATATTCCCAGGTTGGCCAGGGCGTAAGCGATCAGGTAGAACAGGACCGCCGCAACGCCCAGGGGTGAGGTCGCGACGACGCCGACGAGCACGTACCCAGCCTGCGCAATGCTGGAATAGGCGAGCAGGCGCTTGATGTTCTCCTGCCACAGGGCTACCAGGTTGCCCAGGGTCATCGTGAGCACCGATATGGTTATCAGTAGTGTAGCCCAGTCTATGGCCAGTTCTGTGGTTGACGTTCCAAACGGGAGCACGGTCAGCAGGACGCGCAGGATGATGGCAAAGCCGCCGATCTGGGGGCCTACGGAAAGGAACGCGGCGACGGGGGTGGGAGCGCCCTCGTAGGTGTCGGGCGCCCATTGGTGGAAGGGCACGCCTCCGATCTTGAAGGCCAAGCCGGCCACCGTCAGGATCAGGGCTGGCAGGACGACGGGGCGCAGTGCGCTCTCTTGGCCCGTCAACGCTCGAGCGATGCCATGCAGGTCCGTTGCACCGGTCAGGCCGTAGAACCAGGACATGCCGTACAGCATGACCGCCGAGAGGACGGTGCCGTACAGGAAATACTTGATCGCGGCCTCGGTGGAGCGCTTGTCCTCCCACAGGTAGCCGGTGAGGATGTACGACAGGATGTTGAGAAACTCAAAGGTCACAAAGAGCATGACCAGGTCAGTCGTCCCGCTCAGCAGGCAGATGGTCAGGATGGCCAGGAGCAGCAGGGCGTAAAATTCGCCCTGGCGCTGGGTGTGGTTGCGGATGTAGACGTCGGCGGTCAGCACGACCAGCCCCGCTGCGATCAGCATGATCGCCTTGATCGTCAGAGCAAAGGGATCGCAAGAGAGAACGGCGAGGACTGGCGCGGTATTGTTCCACAATGCCATCGTCGCGATGAGCGCCAGCGCCAGGCCCGTCAGCGTGGCCCGTGGTATCCATCTCCTCTCCTCATCGTGGGGGAGAAAGGCCTCCACGCCCAGTATAGACAGGGCGGTGATGAGGAGCAGCAGTTCGGGGGCCAGCAGCCCGAGCGTCTCTCCTATCGTGAGCGTCGGTTCTCCAAACAACGTCCTCCTCCTCCCTGCTTGTTACGGCAGCAGCGTCTGCAGCGATTGCAAGATAGTCGTCGTTGCGGCGTTGAACGTGTCGAGCAGTGGGGCGGGATAGAGGCCGAGCACGACCATCAAGATCACCAACGGCCACATCGTCACTTTCTCCCACCATTCCATGTCGGTCAACTTGCCCCATTTTTCCTCGTCGAGATCGCCGAGGAAGACGTGCTGCACCATCTTCCACAGGACGTAAGCCGCAGTAAAGATGACGCCCAGCACGCCGATAAAGGCCGCCAGGGGGATAAACCGCACGGCGCCCCGAAAGACGAAAAATTCGCTCCAGAACCCGGCCAGGCCCGGCAGGCCCAACGAGGCGAAACCGGTCACCAACGTGATGCCGTAATAGTAGGGGATCTGGTTCGCCAGCCCACCCAAGGCCTTTAATTGGTGGGTTTGGGTCCGTTCGTGGAGGATGCCGACCAGGAAAAACAGCCCGCCCGTGATGATGCCGTGAGCAAACATCTGGAAGGCCGCACCGTTGATGGCTGCGGCGGCCGCGTCAAATTCGTCGCCGCTCAATGGCAGGATGCCAACTTTTGCTAACTGAAATGCTGCCGCCGCTGCGCACAGTCCCAAGGTGACGTAACCCATGTGCGCCACTGACGAGTAGGCGATCAGCCGCTTGAGGTCCCACTGAGCCATGCAGACCATCGCACCGTAGGCGATGCTCATTACGGCCATGATGGGAATGATGGGCACGTTCATGACGTAATAGGCGAATTGGTTGGGGAACATGGGCAGCACGATCCGGATCAGGCCGTACGCGCCCAGCTTGAGCAGGATGCCAGCCAGGATGACGCTGCCAGCGGTGGGGGCTTCGGTGTGGGCGTCGGGCAGCCAGGTATGGAAGGGAAAGGTCGGCATCTTGATGGCAAAGGCGATGAAAAAGGCCCAAAAAGCGATGCTGGCCGCCACAGGGAGGTTAGCAAAGGGTTGACCGGCCACGGCATCGCTGATTTCAAAGGTCCCGACCTGGAAGTAGACGGCGATGATGGCCAGCAGCATCGCGACGCTGCCCGCCATCGTGTAGAGAAAGAACTTGAGGGCGGCGTATGTGCGGTTCTTGCTGCCCCATACACCGATCAGGAGAAACGTGGGCACCATCCCAATCTCCCAAAAGACATAGTACATCACCAGGTCCAGGGAGAGAAAGACGCCCAAGATGCTCCATTCCAAGATCAGAAACAGGACATGGTATTCTTTGACCCGTTCTTCGATGGCGCGAGAGGAATAGAACAGCGAGAGGGTCGTCAGCAGCGCGGTCAAAAAGAGCATCGGCGCGCTGAGACCGTCGGCTCCCAGGCTGAACCAGATGTTGAATTGCGAGATCCAGGGGTATCGCTCGACGAATTGCATCTCGCCAGCCCCTCTTTGTATCACGCCGATCCAGATGATGGTGGTGAGGATGAGGGTCAGGATGGCAAAGGCGATGCCTAACGAGCGAATGGTCCTTTTGTCCTCGCGGGGGATGACCAGGATGAGTAAGGCACCAGCCAACGGGGCAAAGAGGGTGACGCTAAGGATTGACAGACTCATGGTATGCTCTCCTCCAATCTCAGATGGGTAAGAATATGATGGCAAAGAATCCAATGATCAGCACCAGCACCGTCACCGATGCGATCAGTAGATAGAACTGTACTTTTCCGGTCTGGATGTGACGAATCCATCCGCCGAGGAACTTGACCTCGCCCACGCCGTTGACGATGCCGCCCACGATCTCGAGATCAAATGCGTCGAGGTCCGCGGAGACGTGGCGGCCAGTGGCGCCGACCAGGTTGACCAGCCCATCCACCAGGGTGGCGTCGATCCAGTTGGCAGCCTGGGACACGAGATTGCCCACCCGGCCGGCATTGTGCACAATCCCATCCACGACGCCATGTCTTTTCACCAGAACGATTTGGCCGTCGCTCTCTCGCTTTTGCGGCTGTCCATAGTCGAACCAATCAGCAAGATCGGCCAGCTTGAGGACAGCCCATACAACGCCGTTCTGGTAGAGCGAATCCAAGTAAAAGTGGTTGGCCGCAGCTCGGTAGAGCCAGCCCAGCCTGATCTTGCGCATCACCGCCTCGATGCGGTCTATCTCGCTGGCTTTCAGGGGCTTGTACCCATAAACGAGCCATCCCATCAGCAGCCCCGTCAGGCTTAGGCCGGCGCCGATCAGCATCGGCGTCGAATCGAATACGTGCTCGCTCGCGGCGATGGTCGAAAGCATAAAATGGTGGAACCAATTGGGGACGATGCCGCCCACAACCGGCAGTTGCTCCGGGATGCTGATCCATCCCAGGCCGACAGCAAAGGCTGCCAGGATGAGCAGTGGCGTGGTTATCGCTGGCTTGCTCTCTGGGGCATATTGGGCGGCCCCGGTGCGCGGCTCACCGGCAAAGGTCAGGCAGAGCTGCCGCATGGTGTAAAAGCCCGTCAGCCCGGCGGTGATGGCAAGAGTCCAAAAGACAATCAGGTTGCCGGCCCAGGCCTGGACCAGAATGTTGTCTCTGGACCAAAAGCCAGAGGTCAAGATCGGGAAGCCCGAGAGCGCCAGACCACCGATCACGAACGCCAGATAGGTGCGCGGCATACGCTTGGCCAACCCGCCCATGTTCATCATGTCGTGCGGATCGAACCACTTTTCGTGCTCTTCATGATGCTCGTGAGCGTGGTGATGGCCGTGTTCTAGGCCGTGGATCACCGACCCGGAGCTGAGAAACAGCAGGGCCTTGAAAAAGGCGTGGGTGATCAAGTGGAAGGTACCGGCCACGTAGGCCCCAATACCCAGCGCAGCCACCATATAGCCCAACTGGCTGATAGTGGAAAAGGCCAGCCCTCTCTTGACGTCGTTCTGGGCGACCGCCACGACGGAGGCGAAAATAGCGGTAAATGCCCCGATCAGGGCGACAAAGGGGATGCCCTCGAAAGCGAGTACACCGGCGTCGGCGACCTGGAGGATGGGGAAGGTGCGCACGATCAGAAACACGCCCGCCGACACCACCGTCGCGGCGTGGATGAGGGCCAGGGCCGGGGTGGGGACTTGGGTCGCGTCGGGCAGCCAGACGTGGAGCGGGAACTGGGCGCTCTTGCCCACCGCCCCACCGAAAAGCAACAGCGCGATGACGGTCGCCATATCCGTGCCCAAGAACGGGGTGTGGGTCAATTGCTCCAGCGTCTCGTGGCTGAATATGACGCTATACGTGAGCGAACCGATCTCTGCATAGAGCAGCATCAGCCCCAGTATAAAGAACAGGTCGCCGATCTTGGTCACGATAAAGGCCTTGAGACCCGCTTCCTGGGGCGTAATTCTGTCCAGATCGGGACGCTTTTCGTACCAGAATCCGATCAACAGATATGAACAGATATCCAAGATCTCCCAACAGATGAAGAAGGCGAGCAGGTTGTTAAAGATGACCATACCCAACATACCGGCGGCGAATAAGGAGAGGTAGGAAAAAAAGCGGCTGTAGCGTGGATCAACCTGGACGCTAAAGTTCATATAGCCGACGCTATAGATAAAGGTCATCATACAGATCAGCGGCACCACAAACAACATCACCACCGTGGGCGGGTCAATGTAGATGCCCAGGCCAAATCGCTCGTAGCCGGAGGACAGCCAGTGGATGATGGGAGATTCATAGGCCAACGTATGCTCGATGGACCAGACCCCCACTGCTCGCCAGAGCACGATCTGGGACAGCAGAAAGGCGATAGAGATCGCACCAATCACCAGGCCGTGGCTGAGCTTGCGATTCCGGTAAACGCCCAGGGGGATGATGGCGAACGCCAGGAATGGAAAGAGGGGGATCAACCAGGCCAGATTGAGTAAAAGGTCAGACTGATTGTGCATAAGCCAGCACCTCGGTGGTTAACCCTGAAGCATGTCCAGGTCTTTGAGCACGACTGTATTGTGTGTGCGCCAGACGGCAATGATGAGCGCCAACCCCACGGCCGCTTCGGCAGCTGCGACGGCGTAGACAAACAGCGCAAAAGCCTGGCCTGTCGTTCCTGGTGGCTCCAAGTAGCGCCAGAAAGCCACCAGGTTGATGTTTATGGCGTTGAGCATAAGCTCGACGCCCATCAAGGTAGCCACAGCGCTGCGCCGCGCCAAGACGCCATATCCGCCGATGCAGAACAGGGCTGCTGCTACAATCAGGTACCATTCCAAAGGGATTCCATAGACCATGTTCATCGCTCCCTTGCAATCGTTATGGCCCCGATGAGCACGGCGAAGAGCAAGACGGATGTGACCTCGAAGGGAAGTAAAAATCCCTCCGGGTCTACCAGAATGGTTCCCAGGCGGGCGATGCTGTCGGCAGGCACCTGCCCCGGCGTTGTCGTTGTCCACTGGTAGCCCAGAACTGTCCAGATCAGCACGCTGCACAGGAGAGCCATCACCAGCGCTCCGGCTATCCACTGCCGATTGTGGGGGGGGAGTGTGGGATCCACTACGTCTCGCGTGAGCACGATGGCAAAAATGATCAGGGTAGAGATGCCTCCCACGTAGATGAACACCTGCACACCGGCGAGAAAAGGGGCCTCTAACAACACGTACAGTCCTGCCACCCCGAAGAATGAGAGGACCATGAACAGCGCGGCGTGGCATAGGTTGCGACGGGTCACCACCATCAGAGCTGCTATCAGCGTGATGGCGCTAAAAATAAGGAACAGGATTTGTTGAAGGGTCATTTATGCTTCCTCGAACTTGGCTGTGCGGCCCGACGGATTTGTTCCTGACGCCTCCGTGCTGCCCGATCCCTGGCCGCTAATATGGGCAGCACCACCAGAGTCATCCCGATGTTGGCTGCTAAAAAGGCCAGGGTCCGCGTCCACGGCCCGGCGTTCGGTGGCAGCGTCTTCCCGGCTAATGCCAGCACGCAGATGTTCACCAGCGCCAGGGGCGTCAAAAACTTCCATGTGACGGCCAAAATCTGGTCGGTCCGCAGCCGGGGCAGCGAGTAGTGCAGGAGCTGGATGACCGACATCACGAACAGGGTTTTAATCGCCAGCCAGAGCACGGTGCCCAGGATGGGGATTTGCTCCACGAACGGTCCTCGCCAGCCGCCCAGGAACAGGGTGGCAAAGAGGATGGACATGGCCAACTGATTCATGAACTCGGCCAGGTAGAACATGCCGAACTTGCTGTACGCGGTGAAATACCCGGCCACGACCTCCGAATCGGCCTTCACTGTCTCAAAGGGCCGGCGCCCTGGTTCCGACAGGATGGATGCTAAAAAGATCAACGCGGTCCAGGGCATTGCAAACAGGAACCAGGCATACTGGTCTTGAGCGGCGATGATGTCTGGCATCGAGAATGACCCCACCACCATCACCACGGCCATCACCGAGAGCACCAGGGGAATTTCGCGGCTGATTAACGTGGCGACGCCGCAGAGAGCGGCCGCGAGGGAATACTCGTTGTTCGATCCCCAGCCGGCCATCAGCACCGCGACCACGCTCCCTGCTCCCAGGGACAGAATGTAAAAAATGCCAATGCTCAGGTCGGAACCGATGACGCCCGGCCCGAGGGGAATCACTCCCCAGATCAACACGGCGACGGTCACACAGACCACCGGGGCGCTGTTAAACACCCAGCGATCGGCGGTGGCGGGGACACTGTCCTCTTTGGTGAACATCTTGATGGCGTCATCGGGGACCTGGAGCAGCCCATACGGGCCGCCGTATGCCGAGTTGTTGAGGCCGAGTCGGTCCGCGATGCGGGCGACGACCTTGCGCTCGTACAAGATGAGCAAGAACGGGGTCGCCAGTGGGACCAAGGCCAATGTAAATGCCCCCACGCCCAGCGTGATGACCTGCACCCAAATGTCCGGCAGACCGGCGTCGGCTAGCAGGGCGACGAACCACTGCCCAATGTTGATAATGAGGTCTTTGAGGAATTCCATGCGCAACTCCTGGGGAGAGAGCGGTCCAGAGGCTACAGCCACTCCAGCGCGCCTTTGCGCCAGAGGTAGACCAGGCCGCCGAGCAGCATGAGGATGAAGGCGATGACCTCGATCGCAGTGTAGAGTTCAAGCGTATTGTAAGCCAGCGCCCACGGCAGCAGGAACACGGCTGCGACATCGAATAGCAAAAAGACGATGACCAGGGTATAGTATTGAGCCTTGAATTCGACCCAGGTTTCGCCGTGTGTGCGCATGTCACATTCATCCATCTCCAATTTGCGGGGAATTGCTTTTTGGGGGCGAACGAGCCGCGCCAGAATAGGGGTAGCAGCGCCCAAAATGAGCGCCACGATCAGTAAGAAACCAATGAAAGCGAATTGATTTAGCAACGTGATCCTCCACAGGTTGATCGCAAAGCGCGGTTTCTTGTTGTACAGCGCGAAATTGCGCTAAAAGAACAATGCGTCTTGATTGCCACGGGCATGTTTGTGTGGAAAGCCAATCTGTTTACAGTCAAAAGAACAGGCGCACAACGAGTGGAAAAGATACTTACACCTTTTTGCCAACAAGAACTAGCCGTGCAATGAAAATATCAGAGAAAAGACAGTAGTCAGTCTCAGTAGATCCAATTTTGGGCCATAGAAGACCTCGGAGGTCTCAAAAAGCCTCGATTGGAGGCTAATCAGCCCGTTTTTCAGGCATCTCCAATGCCAAAAGTATCTTGACAAGACCTGAGGTCTGAATTTTGGATCTACCGAGTCTATCATATTTTGATTGTCGAGTCAAATGCACGATGGAGATGGAGCAACGTTGCAGGCCTTGGTGTTCAACCTGGGTGAACGAGAAGGGGATACGGAGCAGCGGTCACCTGGTTCTGCTATCAATAAGGGGTTTCTGGGTCTGGCGGGTCATCTCGTTCCAAGCTTGCGGGAAGGTCTCTCGTCCCTTCAATAAACTGGCGCCATGCCAGGACGGCTTGTGCGCCGTGAGCTATGGATTGGACGTGGTGCAGGAAGGCCTCCCGCTGCTCGATGCTGGGGAAAGAGACATCCCGCCCATAGATGACCGCGGCTTGCTCCAGGATGTCTTCGAGCCACGGGGCACCGGTTTCAGCGGTCTTTTGGCGCGCTGCCATCCAATTCCCGATCGAGCGCATCAGCCGCCCGATGGCCCGCAGCTGAGGACGTATTCTCTCCTCTGCCTCGGCAGCGTTCATATTGGCGGTGTTTTGCACGACCGTTTTCGTGCAGTCGAGGCCCCAAGCGACGAGTTCCTGGGCTGTGTCGTCATCCAGGGCCGCCGTCAGGCTTTCGTTTTCCAGGATGCTTTCGGCGGCCCGTTTGATCCGCCGTTCGAGTTCGTACATAGTAGCCGCACTCCTACTTGAATGCTTTGTTTGGCATGTTAGATTATAGCCATCCTGGCGCAATATGCAATCTTTATTCATTGCCGTCACTTGCCCAAGTGATGTCTGGGAGTATAATATCCCTAACTGGGTTTTTGAGGCTAAATTTGATCAAGGAGGTGGAGCGATGCAGTACGAGGTGACGGGTACGTTGTTACAAACAGTGGATATTCGTTTGAGCAAGGGCGAATCGGTCTATACCGAGTCGGGGGGGATGGCCTGGATGAAGGGCAACATCGAGATGAAGACCAGCACCAGGGGAGGCCTGATTGCCGGTCTGGGTCGCAAGTTGGCGGGCGAATCCCTCTTTATGACGACGTATACATGTCGCGGCGATGAGGGACTGGTGGTGTTCACTCCCGAAGCGCCTGGCAAAGTGCTCGATTTCCAACTGGCCGCTGGTCAGAGTTTGATCTGTCAGAAGGATGCCTTCATGTGCGCCGAGGAGTCGGTCAAGCTCGAGATGCACTTTCACAAGCGGTTGGGAGCCGGTTTTTTTGGCGGGGAGGGGTTTATCTTGCAAAAGATCACCGGACCGGGCCTGGCGTTTCTGGAAATCCCCGGCGAGGTGCGGGAGTACACCCTGGCGGCCGGCGAGATGATGCAGATAGATCCGGGTCACATCGCCCTGTTCGAACCGACGGTGGGGTATGACATTATCACCGTCAAGGGGGTGACCAATGTGCTCTTTTCCGGCGAGGGGTTGTTCCTGGCCAAGCTGACCGGACCGGGCAAAATCTGGCTGCAGAGTTTACCTCTTTCGAACCTGGCGGGCAAGCTGGCCAAGTATTTACCGACCAAGGGCTAGCAGAACCAATTTGGCAGTTTGTATGCTCCCTGTCTTGAAAGGGTCGGGCAGCACATTCTCACCAGGCCTCCGAGGTCTCCGGTTCCCAAGGCCTTGGAGGCCTGCAACGTGGGGGGAGC
>Ga0129302_1001153_pt1 | contig 19847 bp, 24 predicted proteins | sample BlaSprsedimmetaG_FD_94476 | JGI IMG/M metagenome (GOLD analysis project Ga0129302, IMG submission 94476) | Hot spring sediment bacterial and archeal communities from California, USA to study Microbial Dark Matter (Phase II) - Blank Spring... | ecosystem: Environmental > Aquatic > Thermal springs...
AAGAATGTTAATTATGGAATGGGTGCAATCGGCGAATTTGAAAAAAGTATGGATCAAAATGAATTTTTAGCATACGTAAACAAAAAATTAAAAGCTTCTAACTTGAGATTTACAAAAGGCAAATCCAAGCTAATAAAAAAAGTTGCGGTTTGCGGGGGAAGTGGTTCCGATTTAGTTGGCACCGCAATTTCAAACGGTGCAGATGCATTCATAACTGCCGATGTTAAGTATCATACATTCCAGGATGCTGAAGGGAAAATTCTTCTTGTAGATGCCGGACATTATGAAACGGAAATTCACTCACTCAGCTTTGTTCAAAAAAAAATGCAAAATTTTCTTAAAGATAATAACAGCAATGTAAAAGTTTATAAATATACGGGCACAACTAACCCGGTAAGTTTTTATATTAAATAAGGAGTAACAAATTGATTAACAGATTAATGTCACTTTACCAATTACAATTGATTGACGATCAATTGGATGAATTGGAAGAATTACGCGGTGATCTTCCAGCAGCCGTCAATGATCTTAAAGGGCAAATGCAGACAATCAAAGATCAATCTGATGAAAAATTAAAACAAAAGGAAGAATCGCTCAAAAAAAGGAAACAAAACGATAACAATATTGCCGATTTGAAAGAAAGCCTTAAGAAATTCAAATCTCAACTCTATCAAGTAAGAAACAATAAAGAATATGATGCACTTACCAAGGAGATAGATCATACCGAACAAGAAATAGAAAGATTGGAAGTTGAGAATATTGCCTTGGAAGACTTGATTGAGCAATTAAAAAGGGAAATTGATGAACTTAATCCCGAACTCGAAAAGTTACAGGAAGAGTTAAAGGAGAAAGAAGAAGAATTAAAGCAAATCATTAAGGCTAATGAAAAAGAAGAAGCAAGGTTAATCGATAGAAGAGATAAAGCAGTAAATAATGTTAAAAAGCCGGATTATAACACTTACATGAGAATTCGAAAAGCACTGCGGGGTAAAGCAATTGCAACAATAAATAGAGCAGCTTGTACCGGGTGTCATAATGTTGTACCTCCGCAAAGACAACTTGAAATTAAACAAAGTAAAAGAATTTACTCATGTGAATCATGCGGCAGAATATTAGTCTCTGCTGAAGTATCCGAAGAAGTTTCAAAGAATTTTAAATTATAAAATATCTTTAGCGGATTGACCAAACCTTGAAGGTAAGCACAGTATATTATTGTGCTTTCTCCTTAAAGGTGCATATCGAAATTAAACAAATCTAATTTCATTTAAAAAAAATATTTTTTACCTTTGTAAGCTAAATTAACGGAGAATATAATGGCTAAACAACAATCATTTGCCGATAAATCAAAGGCTAAAGCTAAAGCGGCTTTTGTTACTGTTAAGTATATTAAAACAGTTAAAACCGACAGCGGTAATTACAAATTTCAAGAAAAATTTGTTAAACTTTCGGATGTAAGTAAAGTTACAGAACTTAACTAAAGCGGCTAATTACCGCTTTTTTTATTTTTAGTTGTTAAATCAAATCTTGGTATCTGCAGATTTTTTTTTATTTTATTGCTCGGCACATATGAGCAAATCTTAGTACTCACAGTTATTAAATAAGAATTACTAAATATCCTCTTATTTTTTATGGATTCTTTACCGGGGTGAGTGTTTTCAGTTTTTTGAAATAGAACAAGGTGGTTATTATGATAAAAAAGAAACAAATGAGATTTTACGGAATTCGTGATCTTTCGAAGATACCTCAATTAAAAAAAATCCCCAAAGATGATCTTTTTGCAATAAAAGTAGTTTCCCATGTTCTTCCATTTAGAACCAATAATTATGTGGTTGAAGAATTAATAGATTGGGATAATATTCCGAATGATCCAATGTTTCAGTTAACCTTCCCCCAAAAGGGAATGATCGAAGACGAACATTTTAATCTAATGGCTGATCTACTGAAGAAAAAGACTTCAAAAGAAGAAATCCAGGCTGCTGTTAATAAAATTAGACTTTCATTGAATCCACACCCTGCCGGACAAATGACAGCAAATGTTCCGGTACTCGAAGAAGATGATGAACCTGTTAGAGGAGTGCAGCACAAGTATAGAGAAACAGCATTAGTTTTTCCTTCAGCCGGGCAAACATGTCATGCTTATTGCACTTTCTGTTTCAGATGGGCACAGTTTGTAGGTATGACTGACTTAAAATTTGCTACTGATGAATCAAGCCGTTTTCAAAAATATCTAAAGCAGCATAAAGAAATTTCGAATGTTCTCTTCACCGGCGGTGATCCAATGGTAATGACTTTAAAAAAACTGGAAGTATTTTTAACACCATTTCTCAAACCGGAATTTGAACATATAAGAAATATAAGAATCGGCACTAAATCGGCTGCATATTGGCCTTATAAGTTTGTCACGGATGATGAAGCCGATGGTGTATTACGACTTTTTGAGAAGCTCGTAAAAGGCGGTAAACATGTTGCAATAATGGGGCACTATAATCATTGGGTTGAGCTTTCTACACCTATTGCAAGAGAGGCTGTAAAAAGAATTCAAAGTACCGGTGCAGTGATTAGATCACAATCACCTATAGTGAAACATGTGAATGATGATCCGGCTATTTGGAGACGAATGTGGAAAGACCAGGTTAGTCAAGGAATTATTCCTTATTATATGTTTGTTGAAAGAGATACCGGGGCTAAAAATTATTTTGAAATTCCACTGTATCAAGCATATAATATTTTTAGAGATGCATACAAAACAGTTTCCGGCTTAGGAAGAACTGTTCGTGGACCATCCATGTCGGCTTTACCGGGCAAAGTTATAATTGAAGGTGTTACGGAAATTTATGGCGAAAAAGTATTTATACTGAATTTCTTACAGGGCAGAAATCCCGATTGGGTAAAAAGACCATTCTTTGCCAAATATGATGAAAAAGCTACATGGCTTAATCAGTTAAAACCTGCATTTGGTAAAAAGGAATTTTTCTACAAAGATGAACTCAAAAAAATATTAGAAGACAGAGCTGCTAAAGACAAACACCTTTTCAATGAAAAGGAAGAGCTGGATGATGAGCATTTAGCAGCCGGTGCAGCATAAAAGCAGAATCCAGATCTTTGTTTTCGGAATAAAGAGGCAGTAGCAACAAAAGTTTTTATATAAAATTGGAACGCAGGTTTTAATTGAGTTCTACAGATTTTTCATTTGATATTTGCTTAAGATATAGCTCCTTTTCTACTGTTTAACAGCTTCAAGTTTCTCCTGAAGCACCTTCATTCGCTCAATTAATTTAGGAGTTTCGGGATTTATTTGATTCATCCTTTGTCTGACTTTTTCATCAATTCTTTCTGCCTCTGCTTTTATATCGGGTTGTTCCATTACGGAATGTTGGTGCTCTACAAGTTTCTTGGTTAGCTCTTGATATTCAGCATGTAACTTTTTTAATGATTCCTGATCCATTGTAGGATTTGCTTCCACTTGAGTCTCAATGTTCTCTCTATCTTCCAAAAGTTTCTTTACCGAAGGATCTTTTTTTATCATTAAATCAGTCATCTTATTTCGAAGTTTTTCCCCCGCCTCTATTAATTCAGGATCAGACATGGCTTCTTTCTGAATTGCATCTATTTTTTTATATAGATCGGAATACTCTTTAACCAATTTTTTATGTTCAGGCGAAACTTTTTTTAATTGTCCGACCGACTCCCCGGTATATAGGACTAACAACAATAAAACCATCATATAAGGCATTTTAAATAAATATTTCACAACAACTCCTTTTCTATAATAAAGTAAAACACGGCTGCCAAGTTATAATAATTCATAAGGAATTCAAAAAGCGGAACACAAGAAAGTTTCAATGGGGGAAAAATGGGGGGACAAATGATGAATTATTGTCCCCTTACATCAAATATTATGCTACGGTAACATCTTTACACAGATAAACATCTTGAATAGTGTTAAGTAATTTAACGCCATCATTCATAGGACGCTGGAAAGCTTTTCTACCGGAAATTAAACCCATACCTCCTGCACGTTTGTTAATTACAGCGGTTTTTGCAGCCTCTGCAAAATCATTCTCTCCCGAAGCGCCGCCGCTGTTAATTAATCCGGCTCTTCCCATGTAATTATTTATTACTTGATATCTTGTAAGATCAATAGGATGGTCGCTTGTTAAATCACTATAAACTTTTTTATGAGTTTTACCGAATTTAATTGCATTATAACCGCCGTTGCAATCTGGTAATTTTTGTTTGACAATATCGGCTTCAATTGTAACCCCGAGATGATTCGCTTGTCCCGTTAAATCTGCAGCTGTGTGATAATCTTTATCCGTTTTGAAGGCGGAGTTACGTAAGTAGCACCAAAGTATTGTTACCATACCAAGTTCGTGTGCATATTGAAAAGCTTCACTTACTTCAATAATCTGCCGTGCACTTTCTTCCGAACCAAAATAAATTGTAGCACCGACGGCAGCAGCACCCATATCAAATGCTTGATCAACACTTGCAAACATTATCTGATCATATTTATTCGGATAGGTCAATAATTCATTGTGATTCAGTTTAACAATAAATGGGATTTTGTGCGCATATTTTCTTGAAGTCATTCCTAACACGCCAAGTGTAGATGCTACTGCATTACACCCTCCTTCAAGAGCAAGTTTTACGATGTTTCCCGGATCAAAGTATTCGGGATTAGGAGCAAATGAAGCCCCGGCTGAATGTTCAATGCCCTGATCTACCGGAAGTATAGAAACATAACCGGTTCCGGCAAGTCGTCCGGTGTTGAAAATCCAATTAAGGTTTTTTAAAACATTCGGTGAACGGTCTGATTGGATAAAAATTCTATCTACAAAATCGGGACCGGGTAAATGTAAATTTTCCTTAGGGAATTTTGCTGTATAGTTCAGTAAGTCATCGGCTTCCGTGCCTAAATACTCTCTTATTTTATCTATCATATCTCCCTCGTGTTTTATTTAACGTATATATGTTAAAGCAACTTCAGGAAAAAGTCAAATTAGAAATATGCGATAACGCACAGGTGTATTGTCAATAAATCCGTTTTTGAACGTAAAACATCATAATGTACTGTACCATTATTTTGATCAACATTGATTGAACCTTCGGCAAGATATTCTGCTTCCGTTCCGAACATGTAACGGGCTTTTACGTCGAGATATAAAACTCCAACATCACCTAAACCCTCGGCTAATTTAATAAGCAAACCTGCACTCCCGCCGTAACTCCACGTATAATCATCAAAGTTTGTTGAACGGGCAATCTCTTCGTTATTCCATTCGCTTTCAATATTTGTCGAGGTAAAAAAAATAAGCTCCACCGAATAATCCTTCAATATAAGGTCTAACTGTTCCGGTGAATGGAGATACCTGAAATAATAAATGGAAATTTGCTAAACTGTTTGTTCTGTTAACATCAACATATACATCGGGATTGGTAATACTAAATCTTCTTTTAAAAGATTCTTCACCATAAACAAGATAACCGATATTAATACCGACTGTAAAAGGTCTCATTTTACTAGGCGTCCAAATCGTACCATGTACTTAAAATCCATAACCCAACCGGTCGACATTTTCTTTAAATTCACCTTGAGGAAAACCAAGCATAAAGCTCCCGCCAATTGTCTGCCCTTTTGTTATTGATGTTATCATTAAGGATAGAAGGAATAGAAGCACAACTTTTTTCATAAATAAACTCACTTTTTTTATTATTCATAAATATAATGATTTCGCATGGTGTTTGACGGAGTGGAAAGTAAAAAGTTCAGTTAGTTAAACGAAATTTCCCATTGATAAGCTTTTTTAAGAAGTTTGGCATAATCCTCAAACAAGATTTCCTTTGCCCCAAACATTGCGAGATGTTCGGTAAAATATTGAACATCCAAAACTTTGTATCCTTTTTCGTTAAGTCGCTCCAAAAGTTTAACCAAAGCTGCTTTTGAAGCTTGCGGTTTTTTTGAAAACATCGATTCACCGAAAAATGCGCCACGGAAAGTTACTCCGTATAATCCGCCGATCAATTTATTTTTATCATAAACTTCAACCGAATGCAGATGACCCAAATCCATTATTCCTTTGTACGCATTAATGAGCTTTTCATTAATCCAAGTTTCATTCCTATCGGCGCAATTTCTGACCACTTCCATCGTTTCATTATCGAATGTATAAGTGAAATTTGTTTCTTTCATAAACCTTTTTAATGATCGAGGAATGTTATATGAGTCTAAGGGAATAATTGTACGAACCTCGGGCATATACCAATTTATCTTTCCAGATTTTTCTGCCATAGGAAAAGCGCCCCGGGCATAAAGCAGTATCATGTTTTTGGGGTTAAGAAGATCAATATTTTTCGGGTTATTATTCATCAACTTCGACTTCATATTTTTCAATTGCTTCGGAGAATTTCTGTTTGTCATATAATTCATTTCCTTGCTTGTAGTAAACAATCGAAAGGTCGATTGCACTTTCGCAGGAAATTATTAGAAAAATATAAACCGTAAATAAAATTTTTGTAAACATTTTTCTTGTTGTTTTCGGATTTTCGGCAAATTTACTTATAATTTGTGCTATCTAAAATAATAGATTACTATGATAAAAATAAAAACAGAAACTTTATCTATTCTTTATGCACTCGGAGCTGTGTTGTTGTGGTCAACGGTGGCAACAGCTTTTAAGCTAACATTGGAGGGGTTAAATTATGCACAATTACTTTTTTATTCTTCAGTAACAAGTACCGCTGTTTTACTCATCTTTGCTTTTCGTGAATCTAAGAAAGAAGTTCTAAATATTTTCAAGGGGAATGAGATTTTTAAGAATATCATTTTGGGTCTTTTCAATCCATTTCTATATTATCTTGTTTTGTTTCAAGCATATTCACTATTACCGGCACAGGAAGCGCAGCCTCTAAATTACACCTGGCCTATAATGATTTCTGTTTTCTCTGTAATATTTCTCGGACAAAAATTAAGTCTACGAACAATAATAGGATTAGTTTCCGCTTTCTTTGGAGTTATAGTAATTGCAACACGCGGAGATTTATTCGGATTATCTTTTCATAATTTATTTGGTGTTATACTTGCAGTCGGCAGTTCGTTAATTTGGGCTGGATTTTGGACGATGAGTTTAATAGATAAAAGAAAAAACTCCATTAAACTTTTTGCTTCTTTCTTATTCGGTTCTTTTTTTACGTTTTTCTTTGTACTGTTATTCGACTCATTCCATATTTCGTCAATCGGTTATTTATTCGGTGCTGTTTATATAGGTTTGTTCGAAATGGGAATTACTTTCTTTTTGTGGATGAAAGGTTTGCAGTTGAGTATAAACAAAGCAAAGACTTCAACGCTTGCTTATCTTTCACCATTTATTTCACTAATATTTATTGCGTTAATACTTGGAGAGATAATTAGATTGTCGTCAATAATAGGATTGGTTTTTATTATTGGTGGAATTCTTTATCAGCAGTTAGAAGGAATTAAATTTAGAAAATTTGTAAAGTAAGGGGAGAGTTATGAATTACAAAGCAGACGAAAATCGATATCAAAAAATTCCATACAGAAGATGCGGAAGAAGTGGTATTGTACTTCCAATAATATCTTTGGGGTTGTGGCATAACTTTGGAGATGTTGATGATTTTGAAAACGGAAGAAAAATTTTATTAACAGCTTTTGATAACGGGATTACTCATTTCGATTTAGCGAATAATTATGGTCCGCCTTACGGTTCTGCAGAAAAGAATTTCGGCAAAGTATTAAAGAGCGACTTAAAACCATATCGTGATGAACTAATTATATCAAGCAAAGCGGGTTATGATATGTGGTCTGGTCCATACGGAAATTTCGGTTCGCGAAAATATCTAATTGCAAGCTGCGATCAATCTTTAAAAAGAATGGATTTGGATTATGTTGATATTTTTTATCATCACAGACCCGATTATGATACGCCGTTAGAAGAATCAATGATGGCTCTTGATCAAATTGTGAAAAGCGGGAAAGCACTTTATGCCGGTATTTCAAATTATCCTGCAGATAGAACAGCAGAAGCAGCAAAAATTATGAGAGAACTTGGAACACCATTATTAATTCATCAACCCAAATACAGCATGTTTGAAAGATGGATAGAAGGTGATTTAATAAATACATTAGAAAATGCAGGGATTGGTGCAATTGTTTTTTCGCCTCTCGCACAAGGATTGTTGACAAATAAATATTTAAAAGGAATTCCCAAAGATTCACGAGCAGGTAAAGAATGGGGATTTTTAAAAAGAGAAGAAGTCAATCAAAGGATTGATAAAGTAAAGAAATTAAATGAAGTCGCAACTCAACGTGGACAATCACTAGCGCAAATGGCAATTGCATGGGTACTTCGTCACCCGGTTGTTACTTCTGCTTTAATTGGAGCGAGTAAAGTGGAACATGTAATGGAATTAATAAAAGTACAAGATTGCTTAGATTTTACTGACGAAGAGTATAATAAGATTGAATTAATTTTAAATTCTTGATTAAGTATTAAGCATCCAATTTAAAAGTTTGACCGATTTCATCAATGGCAATTTTGGTTTTATAATTTTGCGAGGCAGTCAACATTCTGTCAATTGGTTCGTTGAAGGGTTCTCTACCTTGTTGAAATGTTTTTGTGTGCATCGGTATAAAATATTTCGCATTGATATTGTCAGCCATTTCCAAAGCTTGTTCTGGGGTGCAGTGACTAATTAACCAAGGATCATAAGCGCCGATCGGCATTAATGCAATATCTACGTTTTCATTTTTTTTATTTCTAGTTTTTTATGCATTCGCATATCGCCGCCGAATAAAATCGATTTGCCGTTTTGTTTTAGCAAGTATGCATTGTAACTTCTTCCTTCTTTCATAAAACCGCGAGAGCGATCCTTTTCCCAAGGAAATCTCCAACCAAAATGTTCAACTTCTAATGCTGTGAAATTAATTCCATTTAGTTTCAGCTCATCATTCCAGTCCATTACGTTTAATGATTTCCAGGGGAGGTTTTCAATTACATCTTGTGTTAAGTATGCGGTAATAACATCAATTTCTCCAGAGTATTCATTTGCAAAATCGGATAGTGTCGGATAATCCATATGATCCATATGCGCATGTGAAAGCAAAATTATATCCGGTTTTGGAATTTCATCAAATGTTAAAGCCGGTGGTGTCATTCGTGATGGACCAATACTTGTCCCGAAGAAATAAATACCGACTCTATCTTTTAATACAGGATCGGTCAATATCCATTTACCGAAAAAATTGATTAGCATTGTTGAATGACCTATCCAAGCCACCGTAATTTCGTCATTAGACCACTGATACGGAGTAGGTTTGAAATTAAGCGGAATTAAATTGGAAGCTTCAATTTCGTTTTTCAGTAAAAATCCCGGTAATAAATATGAACCTAAAGTGGCAAATAAACTTTTCTTTATAAATTTTCTTCTTGTTGATTTCATTCAGGCTAAACATATAAGATGAAAAAAAGATTCAATTCGATAAAAATATTTTGCGGGACAATGTCTTGATACTTGTGTCTTGCTACCACGTCAGAGACGGGCAGGCTTGATACTAATCAAAACTCAACTTTGTTTGTCAGCTCGTTTACATCATCCGGTTTAATCGGGAAATGTTCTGAAAGTACTTTGCCGACTTCATTGATTCCGTAAATTAATCCTTCTGTATAATGTCCGAGTTTAAATTCATTTTGTATTTCGTTTCGAATATTATCCCAAACAATTTGTTCAACTTTTTCATTTATACCGGAATCGGCAAGAACGTAAAATTTTCTCAACAGTAAATTAACGTAAATTAAAATACCGGTGTTATCACGAGTGTTATTCATACCCAATTTAAAAAATTCTTCCTCTGCAAGTTTTTTTGCATCTGATTTACCGAAAAAAGGAATATCATCTTTAATAGCAACACGAATTTCACCGGCAGTTGTTTTCTCTGCATCTTTTATCGATTCGGAGATTCGGAGAAAATCATCATCCGTAAAAAAGTGATATATCAAGTTCTCTTTCATTTGATGAGAAAAATATCAATTTGTTTGATGGAAGTAAACTAAGTATGGAAAAATAATGAGTAGGGAGTTGCAAGTATTTCATCTGATTCAACGATGTCATTCCCACAAAAAGCATGTGGGAATGACAAAAAAGAAAAATAATTAGAATTAATTTATCAACTCAAATTTGATTTCCGCTCGGCACAAGTTTATTTTTGTACGAATAGTTGTGGAAATCATTAAGTATAAACGGAGATAAAATGTACAAAGTAGTTTTAATTAGACATGGTGAAAGTGTTTGGAATAAGTTAAATCTATTTACCGGTTGGACGGATGTTGATCTTTCAGAAAAAGGAATTCAAGAAGCAATTGATGGTGGAAAAATTCTTAAAGAAGAAGGATACACTTTTGATATTGCTTACACTTCTGTATTAAAGAGAGCAATCAAAACATTAAACATTGTTTTAGATGAAATGAATTTGGATTGGATTCCGGTTGTTAAAAATTGGCGGTTGAATGAAAGACATTACGGTGCTTTACAAGGATTAAACAAAGCCGAAACTGCAGAAAAATACGGAATGGATAAAGTGATGGAATGGCGAAGAAGTTTTGATACGCCCCCTCCCGCACTAGAAGAAACAGATGATCGTTATCCGGGCAAAGACCCGAGGTATGCTGATTTATCGAAAGAAGAACTTCCGTTAACGGAAAGTTTAAAACTCACAATTGATAGATTTCTACCTTATTGGCATGAGACAATTGCTCCGATGATTAAATCAGGGAAAAAAGTTGTAGTTGTTGCTCATGGTAATAGTCTGCGGGCTTTAGTTAAATATCTTGACAATATTTCCGAAAAAGAGATTGTTAGTCTTAATATTCCAACAGGTGTTCCTTTGGTTTATGAATTAGACGAAAACTTAAAACCGATTAAAAATTATTATCTCGGTGATCAAGAGAAAATACAAGCAGCAATTAATTCCGTAGCAAAACAAACAGAGAAGAAGTAGTTTAGCGAAAACCCCGGGATTTTTCTGATAAAGAATGGAATGGATAAATTTTGGCTGCCGAATTGTTTCGGACAAATCATGGGGTTTTAATTCGAGCGTTTGGGGTTGAAACTTTTTCCTTGATTTTAACTCTCTTTTTACCAATTTTCGTTTCAAATTAAATGATTTTCAAGGGGATTTATGTCAAAAAAAATATTGCTCCTTTTCACGTTTGCCTTTTCACTTTTCACTTCAGTAAATGCTCAAACAGTATTTGGTAAATATGCCGGTGAATTTTTAGCAATTGGTGTCGGCGGTCGTGCTTTAGGAATGGGAGGCGCACACACGGCAATTGTTAATGATGTAACTGCCGGTTACTGGAATCCTGCCGGTTTGGCAAGAATAGATTATCCGCAAGTAGCTTTAATGCACGAAGAACATTTCGGTGATCTTGTAAATTATAATTACGGCGCCGTTGCAATTCCTTACGGGAAAGATATGAGTTTTGGTTTGAGTGTTATTCGTCTCGGGGTTGACGGAATACCCGACACACGCGATGCACTTTATGATGCTAACGGTGACGGAATTTTAGATATAAATACCGATAGACTCGATTATTCCAAAATTACAGAGTTCAATAATACCGATTGGGCTTTCTATCTCACTTTTGCAAAAAGACATTCCGATAATTTTTACTGGGGAGCCAATGTTAAAGTAATTAGAAGAGATTTAGCTGAGTTCAGCGCAACCGGTGTTGGATTTGATATTGGTGCGGTTTATATGCCTTATGAAAACTTTTACTTGGGGGCGACAGTTCAAGATGTTACAACAACTTTAGTTGCATGGAGTACCGGGAGAAATGAGTTGATATCTCCAACTGCAAAAGTCGGTGCTGCTTATGCATTTCATGTTTTGGGTGGAAGATTAATGCCTGTGCTTGATCTCGATATTCGGTTTGAAGGCAGAGAGTTTGCTTCTTATTTTAATATTGGTCCGGTTAGTTTTGATTCTCATTTCGGGTTGGAATATACTTATGATAATTTGTTCTCGGTTCGTGCCGGTTATAACGATGTTAAACAGTTTACAATCGGTGCCGGAATAAAATTACCGAAGATCTATATTGATTATTCTTTCGCAAGAATGAGTCAATCCGAAACCGAAAGATTACCGGATACGCATAGAATTTCGTTAATGCTTTCACTTGAAGAACCGAAGTTTATGAGAGATATAAATTAATCTTCTCAGATATTTGGTAAATCAAATATCTACCACTATTATAAAATTGTTAAATTAAGGGAGAATTATTCTCCCTTTTTTATTTGGTGACATTTGAAAGCAAAACTAAAATTAATTACTGCTGCAATAACTGTTCTCTTCTTCTCCTGCGCGGGACCCTCTTCACTTTATGAAGTTGATTATCCGTTATTACCTGATTTAGCCGCATCAAAAACAACCGGTTTAAAAGTTAACATTCCCAAAGGCTGGTTCTCGGCAGAAGACAACCAAAAAGAAATTATTGATCTTTGGTTGATTAGAGATGACTACAATGCAAGTATTTCATTTATTACAATAAATCCGGATGAAGAAATAATAAAAAGTTCTGCAAAATTCGGTTTGAAAAAGATAGAAGAGTATTCACGCCTCAATAATAAAATAGCACATCAGAATAATTTTGTTGACTTGTTAAAAAATGAAGTCTTTGAACTAAACGGTAATGAATTCCGTGCTTATCAATTCAGCGGATCGGGGAATTTATACCGTGTAGTTGTTTTCAAGTATAAAGATAAATTTTACGAATCTACTGCCGCAGTAAAACCCGGTCAACCAAATACAGAAATAAAAAAAGTTTTTTCAACTCAAAATTCAGTTCTGAATTCGATAAAATAATTTTTTACAGGCAACTTTTTTAATGCTTTCGCATCTTTAATGAAAAAGAAAAATTGAAGCATACTTCAAATCAAATATTAGAGTTTACGATTATTTATAATCAGTATAAGGGATACATATTTAATTATGTCTCCAAAATGCTGAACGATAAAACTTTATGCGAAGATGTAGTTCAAACAGTTTTTTTGAAACTTTATGAAAATGCGGAATTAATTAGAGATAAGGAAAGTACAAAATCATGGTTGTTTACTACGGCAAGAAATGAAGTCTTTTCGATTTATAGAAAGAAAAAAGTTAGGAAAATTGTTCATTCGATTGAAGATGAAGAAGAGTTTGGTGTAAATGAAAATTCAGTCCCCGAAGATTACGAAATGAAAGAAATAAAAGAATTACTACAAATTGAGTTAGACGATCTTCCCGATGAACAAAGGGAAGTTTATTTACTTAAAGAATACGGACAACTTAGCTACAAAGAAATCTCCGGTACTTTAGGAATAGACGAAGGATTAATAAAGAGCAGGTTGTATAAAACGCGTCAAAAATTAATTAGAAGATTAAGTAAAGTTTTAAAGTAGGAAAAAGTTATGAATACAGAACAACTTATTAAAATGGTAAATGAATTTTTAGACGGTGAGCTTCCAAAGGAAAAAGAAAATTCATTATTCGCCGGACTTGGTAATGATGAAACTGCCCGCGAGTATTTTAAAAAACTAAATTCATTGAAATTCGTTACTAATGAAATGACGGAAACTTTTCCGCAAAAACTTGATATGAAAATATTAACCGGATTAAAAGACAAAGCGCCTGTTAGTCCATTTCATCTAATAAAATCAAGATCAATTACTTATGTAAGCTTACTGCTTTTGTTTATGTCTTTACTTACCGGTTATTATTTGTTCGAACAGACGAATATAAAGAAAGAAGAACTTCTGATTGCGAAAGCAAAAATTGAACAGCAAGAGAAATTAATAAACTTGGTGATGACTAATCAGCTTAGTCCCGTTACTGTTTATCCGGCTTATGAAAATGAAATAATAATTAAAGCAGACTTATGAGGTGTGAAATGAAAAAAATAGTTTTACTAACAATCGTAGTTTTTATGACCTCCTGTGTTGAAAAGGAAGACGGCATAAAAGTAATCAAAAATTATGATGACATTTATTATCCGAAAGCAGAAGTAGAAAGTAAAATTGATACAGAAGAAGAATTCGATAAAGTAATTAATGATTTGAGAGAGGTTGCTTCGAATTATGTTGATGGTTTTTCGCAGCCGGCTGTTGTGAAATTTAATCACAGAATTTATATAAGCGAAAAAGGAAAAGTAGATGCAGTAAAAGAAATTACTTCCGTTTCTTCTCAAATGATAAAGAATGAAAATGTGAAAAATATTTTCGGTAATGAAGCAACTAATCTTTTAGTAAAAGCTGCCGATAAATGGTTATTCTCACCTGCGGTTAAAGATGGCAACCCGGTTAAATTCAGAGTTGATTTGATTTATAGTATTAAGTTTGGTCAAGAAGGAGATATAGTCGAAGAAACTTCTACTTTTAAGTCGGTTGCTCGTTCTAAAATTAGTGAAAATGATGTTTACTATGTTGTTGTTGAGCAGCAGCCGACTCCTATCGGTGGATTGCAGGCTATTCAAGAAAAAATAAAATATCCCGCAAAAGCAAAGAACGAAGGCATTGAGGGGAGAGTCTTTGTTAAAGCCTACATCAACGAAAGGGGGGAAGTTGATGAAGTAACTTTACTTAAAGGCATTCATAATGAATGTGATTCGGTAGCTATGGCTGCAATTAAACAAACTAAATTCACACCCGGTATGCAAAGAGGTGAACCTGTTAAAGTTCAGGTCTCCATACCGATTGTTTTTAAACTGCAATAGGGGGATTTAATATGAAAACAAAATCAATAGCCGGTATTATTTCTTTGGTCTTATTTTCAATTCTTTTGTTTGGAATACAAACTTAAATTTCTGCTCAATCAATTAATGAAGATGATTATCTAAAAATAAGACACTAATTTCACGAATTGACACGAATTAACTTGAATTGAAATTCATGAGATTCGGGTCTTAGGACTAATTTACCAGGCGACAAATGTCGTAATAGCCCCAAGCTATTCATATTCAACTCCTTCGGAGTTGCCTCATAAAAAGTCTAAAATACATAATTAGTTTCTATGACTGCGAAGCAGTCAAATATAAATAGCCCCGTGTGGAACACGGAGAAAAAGAAAACAGATATAGAAAAAGAACCCTGAAGGGGTTCAATAAAATATTGCGGCAATTTATAGCGGAAGAGAATTAATAGTAACATAAACGTGATATATTCATCAGTATTGTAATTAATATTATTTAATTATAATTTTTTATTAACAATTAAAGGTGATTATTGAAAAAAATTTTACCTCTTTTAGTGATAACAAATTAATCAACTAAGCAACAAGAGGTAAAAATGAAATATTCCCTCATAATTCTTACTCTTATTTTCTCAGCAAGATTAACCGCACAAACTACAACTTATTCAAAAGAAGAAGAAAACATGATTCAATATGTCAACATGGGATTGGCGTATTCGTTAAAGTATGAATCACCCGAACGAGTTAAGCTCGTTATTGATTCTTGTTGGAATTTCCTCGAACGTTATCCAAATTCTTTTGCAAAGCCAAATGTGTTTACTTATTTGCTTGAAATGAACGCTATTTATCAGATGACCTGAAGGAAATTAATCCTTTGATTGATTCTGTTCTTTATTACGATAGTTTACCGACAACTAAACTAAGAATTGGGGAACTATTAATTGAAAGAAATTTGGATATTGAGAAAGGACGGGAATTTGTATTTAAAGCTATGCCCAATTTAACCGTTCCTTTGCATCTTTGTAAATCTCATCTGATCTTAGCAAAAACAGACATGCAGCTTGGTAAATATGCATCTGCTGAATTGAATTTAAAAAAGGCAATCGCCATAGATTCAACAAGAAGTGATGCTCTTTATGAGTACAATAATTTTTTGATAATGCGCGAAGCCCCTCAGCAAGCGATGATAATGCAAGATAAAATTAATCAACTAAACGAAAAGGCAAAGGATAGGTTCATCAATAATGCAGGTATTAATCCTAATGTTAACAAGTATGTTTCCGACATACCTCTTTATGACATGGATAGCAATCTGGTTACGCTTCATAACTTGAAAGGAAAAATTGTTGTTATTAACAGATTTAATTTTTGGTGCAAATTATGTGTATATGAATTCCCGGCTTTACAAAAACTGAAAAGAGAATTTCCGTCGGTTGAATTTGTATTCATAAACTCAGGTCCGGGTGAAGACCCTGCAGAATTGCGTGAAAAATATTTCCCTAAAAAGGAATTCAGTTTTTTGAAAAACGAGACTGTACTTTTTGTTACTAAAAACTACTTTGACAAAATTTATGGGTCGAGTATTCCTCATACTCTAATTGTAGATAAAAAAGGAAACGTAAGGTTAGATTACGTTGGTTATAGAAAAGAGCTTGAAGATATTCTAAGAGATAAACTAATAGATCTTTTGAATGAGTAAAAAGAATCCCGTAGTCTTTAAAGACTGTGGGATTCTAAAAACAACTAAAAACTCATTATATCGCTGTAAATAATAAATGCCATCAACATCAACAAAACAATAAATCAAAAATTCTGAATTGTATTAGATTCATTTTGGAATTCCGTTTCAGTTTAAATTGGGTTTTGAATCGCAGAAGTGATTTTGTTGTATCTAACATATTTGTTATATTCCGCTTGTGAAGTGGAGTATTGAATACTATAGCAAAGATGTTCAAAAGAATATTCTTTCTTTGCCTTCCGGGTTATTAGCACGGTATTTAAGGTTAACAGATTTAATGCTTGAATTTGGCTCTAATTTGGGAATGCCTCATACAAAGTTTTTGGAAGATGGTTTAATTGAACTTAGGGTGAAAGGTAAAGAGGGAATTGCACGGATATTTTACTGCACATTAATTCAAAATAGAATTGTGATGCTTCATTCATTTATTAAAAAATCAAATAAAACGCCAAAGAAAGAAATACAAATAGCTAGAGAAAGAATGAAAGAGGTAATAAAAAATGACACACGAAGAACTAAAAAATAAAGCACTTAAAAAAGCTTCGGTAAAAAAGGAATATGAAAAACTAGAACCGGAATTTACATTACTAAGAGAAATGCTTCGAGCAAGAAATAAAGCCGGTCTTAGTCAAGCACAAGTAGCTAAGAGAATGGGAACGAAATCTACCGCAATAACAAGACTAGAATCATCTCTAAGTTCCGGGAAACATTCTCCGTCTTTGGCAACAATTAAAAAATATTTGGAAGCATTAGATTGTCGTTTGGAAATCAAAATTACTCATAACTAAAATTTAAAATAGTCAGTTTAAGTTGGATTAAAAGGAAGGCATTCAAAAGATGGCATCTGTTTGAAAGATGCCATCTTTATTAAAACTACAAACTCATTATATCACTGTAAATTATAAATGCCATCAACATCAACAAAACAATAAAACCAAAATTCTGAATTGCGATTTTAACTTTAACCGGAAGTTCTCTTCGCATTATTCCTTCAATGATAATAACCACGAAATGTCCGCCGTCTAAGACAGGGAAGGGAAGGAAATTCAAAATTGCTAAACTCAAACTCAGCATTGCTAAAAAGTATAAGAAAGAAATAATCCCGGTATCCGCACTCTTAGCTGCAAATTGGGCAATCTTAACCGGTCCGCCGAATACTTGATCGAATTCAACATTACCGATAATAACATTTTTAAACATCGAAAAAGTAAGAACAGTAATTTGACCGATATTATTTATGCTTTCTTCAAATGATCTGAAGAAACCAAAAGTTTCGTATTTAATTGGACCTGTATACGCGTCGGCGATGTAAATTCCAATCTTACCGTCAAAACCTGAAGTAACAGCTGTTTTTACGGTATCCTCATCTCTCAGAATAACCAAAGCAATTTCTTGTTCTTTGTTTGATGAAATAATATTTATTGCTTCTTGGCTGTTGTTTACTATAATTCCGTTCATCTCAAGAAAAATATCACCGGCTTGAATTCCCGCAGCTTCGGCAGGAGAATTTTTCATTACTTCGGAAATAAACGGTTGCGTATGCCCGAATGGCAGCATAAAACTTTTTTGAGCACTTTCTGCTATTAATTCCTTAGGAATATTTAGTTCAACAACTTCATCTTCTCTAAGTACGGTTACAGTTAAATCTCTTCCGATATTTTGAACAAGAAGATTATTTACGACATCTTCCCAGTTGTTTACCTCTTTATTATTGATCGATAAAATTTTGTCGTAGGATTGAAAACCTGCTTGAGCGGCGGGAGTGTCTTTTTGAATATATCCCAAATCGGTTGTGTCAATAATCTGTTTACCTTGAAAGAAGTTTATTCCCCAAAGAATCAGTATTGTGAGTGTAAGATTCATCATCACACCGGCGGATATAACAAATAATTTTTTCGGTGTCGATTTAGCTCTGAATTCATATGGCTTCGGTTCAGTTTTGGAAAATTTAGTATCGAAACTTTCGTCAATCATTCCGGAGATTTTTACATAACCGCCGAGAGGGAGCAAACAAATTCTGTAATCTGTATAATCACCGCCGTCCCAATCTTTTGGAAGCGGACCGAATGTAAAACCGGTAATTTTATTATAACCGAGTACTCTTCTTCCGTAGCCGATTGCAAAAACTTCTGCACGCATACCTGCAATTTTTGCTGCAAGAAAATGCCCCGCTTCATGAACAAAGACCAAAATTCCAATTGTAATAGCAAAATAAATTATATAGTCCATAACACTTTCAATTAATTATCGAATAAGTTTTTTGCAAACTCTCTCGTTTGACGATCACATTCATAAATTGTTTCCAAGTTTGGAGATCTGTGATTTTCAATTTTATCGAGAGAAGATTTTATTATTTGCGGAATATCTGTAAAAGAGATTTTTCCGTTTAAAAATTTGTCAACCGCCACTTCATTTGCGGCATTAAGAATACATGGAGTTGTTCCGCCGGTTTCCATTACTTTATATGCTAATGCCAGACATTCAAACTTCTCAAAATCCGGTTCAAAGAAAGTAAGTTCTTTTAATTTTGGAAGTCTCGTCTCAACATAACTGCAACCTAACCTTTCCGGGAAAGTCAATGCATATTGAATCGGAAGTTTCATATCGGGCAAACTTAACTGTGCTTTAATTGAACCGTCAATGAATTCAACCATTGAGTGAATAATAGATTGCGGATGAACAACGACTTCAATTTTATCTTTTATTAAACCGAACAACCAATGAGCTTCAATAACTTCCAATCCTTTATTCATCATTGTCGCCGAATCAATTGTAATTTTATTTCCCATTTTCCAATTCGGATGAGCAAGCGCTTGATCAACAGTTACCATTTCAAGATCGTGTTTTTCCAAATTAAGAAAAGGACCACCTGAAGCAGTAAGAATTAATCTTTCTATGTAATCTTTCTCTTCGCCGATTAAGCATTGAAAAATTGCGCTGTGTTCTGAATCAACCGGGATAAGTTCGGCGTTGTAATTATAAATCATCTCAGTAATTAATTCGCCGGCAACAACAAGAGTTTCTTTATTTGCTAATGCGATTCTTTTCTTTCGTTTGATTCCTTCAATAGTTGGGGATAAACCTGCAAAACCGACTAAAGCAGTAACCATAATATCATAATTGCTGTTCTTTGCTATCTCTATCAGACCATCACTTCCTGACAGAACTTCGCATTTTCCTTTTATGCGTTTCCGCAATTCGGATGCTTTGTTTTTATCTGTAACAACAACATATTCAGGATGAAATTCATCAACCTGTTTTTCCAGATCAACAATATTTGAATTAACGGTTAACCCGGTTACATTAAAATTATCCGGGAAAGTTCGAATTACATTTAATGTATTGACACCGATTGAACCGGTTGAGCCA
>Ga0129302_1001169_pt1 | contig 19694 bp, 9 predicted proteins | sample BlaSprsedimmetaG_FD_94476 | JGI IMG/M metagenome (GOLD analysis project Ga0129302, IMG submission 94476) | Hot spring sediment bacterial and archeal communities from California, USA to study Microbial Dark Matter (Phase II) - Blank Spring... | ecosystem: Environmental > Aquatic > Thermal springs...
ATGCAATACATCACATCTTTAAACTTCGACAGGTTCCACACACCTGTATTATCCGCGGTTACAAGTTTCTTATCATCGATCAGGATATCGAATTTTCGGCCACCCCATTCGGCTCCCCAGTAGCGTGCAAACAGGCTTAAATTGGTCTCAAAATTTGTTGCCATATCGTAACTAAAATATCCGCCATCGCGGGCATCACGCCAAAACTCATTAAATTGGTTGCCGGAATAGGAATTCTCTTTTTGCATGGCATGATCGGTTTCCGGTTGTTGTTCGCCTGTGGCGACATAGTCGATGGTGCGTTTTTCGAGGGCAAGCCTTTCCTTTTCCAGGTTGGCCAGCGAATCCAGATAGGTCTGGTAGCCGTCATTTGTCAGGGCCAGCCAGTACATCATATATCGGGCGTCGTGGATTTGAAAAAAAGGTTCCAACGTAAGTTCCATTGGATTGATCATTGTAACATTGAGTTTGAAGTTTAATGGCTTGTTTTCTATCGGCACCAGTTTGCTGCCGACATTTTGAATATCATCTTCGATCAGGATCGGCGCTTGGTCAACAGGCAAGTATTCGCCGCCCGCATACTGTCCCCAGCGGCCGTCACCGGCGATCAGGCCTTGTAAATCTTCGGTTCCGGTTTTTGCCCCGAGCAGAATAGGTCCGTGCATGAAAGCGATATACTCCGGAACGTTGGGCATGTGTTCGACGGTATTGCGCATCGGCAACGTCATTTTGACCACATCGCCCTTTTTCCATTTCCTCTCGATCCTGACGTAAGACGAGGGAAGAGAGGAATAGGAAACCTTCTTTCCGTTAACCGTAATTTTCAAAGCGTCTTTGCTCACCCAGCCCGGATAGCGCGCCAACAAGGTGAACCTGGAAGAGCCTTCTGTGACCGTTAGTTTTGTCTGCTCCTCGTATGGGAAATGGGTTTCCTGTTTGATTTTGATGCCTTTGGCTTTCCAGTCGAGTTCTGAGGCGATAAACAGATTCAGGAAAAGAGAATCATTCGAATGGGTGTAGATGAACGGGTTATATTTGCCGTGGTTTTCCATGCCCGTTCCGACACAACACCACATGGCTTCGTTTGGCGCCGAATAAACCCGGTAATGGCGGGGACGCGCCGGCGTGAAATAGACATAGCCGCCATGTCCGGGATGCTGGATCGATAGAATATGGTTGAATAACGTACGCTCGTAATAATCGAGATATCGAGCCGCCGGATGCGGCCGGCACATATTCTCGGTCAACTTGAGCATATTGTATGAATTGCACGATTCCGGCCCGTCGTTGACATGGACAAAATCGATGCACGAGGCGACACTGGGGAAATGCTCTCGTCTGCTGTTTCCCCCGAAAGCCAGGGAACGATTGGCGGTCACCGTTTCCCAAAAGAAACAGGCCGCTTTATCATATTTGTCATCATTATCCAATTCTGCAATTCTTTGGAAACCAACAAATTTAGGGATTTGCGTATTGGCGTGTTTGTTGTCCAGATTGTCAATTCCTTCCGCCAAAGGATCAAGAAACGCCCGGTGGGAGTAGCGTTTTGCCGCCGTCAAATATTTTTCATCGCCGGTGATCTGATAGGCATCGGCAAAGATTTCGTTCATGCCGCCATGTTCCATATTCAGCATTTCCTGCATTTGTTCATCGGTAAGGGCGGCAGTGACGCTGATTCCCCAATCGCAGAATTTCAGGAACAGGGCTTTGGCGTCTTCATCGTCGCAATACAGCCAGGCGTCTCTCAGGCCTGCGTACATCTTGTGCAAATTATAAAACGGCGCCCAGGATGAAAAATAAATGCTGAAATCGCCCTTTTTAAAGGCCGACCATAATTTTTCGCTGTTTGGAAAACCTCCCACATAACCGATTCCCCATTCGGAATGGTTCATCGCGTTTGCTTCCTGACATTGTTTGAGCTCAGAAAGCATATATTCCATCAGCTCCCTGCACTCGGCGTTTCCCGTGGCGGCATAGTTCATCGCCATTGCGGAAAGGTAATGACCCCCGATATGTCCGTCAAGTCCGTCCCAGTTGGGATAACATTCCGCCTTTTTAGGCAATCCGGCTTCTTTGCGGTACGGAGCGAGCAAACGGTCCACATCATATTTCAGGAGAACCTCGATGTTAAGGTCGCGGGCCTGTTTGAACGGGCCGTCCAGTAATATGACATCGCCTAACGGAAATACGCTGGGGTACAACTTGTCTTGCGCCTGAACGATTGCGCTTAACAGAAGCGAAATAAAAACGACATGAATTGTTCTCCGGAACATCTGATAACCCCTTAATTTGTCAAAACATCCACTTCGGCATAGCCGATATTATTGTTGCCCTCGGTATTGGCCAAAGCCCGCAATTTGATATAACGGGCATATACAGGATTAAAACTCTTGATTTGCCATACAGGGTTATTTTTGATATTGGGGAATTCACCCTGGTCGGCTAATTTCCAACCAACTTTATCGGTCGATACATAAAACTCATAATTGGCAATAATTCCCGAACTCCACTTGTTTTGATCCGGAAGGTATTTAAAATCACATATATTGTATTTATTGCCTAAATCGATTACTAAGTCCATTGGCATTTTATTGTTTCGCTGATGCCAAACGGTAGCAGGATTGCCATCAAGAATAAATCTTGTATTCTCATCTACAATTCCAAGTATTTTCCAATCTTTCCGGCAAATGTCAAATTCTTCAATGGATATAGGGCTGCTTTTCCCTGAGGTTGGATCGTATGCGATTGCTTTCACTTCTATTTTACCTTCGGTCATTACCGGCCCGATATATTTTGCCGATTCAGGTGTAGGCACGCTTCCGTCAAATGTGTAATAAAAATGTGAGCCAATATCATCTGATGAAATACATACATCGCCTTCCTGGTTTCTTGAAATAAAAGGGGCATTGAGTATTGATGGGGCATTGTAAACACCAATAATTGAAATCAAGGGGCAACTTTTCGAATCGGTCATATTAATTCTGACTTTTGAAGCATTAATACTTGGGAATCTTACAATACGTTTATAACCAATAGTCGTACCACTGGCTATCTCATTCCAGTTACCATCAACATAAGCTTCTATTGTGAAACTTCTAACCCTTTGTCCTAAACGGATATATTCCTGTGCCATAAATCTGTTAAACAAAACAGGCTTGCCAAAATCTATAGTTAACGAAGCTTTTGTAACGCTGTCATCGGTTGCCCAGTATGTTTCTTTGTTGCCATCAATTGCTTTTGATGCTGAGAATTCCTTTGCATTGCCACGGACATTGGTTGCTTCAGCTTTTGCCTTTTCAGCAAGATTTACTGCAAATGATTCTCTGATCGTTCTGGCAAATTCAAGCGCTGCTTTTTCATCTTTTTCGTGTATCAGTCCATTTGGCATTATCGGAAAGTTAAGCAACAATGTGGCATTATGCCCAATAGAATTGTAATAAATATTCATCAGGTGTGAAAGGGTTTTAACCTTATCATCCTCACTTGGATGATAGAACCACTCAGGCCTTATTGAAGTGTTAACTTCAGCGGGAACCCAGGCATTTCCTGTTTCAAGTCCAAAATGAAGCATGCCCCATTCAACTTCCCCTGTATCATTGAGCTGGCTCCAGTTGGTTTCGCCAACAAAACCTTCTTCGGTACCTACCCAGCGCAAATCGGCACGGTTTCCACCATCATTCCAAATTACAATTTTGGGTTGCAGCTCTCGTATCATCTTATATGTAGGCTGCCAGTCGTAATATGTTCTACGGTCAACGTTGCGGACATCATTAGCCCCTCCGTAGTAACCGGTTCCACCATGTGCCCCATCGAACCAAATCTCGAATATTTCACCATAGTTGGTTAGCACCTCTCTAATCTGGTTCCTGAAATAAGTTATATATTCAGGTTTTCCATAGTCGGGATGGTTCCTGTCCCAGGGTGACACATAAATGCCCAGTTTTAAGCCATATTCTTTGCAGGCATCAGCCATTTCGCGGATTACATCACCTTTGCCATCTTTCCAGGGTGCATTTTTAACGGAATATTCTGTATATTCTGATGGCCATAAGCAAAATCCACTATGGTGCTTGGCAGTAATGATTATCCCTTTCATGCCCGATTCTTTACAAATACGCGCCCACTGCCTGCAATCCAACTCTGTTGGGTTAAACAGGTTGACGTCTTCATCGCCAAAACCCCACGATTGGTCGGTGTAGGTATTTAGCGAGAAATGGACAAAAGCATAAAACTCCATTTCCTGCCACCGCAATTGGTTTTCCGAAGGGACGGGTCCAAAAGCTTTGGGGGCGTTTGTTTGTTTGCAGTTAAAGTTTACAAAACTGATTAGCGCAATAATTCCGAGAAATAATAATCTGTTCATCTTAATTGTTTTATTTAGTTTATAATGCTTCCTTTTTCAGTAATTATTACCAATCTTATTCTTACCGCCTTTTAGTAGCGTTTGCATCCCGTTCCAAACGAAAACCCCGTCTAACTGAACGGGCAAAGCAATTTCGCCGGTAACACGGTTTTCATTGTCTTTCTGTAATTTAACATGGATGTTCCCAAGCTTATGCGGCATGGTTGCATCGATAGTTTTTAAACTTCCAAAACTGGGTTCAACCCTTACAGAATTAAAACCTGGTGAAGCAGGTTTAATGCCACTTACCAGCGACAGAAAATAATAAACCGGCGATGCGCTCCAGGCATGGCAATCGGAGCGCGCCGGGTCGGGGGTTTCGGCAAAAGTGGTCAACCCGGCATTCAACATTTCCTTCCAGGGGTTTAACGCTGCTAAAAATTGATCGGCCTGCCCGGCTTTTTCAAGGGCTTCGAATAAATAAAACCTGAAATACAAGGTGCATTGCGCCAAATCTTTATCGTTGAGAATGGCGCTTATTATTCTGGCTTTATCAGTTGTTTTTGGAAATGTACCGGTTAAAATGGCCAAAACATTTGCATGTTGGCTGAAAGTGCTCTTTTCAGGGGAATCGGCTATCAATCCTTTTCTCACATCAAAACAATTTTCGAATACTGATTTCTTAATCTTATTTGCCAAATTTTTATACTCATCGGCAATGTCGTTCATTTTAAAAGCCTTGAACACATCAGAAGCTTTTTCGAGCGTGTAAACAAATTGCAGGCTAATAATTGAAGAACCGCCGGTATGTGCGGCTGGCGGATTGCCGTTATCCCATCCCTTAGAATAAGTCCAATCGACAAAACTCCACCATTCAACAGGGCCTGCCATGCCGGTGGAATCAACGCGGCTGCTGAACCAATTGAGCGTTTCCTGCATTCCGGGAATCATGGATTTGACAAAAGCCGGGTCATCATTTAGCATCCAATAATCGTACACCATAGTTACCCAAACTAACGAGAACGTCGGTATAATTTGGGTTTGGTAGGCGGGAAACCGGCTTTGTGTTATGCCTGTTGGCAATTGCGATTCGCGCAGGGCGGCAATTGCATTTTTGGTCAATCTTGAATCGCCCGAAACATAGGTTGAAACCAAAGCCTGTATCCTCGTGTCGCCAATATATTGAAGCTGTTCGTAGTATGGGCAATCGAAAAAAGTTTCGTTTGCACATAAGCGCTGGGTGCGCCAGCCAACATCCCAAATATCCTTTAACTGAGGGTTGTCGCAATGAAACGAAGCTTTTTCTTCGAAAGGATAAGCCGAATAAATGCTATAGAAATCGTTCAAAACAAGCGGTTCGTCTTTTGTTTCTATTTCCAGTTCAATATACCGGAAAGTGCGCCACCACAGTGTTTGGAAAACACGGTTGTTTCCCCCGTCACAAACAATTACATCGGAGTTGCCGGTAATTTGTTTGTTTTCAATGTCGTTCCGGTTGCCTTTATTCCCGTTACTATCGAACAGGCTTTCTGCATAAGTGAGTTTTATGGCACTTTTTCTTCCTTTCGAAAAACTCAGTACAGGATACGCTGTTGTTAATTCATTATGGTCCATCAGGATTTTTGCTTTCGAATTGGCTGAAATAGTAACAGGCACTTTGCCTTTCAGGAATTCTTCGGGGATATTGGCAATATCGGAACGGCGTACCTTAAAGAATCGCTGGGTTTTTTCTTCCATGAAAGGGATTTCCCTTGGCGAAAGCAAATGTAAGGATGGCCCGCCCCATTCGCCCATGCATCCCGCAGGCTTGGCGGTTTCTACTTCACGGGCATGTTTCCACCCCGATATACTACAATCTTTATCCATCCAATTCCAGGGGTATTTTTCGCTATTAAAATTTTCCCCGGCACCCATAGCATAGTATTGGTTGATATTTACCGGGAGGGGCTTATAGGCCGAATCTTTTAATACAACCCAACTGGTATTTGTATTTGCAATGCTTTCAATATTTGAGTTTCCCTGGATTATCAAACCAGTTTGCCCTGTAATCTGTGCTAAGGGACGATGATCGGCGAAATTCCATACCATAGAAGAGATAATATTCTTGCCGGGTTGCAGAAAAGATGAAATATCGATGCTTTCGAAATTCCATTTGAACAGATGGCCCCGGGCAGGGCCGTTACATACATAAATCCCATTCACATACAGCTTATAGCGGTTGTCGGCCGATACATGGATGATAAATTTTTCAGGCTTTGAATGTATTGAAATTTCTTTCCGGAATAAATAAACCCCAAATTCCGAATTCGAATTTTCAGGAAATGAAATCCATTGGGCAGGCCACGGTTTTCGGAGCAGGTCTGGATTTATTTCAAAAACTTGTTGTGCAGTAAGCTTTATGCCGACTGAAAACAAGGCCAATAAAATAAATCTAATACAAGTGTTCATCTTTTTGTTTCACCTCAATAAACTCAGGCTCAAAAGGTGGAATAGTGAAATTGCCGCTATATTCCCTTCCGAAAAGGATGCTTTTAGACTTATCGCCCATTTTAATTTCTTTAGGTTCGCGGCTTACATTTAGATATAAATAATGGTTATTATCAATCTGTCTTGCCATTACACCGGCTGGTACCTCAGGCCCTTTTATAATCCCCAGTTCATCGATCAGGTCATCAAGCAAACCACCCAGTACCTCGCCTTTAGCGGGTAACCCAACATAAATCGCATTACCTTTACCGTATTTGTTGGAAGTCATGATTGGATAATCCTTGTCGAGACTGGTCAAAATGCCAATAGTTTCAGCGCCATGAGGATCAACAATATCAAACCGCGCAGATTCTGTGTCGATCGCGTTCCCTTTATAGGTAAATTCGAGTTTTCTCCCTTGATAGGATTTTCTTGAAATTTCATTCAACGCTTCTGTTTCTTCATAGCCTCCCAGGCGTATGCCAAAAACATCGCTTAACATACCCGGGCGGGTGGTTGCAAAAACTTGTCCGGATGTATCAACAATGGCTGAATTGCTGGTCATGATGACTGTGCCGCCATTTTTTACAAAGTTGCGGATTTTTGCGGCTGTTGCAGCATCCATTACGGCCACACCGGGAACAAACAACAATTTATAGTTCAAGGAACTGCGGCTAATCTCCACAATGCGCGAATCCATGTTGCGCCAGTAAAACAGATCCCAACATGCCTGCAGTTGGTTGGTGTGTCGTTCGGGAAAATATGCGCTGGCAATCTGGCTGGGAAACGAAAACGCCAGTCCCACTTCTGCCCGAAGTTGGTAAGGGAAGAATTTTTCTATCTTTTTAAATTCCGTTGCAATTTTCCTGTATTCATCGTATTTGCGGTTTGGAATTCCGTCCCAGTCGATCATTCCTATCAAATACTGCTCCTCGCCGGCCCACATGCTTTGCCAGGTCCATCCGCAAACCATTTGATTGCCATACATCAACGTCGCATAAGCGGACTTTCGGATGGAATTTGGCACGGCGGTCATGGTTGTGAATTCATTATTCCAGTACGGATTTGAACTTTCAAATTGAACACGTGAAATCCCAAACAAAGCATCCATAACACCCCAATTGGTGGTCAAAGAAAGTCCCGGATAAAAACCAGTGCCTTCGCGGGACATTTTGCCTGAATAGGCGATTGGCGTATAATCAAAAAACTTCATCGGGCTGTAGTACCATGCATTGGTGTTAACCAAGGCGTTCGGAGCATTGGTGTTTACAACATCAATCACCTTGAAAAGGAATTCAACAATTTCATCTGAAACAAAGCGCCTGAAATCGAGCATCCGTTCAGGCACATCGGTCGTATGGGTTGCTACCGGGAAGCCAACTTCTTCCCATTGGTTTATCCTTCTCGACCAACGATGCGTGGCCCAGGCTTTATTCAAATTATCAAAGTTGGAATATTTTTTCTTTAACCAGGCGATGAATCTTTGTCTTGCGGTTTCCGAATAAGAAATACGGCCGTCTCCGGATTCGTTGTCGATTCCGAAGGCCAGCAATGCCGGATGGCTTGCGTATTGTTTTGCCATGGCATCGGTAAAGCGCAGGGCATACTTCTGGTACATCGGATCCCCGATGTCTTCCATGTAGCGATGATTGGGATAAAGCACGTTACCATTGGCATCGGTAATATGAATGGAAGGATATTTGTGATGCAGCCAGATCGGAGCGGGCCGGATGGCAATATCAAGAATCACCTTGATTCCCGCCTCATTCATCATGTCCATCACTTGATCGAACCACTCAAAGTCGAACTGACCTTCGCATGGTTCGTAGCTGTCCCAGGCCAGATGGCCCATGCGAACGACATTAAATCCGGCCGCTTGCATCAGCTCTATATCACGTTCAATTTTTCCAGGTCTCTTATCATCATGAGGATGATAATTTGCCCCGATATATAATTCCTGGGCATGCAACATAAAACCAATAAAAAACAGGATTGCTATACGCATTAGAATTTTTCGTGTTTCCATCTCTTCAACCTCAATATTGTGAAAAAATATCTTGGTTTGATGGGATCATTGACGGTTCTCAGTCCGTTTAGGAGTACGAAACTGATTACACTAGAAGTTAACCACGGCTTTTTTCCCAGTATAGGTTACAACTTGATCATGTTTTTGAACCCTATCCATCCCGGCACCCCTGTTTTTCGAAACCTTGAGGATATTGAATGTACGCTCTGTTAACATTCCCGGAAAAGAACCCCGCCTCTCGTCGATGGTCAATGCCTTGTGTTCATCATCCCAGATAAAAGCAATCGTAGAATAAGCCCCATCCTCATAGTTGTAATTGTCGTTTTCATCTTCGTACAAGGTAAATTCGCCATCAGCGCCGGGATATATTCTGATTTCAATCGGGTCGCTTCGTTCTGTGGAATACTGAATGAACGGCCCCATTGGAATGATGGAACCGTTTTTGACGAAAAGTGGAATTCTATCCAACGGTGCATCCGTTTTGATTGTCTGACCCCCTTCAAAGCGTTCGCCGGACCAGAAGTCGTACCATCCCGCCGATTTGGGCAGATAAACATCCCATTCATTTACTCCGGATTCGGTAACAGGGGCAACCAGCAATGCAGGCCCAAACATGTATTCATAAGATTGTTCCACAGCCGCAGCATCATCCCTGAAATCCATGACCAGCGGGCGCATCAGGGTGGATCCGTGGCCGGTTACCTGCCAGGCTTCGGAATAGATATAGGGAAGCAGACGATAGCGCAGGTTCAGCATTTTGCGCATGTTGTCTTCGACAGTCTGCCCGTATTTCCAGGGTTCGGTTTCGGTTTGGTACGCATGCATTCGGAATATCGGATTGAAAGCCCCCCACTGGTACCAACGGGTAAGCAGCTCATGGAACTTTTCGTCGGTATATTGCGAACTGCCCGGACGGAAAAAACCACCGATATCGGTTGTCCAATAAGGCAGTCCGGTGATTGTGAAGTTTAAGCCTGCAACAATCTGACGACGGTAAGCATCCCAATCGCCGCCTACATCGCCCGACCAGTTGATCACACCGTAACGCTGCTGGCCGGAAAAAGCAGAACGGGTGAGAATGCAAACTCTTTTATCGGAAGTTGTTTCGCGTTGCCCCTCGTAGACGGCCCGGCTGACCATTAACGGATAAGTCAAGCGGTAGAAATCGCCCAAACCAATGTGCGTTATTTCGCCTTTCAACGCATCGTTTTCGGGTTCGACGGCATCCATCCACCATGAATCGACACCATGATCAAACATGTTCTCTTTCAACGTAGTCCAATAGTCTTTACGGGTTTCAGGGTTGAAATAATCTAACCATTTGGTTCCGGGGATGAAGCGGTTTTTGGCTGTATACTCCTTTCCAATTTCCGAGTTTTTATCGGGATTCGACCATATGGAAATGTTGAAATGGGCATTTAAATCGTGAATTTCTTTGATAAAACCGGACGGATTGGGATATTGGGTTTCATCGAACTGTGGAACGCCCCAACCCCGGTTGCCCCAGTATTGCCAGTCCTGCACAATCACATCCATCGGGAGTTTTCGTTTGCGGAATTCCTTTACGGTTTCAACCAGGTGTGCAGCAGAGGTGTAACGCTCACGGCACTGCCAGAAACCATAGGCCCACCTGGGCAACAGGGGTGCATGACCGGTTAAACTACGGTACGAAGCGATCACTTCATCAGCCGACCCGGCAAATACGACATAATCGAGTTTTTTAGCATTCGGTGAGCGAAAAGTTGTGGCATTGTCTTTCAGTTTCCACGACAATGCAGGTACATTATCAGATTTGCAGACCAGTTGTACATCGTGTTCACCTGCTTTCAGGTTAACCAATGTCCCTGCGGTAGGGGGCAACCACATATTACTTTGGTCAATAACAGGGTTCCCGTCTATCACGACGTAATGACGGTTGCCCATGTCGCCCAAATCCATGAAAATAGAATACTCCCCATCTTGCGGAACAGAGAATTTTCCAGTATAAAGCGATTGGTTTTGGGACAGCTTTTGTGTTCCACTGGTGGTTGTTACTTCAACTATTTTTTCACTTTCGACAGGGTTCTCCTGTTTTTCGAGCGTAATAAAATTGTCAGCAGGGTTAAAGTCTGTCAATCCGTACTGATGCCACAGTAAGCCATATCCTTTGCTCGAATAAATAAATGGAATGGAAATCTGGCTGTTCACCTGGGTTAATCGGCGGCTGACACCTTTTAAATTGAAATGCCCGTCCTGAAACTGACCCAGCCCGAAAATCGATTCATCGGCGGGGGAGTCAAAGCTTTGTTCTACAAAATAACAGGGTTCGCCCATCACCGAATCGGGTTTCAATTTTCTTGAGCCGGCTTTTTCGCGCAAGAAGACATTCCCCGATTGATCGGCAAAAGTCAAATTGCCTGTTCTCTTATTTAACTCAACGAACATGTTTTTTACGATAACCCTGATCCTGTTTCGATCCTCGGTAACTTCAAATTCAGGGATCTGGTAATCTGACGTAAAAACAAATTCCGGCATGACTCTCTCTTGACCTTCAAAATACTTAATTCTTAAGGCATTGTCTGCAACAGGATAAATTCCGAACGTCCCTTCGGAAAATAAAATATTTACTCCGTGAGTCACTTGTTCGTAATTTACTTTTGGCTGGCATCCGAATAGAACAAGCAACATGATTATGCCAATAATCCGAATTGTCTTCATGGCTGTAAATTTTTTTTCTTAGTCAACACAAATCCACCGCTGGGTTGAAGAGTAACAGTGAAACGCCCGTTAACAGGCACTTTTACAGTCTCCTTGTATGGTGTCCCATCTTTTTTGTCGTTATACATTGAAACACTCTGGCCGGCAAACATGGGCAAATCAATGGTTAAATTCCGGGCTGATTTTTCGGCATTTACACCGGCTATATACCAACTTTCACCATGACGGCGGGCAATTACACTGTACTTTCCGGGAGTACCGTCAATGTAGCGGGTTTCATCCCATAAGGTTGGAATATTCCTCATGAAATCAATTGCAAAATCCGGAGCGTCGGTCAAGTTATTGGGCGTTAAGGCAAAAAACTGTACCGGGTTTTGGAAGAGCACGGCGGTTGCCAACTGAAAAATGTCGGTGGTTAAGCGTTTTTGGCCCCCTGTATTGCCTTTGTTAAAATAGTTATTCAGTACAACGCCGCCAAATTCCATGCTGGCCACCGAATTGCGGATAAAGGGGTGCAAGGTGGCATAGAAAGCTTCCTTTTCACGTACATCCTGAACAAAAACGAGCATTTCAGAGGCCAGAACCGCTTCACATCCAACAAAATTGGGATACATCCGCTCCCAACCACGCGGAAGGGTAGCCCCGTGGAAATTGACCATCAAGCCATAATCATTGGCATCGGAAAGAACATCTTCATATACACGCATGGTTTCCTGTTTGTCGCCTCCCAGAAAATCAACTTTAATTCCCTTTACGCCAACTTCCTGCATCCACTTCATTTCCTTTTTACGGGCTATTGAAGTATTCATCTTATCGATCGGGGTCTGGAAAGCATCGTTAAATGAACCATTGGAGTTGTACCATAAAAATACGCCTACGCCTTTTGAACGGGCATATCTTATCAGTTCTTCTGTTTTATCATAACCAAGATTAGCGTCCCACCATGCATCAACCAAGATAAACTCGAAATCGAGAGCGGCAGCCAAATCAATATATTTTACCTGGTCTTCAAAGTTCATACTGGCATCCTGCCAAATAATCCAGCTCCAGGTGCTGCGCCCAAACTGATAATCGATAGATGGTTTATAAAGCGGGTCTACCACGTCCCACATGATGGTTGTTTCCACAATGGGGCCAAGGGTTTCGCCTACGGTTATGGTTCGCCACGGTGTTACGCCGGGAAGCCCGATTTGAGCCCCTGAACTTCCAAAACCGTTATTTTGCGCCGGGTTTGGATAATCAACGGTATATACCCCGTCGGTATATCTGCTCAAATGAGAAGCACAGTAAAGGCTTCTCACCCCGGTTTCCGAAACCAGCACCCATCCATGGTTGCCTATATGGAACAGCCCGGGAAAAACATACCCTTCAGCAGATATGTTTTTTTCCATTGGATAATCAGCTTCATAACCACTTTCATAACTGGGCGTTGTGCGTGCAAACCCCTGCATTGGCCTCGACATATGCGAAAGATAACTCCTGGTAAAAGATGGAAACCTAAAACCGGTTGCTTCTTTTTCAACCACACAAGCTCTTGTTTCGCCCCACATCGGTAGATCGTAGCGAAAAGCAATGTCGTTGTTGCTTACCTGAAACAAAACGGCTATTTGTTTTCCATCGGCATTTGAAAATGTACAATTCAATGTATTTGCATTGTATGTGATATAGGAATGCTTAATCCTATCCTGAACGTATTTTTTTTCAACATTACTGGTTTCGGATTCTACAAAACTCATATTGGAAATGAAGTCTCCTTCGTTGGTCGTTAATCCCAGCGGGGAGTTTTCCAACATCGATTTTCCCCTATACGAAACTGTGTACACGGGCTTGCCGTTTTCGATAATAACACTTAGCTGAAGATGCCCGTCGGGGCTTGCTACAGATGCAACCTGCTTTGCATATACAGCGGATGAAATCACTAAAAAACAAACACTAAAAAAAATTGATAAAAAAGTTTTCATCAGATTGAAATCTATAAATTGATTTTTAATTGAATTTCCACCAATCAAAGTTGAATAAATCTTTTTCTCCCCTGAAAACAAAGTAAACATCGTGAACCCCTTTGATATTTTTGTTTACCGGTGCGGCAACTGTACTCCAGATACCCCCTTCGCTTGAGGTATTTACGTCGACAGTTGCGATGATTGGTCCATCGATTTTATCGATACGGATTTCGATTTTCCCGCCGTAAAGCGAGGCAACACTCACCTCGACCGATTTTGCTTCTTTTGAGAAATTGACACCTTTTACCATGATATAATCACCATTGTGGATGGAAGTTACAAACATCCGGTCTGCAATCTTTTTTCCTTTGTCCCATTCGAAATCCCCTTCCCACTCGGTTTCAAACCTGGTTTTTACCCCTTCGCTCCAGGCCATCGTTTCTGCTTCAATCCGTTTGAAAGGATCCAATGTCCCCACTTGTTCAGGGCCGTCAACCGACCAGTAATGGCGGTTTTGTATGGTGCCATCGGGGTTATAAACCATTTCATCCAACATCACCGAGCGACGCTCATAAAATCTGGATGTGGTTAGTTTCAGCAAGTCGTAACTATGCCCAAAACAATACCATTTTCCTTTATATTCAATGATGCCCGGATGGTTGCCCCTGGTCAGTTCCGATGCATCGACAATCATTCCTTTATATTCCCAGGGCCCTGTCGGTGAGTTGCTCATGGCATATCCAATGCCTTCGGGACAACAGGTAGAAGCATACGCCAGGTAATAATGGTCGTTGCGTTTCCAAACCCATGGACCTTCCTGGTAGTTTTTGGGCGTTGAAGGTTCCTGGATGATATCGCCCGAGTAGGAAATCATGTCCTCGTTCAACCTAACGTAATACACTTTGGGGTTTCCCCAGTACATGTATGCCTGCCCCTCGTCGTCGATAAAAACAGCAGGATCGATGTCATGAATGCTATTTTGAATTAAAGGTTTTTCCAGAGGATCCTTGAAAGGGCCGTAAGGACTATCGGAAATCAACACACCTATACCCATGCCATTTGGAATAGGGCAGTACAGGTAGAATTTTCCGTTACGATGGATACAATGAGCAGCCCATGCACCATTGTCATCGGTTACCCAATTGAAATCTTTCAGTGAGGCGACAACTCCGTGGTCGGTCCAGTTCACCATATCGGTCGACGTATAGAGCAACCAATTATGCATTTTAAAACCGAATGCATCGTCCTCATCATGACCGGTATAGAGAAATACCGTGTCGTTAAAGACCATGGGTGCCGGGTCGGCAGTATATTTCGTCTGGATGATGGGTTTTTGGGCATGACAATACATACCAACCATCAGGACAAGAATAGAAATAATGATTCCCCGGAAACAATGTGATTTGATTTTTTTCATTTTTTTGATCCTATCAGGATATCAATATTGTCTTATTTTACATATAGATGCGATGACCTTCCTTCATAGTCCTATCAATTTGCCAATTCCAATCTGTTATTTGGCCCACAATATCCCTTCAGGGGCTCTTCTCCATTGAAAATAGGCATCCAAAACCAGCAGTGATTTTTCATCCGGTACCGGGCCTGGGTATGCCGTGGGCCCCAGGACCATTACCACAGGATTGTCCTCGCTGAAGGCTGGCCAATGGGTTAAACCCTCGCCATTGGGGTTCCCATACTTCGCAAAGTTTGTCCAGTAAGTTCCCATAATCTGTGAGATCTCCACGTCGGATTCCGATAAGTCGGGTTGCGAAGGGTCGATATGCATGAATACATAGGGCACATCCACGCCGTGCGGTGTTCCATGATCGGCCCGGGGCGAATCCTCCGGGAAGTTGGGGTGCTGGTCGAAGTAGTAAAAGAAAACCTTCGACGTGCCTGTTCGTGACTGAAGCCTTGCCCAAGTCCAGGTATGCCAGCCAAAGGCAGCATCTCTCATCAGGTTCCGGGCGCTCCTATGCACTGCGTTTTTGCCAACCGGGTAAACCTGAAGAAGCGTGTCGGCAAATGGGCCAAAACGTTTCCTCACATTTAGGATATACTCCTCGGGCGTACGGCCAGCCGGGAAGCTCAGTCCCTCATCGGAATTATAACCGATGAGTACGGGCACATCGTTGTATTCACCCGCTTCATAGAGTCTGAACTGATCATCGGGTATCACGTACCCATCCACAATAGGCCACCCCCCGGGCAATGTCCACCCCTTGGGGATTAACCTTTCGGCCTCTACTTCCCGAAGCTCTTTGATGGATGATAAGCCAAACCCCTTAACGTATTCCACGCCCTCCTGCTCGGCCTGCTGCAGGGTTTTCATGTTCTCGCCCGGATAGGTTGTGGGCCGTGTTGGCCCAAACGAGCCCCCGCTTTGCGAAATGGCGCCATGGAACAACCCCTTGGCCAATGGTGAGGCGCACAGCATGCTCACCGCTATTCCTCCGGCCGACTCGCCGAATAGGGTCACCCTGCTGGGGTCGCCCCCAAAGGCGGCGATGTTTCTCTGGATCCACTGCAGGCCGGCAATCATATCGAGCAATCCATAGTTGCCCGAAACGCCATTGGGGCTCTCGGCGCTCAATTCGGGATGGGCGAGAAAGCCAATCTGCCCTACCCTGTAAGCAAAGCTCACCAGTACAACTCCCTTACGGGCCAGATGTTCGCCGTTGTGAACAGGATCGGAAGTTGACCCGAAGCTGAAGCCGCCTCCGTATATCCAAACCAAAACGGGTAAATTTTCTTCTGGCGATTTGGCGGGGGTCCATACATTCAAATAGAGGCAGTCCTCACTTCTCTCCGATGCAGGGTTCCCCCCCTGCATTGGGGAAGGGGCATATTCAACAGTCTGCTTCACAACATCCCATTTTTCAACAGGCTGAGGCGCTTTCCAGCGTAAGTCGCCCACGGGGGGAGCAGCAAAGGGAATACCCTTGAAGAGGGTTAAATCCTCGGTAACGTTCCCTTGGATAACTCCGCCCTCAACCTTGACCTGGCCGGGCTGCATGGAGCATGAGCAGATACCGACAGCGACAATGGCAACCAGCAAAGAATTTATTCTTTTCATAATCAGCGCTCATGGGTTGGTTCTCAGTTATTTTGCCAAAGATTTGGTATAAACCGGTAGTACAAGAGGTGGCGCCAGGTGCCCCAGTCATGGCCACCATGACCTCCCACATAGTACTCGTGTTTAATGTCATGCTTTACAAGGGCTTTGTGCAGAGCTATGCAACGAGTCCCAAAGAAACCGTGAGCTTCCGCTGTTCCCTGTCCCACAAAAAGGTACTCTACCTTATCGTTTACGTGAGGGTCATTCAGGAATTCCTTCAGCGATGTTTCGGCATTCACATCCCCTGCGCTGAGGATCCCAAAACTGGCAAAGAGGTCGAGCGAGCGGAAACCGATAAACATGCTGTGACGACCACCCATAGACAAGCCCGAAATAGCCCTTCCTTGAGGCGATTGAATGGTGCTGTAGTTTTTATCGACCACAGGAATTACATGGATTCTCAGTTCCTTTTCAAAGATATCGAAAGTGAGCTCGGTATGCTGCGGATGGTTCCGGTGGATGACCTGATTGTTGGGAATGGCTATGAGCATGGGAACTGCTTTGCCCCCGGCCAACAGGTTGTCCATGATGAAGTTCACCCGTCCGTCGTAAACCCAGTTGGAAGGCAGCTCACCGCTACCACCCACCAGGTATAATACCGGATACTTCTTTTTGGAGTCGTAACCCGGCGGGGTGTAAACATAAAGCTCGCGTTCGCCCCTGGTTACTTCCGAGTGGTAAACATGCCGGGTTACCTTGCCGTGTGGCACATTTTGGGCATCGTAATAGGCTGGGCCGTCGCCATGCACCACCAATTGACTGTATGGCGGCATGGCCGTAAAAGTAGCGTATGTATTGCTTGGGTCGGGAATCCGAACGCCATCTACATTAAAATGATAGGCGTACATATCGGGTTTGAGTGGCCCAATGGTCAGTGTCCAAATGCCATCATCGCCCTTGATAAATGGAATGGGTTCATTACCCAGTCCATTGGCCGTATGGATTGCCCCGGTTGGCAGAACCACTTTTTGGGCAAGGGGGGCTTTCAAACGGAAGGTTACAGTTTGGTCGTCGTGTACTTCGGGCGAATTTAACGGTGCGCTGAATGGGTTTAACCCCTCGGTATTCTTATGCGGATTGTAGTCGAGGTTCACGTTAGCCTGCTGCCCCATACAGATACCCGATACCAGCATGGAAGCGATTACTGTTTTTAGGATCATGGTGTTGGCATTCATAGCTGCTTTCTTTTTTATGGGTTCTTTCCCCATCCACTTATCAATTTTCAAATATCAGCTGTGCAAGTTGGTGTAAGCTGCGACGCCAGGTATGGAACTCATGGGCTGTACCCTCTGAGATGTACGATACAGCCTTGTAACCTGCCTTTTGCAGATCGGCCACCGCATTCTTCACTCCATCGGGACGCTCTTTGCTCCCGCAACTCAGAAATATGAGCTTGAGATTCTTATGTTCTTTAATGTCATCAGGACTATAAACACCGCCGCTGAAGAGTCCATAGTATGAGAACACATCGGGTTTGTTGAGGGTAATCAGCTTGGTTTCGAAACCACCCATCGATAAGCCTGCCATGGCCCGGTTTTCCTGATTGGCCAGCGTGCGAAAATTGGAATCGACGTATGGTATCAACTCATCGGTCAAAACGGTTTGGAAGGGCTTGATGTCAAAACTGCGCAAGCTGCCGAATTCGATCTCGTTGGTCATGCCGTAGGTCATTACGATGATGAAAGGCGTGGCTTTGCCCTCTGCAATCAGGTTATCCATTATAAGGTTGGCATGCCCCTGATTGGGCCACGAGGTTTCATTTTCGCAATAGCCGTGTTGTAGGTACAGCACAGGGTAGCGTTTCGATGTTTCTTTTTGATAGCATGGCGGTGTGTAAACAAAGGCCCTGCGCGAAGTCTGGGTACTCTCAGAGGGAAAAAGGATGTCGTGCACATGGCCATGCGGAACATCTTTTAATGCGAAAATGTCCTGATCCTCGGATGGGACTTCGATACCACTACCCCAACGACATGCGCCAAAAAACATGAGACTACCAGGATCCGGCACCGATGCCCCATCGATATTAAGTTGGTAATAGTGAAAACCCACATCCTGAGGGGCCGACTCGCCCGTCCAAATGCCGTTCTCGTCCCTTACCATATCATACTTCACGCCTCCAATATCGAGCTGGACATATTTGGCATCGGGTGCCGAGATCTGAGCCCTTACACGCCCCTGGGAATTAACCTGGGGGAATTCCCTCCCTGGCTGGTTGGCCGATGAGGGTTTGAAATCTTCAATTACCTGATTTTCTGATTGCGCCCGGCTTGGTCCCCAGGCGAATAGCAGAGCCAATGAAGCGATTCGAATAAGACTTTTCATGGTTCATTCCTTTGTTTATAAATCTGTTTGAACGATTCATTATATAAGATATTAATTCTTAATTGCCACCTTCGCCTTCTTCAGATCCTTCGCATCGGAGCTGTTGCCGTAATACACGACGTACTCGCCCGGTGTAACCGCTATGCCCATCTGCTCCCAGTCATAGAACTCAAACGAAGAGGCTGGTAACTCGATATTCGCCTGCTTGGTTTTCCCTGCAGGAACTTCTACACGCTGATAACCCCGTAAAGTCTTCAATGGACCGTCGATGTCGTTAACTTTACGGACATAAACCTGTACGATCTCGGTGCCGTCGCGTTTCCCTGCATTTTTCACAGGAATCTTCATGATGAGGGTCTCGTCGGCTTTGATGGTTGATTTGCTAAGCTTAGCTTTCCCTATTTCGAATGTTGTATAGCTTAGCCCAAAGCCGAAGGGGTAAAGGTAGTCGGTGGCGTAGCGGTAGGTGCGTCCCTGCATGGAATAATCCTCGAAGTCACCAAGATTATCGGAATTCCGATAGAAGGTGATGGGAAGTTTCCCTGATGGATTATAGTCGCCAAAAAGGACATCGGCCACGGCCTGCCCTCCCGATTCGCCCGCATACCATGCCTGGAGAATCGCATCGGTGGTTTCGAGTTCGGGTTCAAAGGCAAGGGCAGAGCCTGAGCAGCTAATGAAAATAACCGTTTTGCCAGCCTCCTTCAATGCCTTAAGGCAGTTGCGCTGCACGGACGGGAGTTCCATGTCGGTACGGTCGCCCCCCTTGAAACCGGGGAA
>Ga0129302_1001172_pt1 | contig 19684 bp, 15 predicted proteins | sample BlaSprsedimmetaG_FD_94476 | JGI IMG/M metagenome (GOLD analysis project Ga0129302, IMG submission 94476) | Hot spring sediment bacterial and archeal communities from California, USA to study Microbial Dark Matter (Phase II) - Blank Spring... | ecosystem: Environmental > Aquatic > Thermal springs...
CCAGGGCAGAGACGCCTTGGCGCTGTACGCGCGCCACCACGAGGACATCGCGCTGGTGGTGAGCGACTGGATCATGCCGGAGATGGGCGGGCGCGACCTGGTGCAAGCCCTGCGCGCGCGCGGGCTGAACAAGCCTGTCTTGATCCTGTCCGGACATCCACCCGATCCGCAAGCGGGCGACCTGCAGGAAGCGGGGATCGTCTGGCTGCAAAAACCGCTGACGCTGGAACGCCTGGCCCGCAGCGTGGCTGCCGTTCTGAAAAACTAAGCGCTCGTAACAGGATAACTTCCCGAAAGTGTAGCAATCTCCGACGGGAAATTGACCTTTGTAAACCCCAGGTCCCCATCCAACTTCATCTCTGCAAAAGCAAGTGTGACGGGTTGATTTGTGGAATGTGAGTTTTGCCACTTGCTCGCATCCAGCCTTCCTGACTACCATGAATGGAAAGTTGTTTATTTCAGCAGTCTTACTTCAGCAGTCTTACGGAAGTACAGACGAATCGAAAATTCGCACACATTCGCAAGGCTCAACAACGAGGAGTTCCCTGCACATAACCACACCGGCAAAGACGAAGATGACTACGGAACAACCAGACTAAAGACTATTCGACCATTTTAAGGAGGATTTCCATGACTGACCACAAACCGGTCCCTGCAGACATTGAGATTGCCCAGGCCGCCACACTGCAGCCGATTCGCGAGATCGCAGCGGCGCTCGGTCTGGCGGAAGACGACCTGGAACTGTACGGCAAGTACAAGGCCAAAGTCCACCTGGATGTGCGCGAGAAGTTCGCGGCGCGGCCCAACGCCAAGTACATCGACGTGACCGCTATCACCCCCACCCCGCTCGGCGAGGGGAAAACCACCACCACCGTTGGGCTGACGCAGGCGCTCGGCGCGCTCGGCTACAACAGCATCGCCGCCATCCGCCAGCCGTCAATGGGGCCGACGTTCGGCATCAAAGGCGGGGCGGCCGGCGGCGGCTACAGCCAGATCATCCCGATGGAAGACTTCAACCTGCACCTCACCGGCGACATCCACGCCGTGAGCGTGGCGCACAACCTCTGCGCTGCCGCCATCGACGCGCGCATCTACCACGAAAGCCGCTGGAGTGATAGCTATCTCGAGAGAATCGGGCTAAAGCGGCTCAACATCGACCCTTACTCCATCACCTGGAACCGCGTGGTGGATATGAACGACCGCGCGGTGCGCAATATCATCGCCGGTCTGGGTGAAATCGGGGATGGCCCTATACGCCAAACGGGCTTCGACATCACCGTTGCCAGCGAGCTGATGGCGATCCTCGCCCTCACCACCGGGCTGGATGACATGCGCCAGCGCATCGGCCGCATCGTCATTGGCACGGATACGAAGAAGCGCCCCATCACCACCGAGGATTTAGGCGTGGCGGGCGCGATGACCGTCCTGATGAAGGATGCCATCATGCCGAACCTCCTGCAAACGCTCGAAGGGCAGCCCGCGTTCGTCCACGCCGGGCCATTCGCCAACATCGCGCACGGCAACTCGTCCGTCATCGCCGACCAGATCGGCGTGAAGATGAGCGATTTCCTGGTCACCGAATCGGGCTTTGGGGCCGACATCGGCATGGAGAAGTTCTTCGACATCAAGTGCCGCGTTTCTGGCCTGATCCCCAACGTGGTGGTCATGGTCGCCACGATACGCGCGCTCAAGATGCACGGCGGCGGACCGAAGGTGGTGGCCGGGCGGGCGCTGGATAAAGCGTACATCCAGGAGAACCTGGAATTGCTGCGCCATGGGACGGCCAACCTGGAAGCGCACATCAAGATCGCACGCAAGTTTGGCATTCCCGTCGTCGTCGCCATCAACGCCTTCGGTACTGACACCGGGGCCGAGTGGGCCATCGTGCGCGAGGCGGCGCTGCGCGCGGGCGCGTTCGATGCCGTCGTCACCTCGCACTGGGCCGACGGCGGGCAAGGCGCGTTGAAGCTGGCCGAGGCGGTGGTCAAGGCCGCCAATGAGCCGTCAGACTTCCGCTTCCTCTACGACGCGGCGCAGTCCATCAAGGAGAAGATCGAAATTCTGGCGCGCGAGGTCTACGGGGCGGATGGCGTGGATTACAGCCCGGAGGCCGAGGACAAGATCAAGCTCTACACTGACCTGGGCTACGACAAGACGCCGATCTGCATGGCGAAGACGCACCTCTCGTTCAGCCACGATCCGGCGCTTAAGGGCGTGCCGAAGGGTTTCACCTTCCCCATCCGCGACATCCGCGCGAGCATGGGCGCCGGCTTCCTCTATCCCCTGGCGGGCGAGATGCGCACCATGCCCGGCCTGCCGAGCAAGCCTTCCTTTATGGACGTAGATCTCGTTGATGGTAAAATAGTGGGGTTATCGTGAGAGGGTGAGGCGTAAAGAGTGAGGAGTAAAGAGTAAAGAGTAAGGAGTAAAGAGTAAAGAGTAAGGAGTAAAGAAAGGCAAAAGTCTTGTTACTCATTACTCATTACTCATCTCTCATCTCTCTTTACTCATTTCTCATTTCCACAAGGAGCGTGATATATGACAGCACAACTCATTGATGGAAAGGCAATTGCGAAAGCGATTCAAGATGAATTGATCCAGGAAGTCGCGTCGCTAAAAGAACAGGGCGTGGTGCCCGGCCTGGCGACGGTGCTCGTGGGCGACAATACAGCCTCGCAGACCTACGTAAGGATGAAGCAAAAGCGCTGCAAGGAAGTGGGCATCTATTCGGAAGGGCACGACCTTTCCGCCGAAGCCACGCAGGAAGAGGTCGAGGCGCTAGTGCAGAAGCTCAACGCCGATCCGGCAATCCACGGCATCCTCGTGCAACTGCCCCTGCCCGATCATCTGGACGAAGAGGCCATCCTCAGCGCCATCAACCTGGAGAAGGACGTGGACGGCTTCCATCCCATCAACATCGGGCGGCTGGCGATGAAGGGCCGCGAGGCGCTGTTCGCGCCCTGCACGCCGGCCGGCGTGATCGAACTGCTCGACCGCGTGGGGATACCCATTGCGGGCAAAGAGGCGGTGGTGCTGGGACGCAGCAACATCGTCGGCCTGCCGGTTTCGATGCTGTTGCTCAAGCGTAACGCCACCATCACCATCTGCCACTCGCGCAGCCGCGACCTGCCCGCCATCACCCGCCGCGCCGACATCCTCGTGGCGGCGGTGGGGCGCGCGGCGATGGTGAAGGCCGACTGGGTGAAACCCGGTGCGGTCGTCATCGACGTGGGCATCAACCGCGTGGACGATCCGAACGCCAAGCGCGGCTACCGGCTCGTGGGCGACGTGGATTTCGAGTCGGTTAAAGAAGTCGCCGGATGGCTCACCCCCGTCCCCGGCGGCGTCGGCCCGATGACGATTGCGATGTTGTTGAGGAATACCGTCACCAGCGCGCGGCGCGCGGCGAAATTGCCCGGTTATTTACAATGAAGACGAAACCCTTATCGAACCCAATGCCTCTGGGCCAACGCCTCGTGAACTTTTTCGGTCTGCGAAAAAATATCGTGGCGCTGCTCACGATGGTCATTCTTGTGGGTATGGGCGAGAAAATGGCTGAACGCTTCTTGCCCATCTATTTGCTGGCGCTGGGCGGCGGCACACTCTCTGTGGGGTTGCTCAATGGGATGGATAACCTGCTCAGCGCGTTGTATTCGTTCCCCGGCGGTTATCTCAGCGATAAACTGGGTTACAAACGCGCTTTGTTGCTGTTCAACCTGATTGCCATGGCTGGCTATGTCATCGTGACTGTGTTCCCGGTTTGGTATGCGGTTATTATCGGCTCGGTCTTCTTTCTCTCGTGGACGGCCATTTCATTGCCGGCGACGATGAGTATGGTATCCAAAGCTATGCCGCAGGACAAGCGCACGATGGGTGTCTCCATGCATTCGCTGGTGCGCCGCATTCCGATGGCGTTGGGGCCGGTAGTCGGGGGCTTTCTCATCGCGGCTTACGGGGAACGCGATGGCGTGCGGTTGGCCTTTGGCGTTGCCCTGTTCCTGGGATTTGTGGCCCTGGTGTTGCAACAAAGATTGATTGAGGACGTGCAAGGCGACGGCAAGGCCGAGAGCAGCCCGTTGCGAATGGCCCGGTTTATGTCGCCGGACCTGCGCAACCTGCTCATTTCTGACATCCTTATCCGCTTCTGCGAGCAAATCCCCTACGCTTTCGCCGTCATCTGGGCGATGAAACATGTGGGGATTAGCGCGCCGCAATTTGGTTTGCTCACCACGATTGAGATAATCACGGCGATGCTTATCTACATTCCGGTGGCCTACCTGGCCGATAAGAACACCAAAAAACCGTTTGTGGTGATCACCTTCATCAACTTTACATTGTTCCCGTTGGTACTTTTCTTTGCCCGCTCATTCCCGTTGCTGATAGTGGCTTTTATCCTGCGGGGGATGAAGGAATTTGGCGAGCCAACGCGCAAAGCCCTGATTATGGATTTGGCTCCAGAAGACAAAAAAGCCGGGATGTTCGGCTACTATTATCTCGCCCGTGACGTGATCGTTTCACTGGCGGCTTTCGGCGGCGCGCTGTTGTGGGACATTGCGCCGGCGGTCAATTTCCTCACCGCTTTTGGCTTTGGCGTGTTGGGAACACTCTATTTCGTCGTGTTCGGACGGGATCTGAAGTCCGTCGTCCGTCATTCATGATTACAGGAGGGAATTTATGTTGTGGATTACTCGTTCTCACGTGCATGTAGATCGCGTAGCGTGTCCGTGGTTGATCAGCCGTTTTGTGGATTCTGCGGCGGAATTTCTTTTTGTGCCCGCCAGTCAGATGGAAAAAGTGGTTGCGGAAACCGGCGGCATTCCTTTTGATGCGCCGGGTGTGGCGTTGGGGCACAAAGATGGTAAATGCTCGTTTGAGACCATTATGGAAACTTATGGCTTAACCGATGCGGCCTTGCTGCGGCTGGCAAAGATTGTTCATGCTGCCGATGTGTCTGCCGATTTGCATACAGACACTATCGCGCCGGGGTTGGAAGCCATTGCCGTAGGTTTCAGTTTACGTTTCCCCAACGACTTTGACAATTTGGAGCACCAGTTCGAGGTCTATGATGCGCTTTATGCCTGGTGCCGGTTGCAGGTCGCACAAGGATAGAGAAATTAAGTAGAGATTTTCTATTACACGTAGCCGGAAGCTGCCCAAAAGTAAACGCGCTTCCGGCTACGTGTGTTATAATAGCCTGTCATCATTACTCCTATCCCAGCCGAGGAGGTACATCATGACCGAAGAACACGTGAAACCCGTTGTGGCCGTCATTGGCGCGGGGCCGGCCGGCCTGTTTGGGGCCAACAGCCTCGTCGAGCATGGCGCGCACGTCGTGCTGCTCAACCGCGACATCAAACCCGGCGGCCTCGCCGAGTACGGCATCTACTACGACAAGTACAGCATCAAGGAGGGGCTGCGCAAGCAGTTCCGCAAGATTTTGGCCTCGCCGGACATCACCTACTACGGCAACGTCCGCGTGGCCGAGGACGGTGACGTGACGCTGGCGGAGCTGCGGCAGATGGGATTCGCCGCCATCATCGTCGCGGTGGGCGCGCAGGGGACCAAATGGCTCGGCCTGCCCGGCGAGGACTTGCAGGGCGTCTATCACTCCAAAACGCTGATGTACCACTACAACGACCTGCCGCCGTACAGCGAACAGGAATTCGCCATCGGCAAGCGCGTGGCGGTCATTGGCGTGGGCAATACGATGGCCGACATCGCCCACTGGCTCACCCGCGACGTGCAGGTAGACGAGATCATCGGCGTAGCACGGCGCGGCCCGGCGGAGGTCAAGTTCACCCGGCAGGAGCTGGCGTACATCGTGGCGAATTTCGACCTGGAGGCGCTGGATGCGGAATTCGAACGCGTGGCGGACCGCATGCGCGCGGTGGGGCAAGACCCGGATGAGGCGAAAGGCTTCCTCCTCTCGGCGCTGTCGCGAAAAGCTTTGGCATCGGTCTCCGAGACGCGCATCCGTTTCCGCTTCCTCTCATCACCCAAACGCATCCTGGGCGACGGCGAGGGAAACGTCGCCGGGTTGGAGGTGGATGACACAGAACTGGTCCTGAAGGATGACGGTGACACCCGCGCCCGTCGCCTCGATACGCAGCACGTGCTGGACGTGGACACCGTCATCTTCTGCATAGGCGACAGGGTAAGTTCCCGGTTCGGCCTGCCGGTGCAGTGGAACGAGTTTGTGAAGAGCGAAACGCCGCGGTATCCGGTCGACGGCGACAGCTACGAGGTGTTCGATCCACAGGCCAATGCGCCGATTGAGGGCATCTTCGTCGCCGGGTGGGCGCGCAAAGCCAGCAAAGGTCAGGTAGGATTAGCACGCAAGGATGCCTACAACTGCGCGGAAGCGGTGATGCGCTACATCGACGATGTGCCCGGCTATGATGCGGGCGCGGGAGAAAAACTCGCCGCGCGGCTGACGCAGATCAACAAATCGCTGGTGCGCAAAGATGACTGGCGACGGCTGGAAGCCATCGAGCAACAGAAGGCCGCCGAGTTGGGCGTGGAACTGTTCAAGTTCAAGAGCAATGCGGAGATGCTGGAAGCGATTGGGTTAGGGTGAAGTTCTCAATAGCAGTTAATCGGCTTTCCGGCGCAGTCGCGTGAGTTCATGACGTTCTGGCGATTGCTCCTTTCTACAATCCAAACTCTCCCTGATAGCGCACAATCTCGGCTAATACTTCTGCCAGTAAGGGTACGGGTGAAGCCACAATCTGCTCTGGCGTATGTTTATGCTCTTGCAGAGGCAATGGGGGGCGATGACGCGCGTTATCATAGCGAAAGATCAACTGATGATGCGTGTCTTGGTAATGATAGGTATACATCACCTTCTCTACCTGCCCGTATGCTTCGTCAAGAAATTCGGTAAAGTGCAAAACCGAACCGTCCACAAACAGAAGTGCACCATTCAGATAACCTTGCGCGCCTGGACGCGCTTCACAGTTCACACTCGCGCTTAACACAAAGTCAGTAGCGGCATATAGATCAACGCAAGCCCGTATCAGCTCAAAGTAATGCTGAATCACGGTATTTGATCTCCGTCAATTGCCGTAACTTTTCCTCAAGCCGTTGTAGTAAGGTATATTCTCCAGCCCACTGCACATATTCGTCGTCGCCGCCAGCCAGATCTTCGGCTGTCATTTTCGCTATAAAGTGCGCCGACGTAACATTATATTTCTGCTCGAATGTCGCCAACCGTTGCCGCGCTAACTGCACACCCAATTCAAAACGGGCGATTTGGCTGGCAATCGCCGCACGGACCAGCTCAAACACCTCTTGAGATTTTTGCGTGGGTTCGACATAAAGAGTACTCATAAAACTTACCTCCTTCTGGAACATTCGCTTATTACAAGTATACGTCTTCCCCACTTTGGCGCAAGTAAAAAGGATGACTTCCCACCTATGAGAAAGTCATCCTTCGTCTGGCGCTCAGGATACTGCTAATTACGCCATTCCGGCCATCCCCTGTACATAACGGCGCACATCTCCCTATTCCCCTATCGTAAACCGCCCGCCGTCGCTCCGCCCAAAAACCTCAGGGAAGTACATCTCGTAGGCCGTTGCCGGAATCACGTTATACGTCCCCGGGACGCTGGCGCGCATGATGTAGCTATATTCGTAAGTCCCGCGCGGCAGATAGGTGGCGAAGAGCGCCACTTTCTCGTCGCGGATCTCCGAGTGCGAGAACCACCACCAGCCCCAGCCGTACCAGCGATACCAGGCATCCTCTTCCTCCGCCGTGAGATTGCGCATACCCGGTTGCTCGCCGACGACGCTCGTGGTGTTGAGCGTCGTGTCTACCGCCTCGCAGCCGGCCGGCAGCGGGTCTTCGACGACGACGTAGTACAGATCGGTGGGCGCGATGACGGTGAGCTTCACGCGGATCACGTCGCCGACCTGCGCGCCGTCTACGTAGGCGCTCGGATCGTCCACGGGGCTGTACTGCCGCGCGATGATGATGCCGCGATCCAGCGCCTTGACCTCGTCGACGGGCAAGAAGTAGCGCAGGTGCGCGGTGTAGTAAAGCTGCCCCTCGCCCGTTTGCCCGCCCGATGCTGGCAGTCGCTCGATGAACACGCGGTTGCCCTCTTCCACCAGCAGTTGCGCGATCGCGACGGTGAGTTTCTGGCTTTCGTCAATGTTATCCGCGTTGTAGTCGCCCTGCAGCAGCACCTCGCCGTTCAGCGTGACCGTGTAGCTGAAGTCGCCCTGCAACTCGCCCGTGGCGCGCATGTAGGCGATCAAGCCCATGAGCGACCACGCCGTAGATTGCGTCGTGCCCCAGTGACCCTCTTTGCGGACGGTCATTAGCCAGCGGACGACGTTGGGCAGCAAGTCACTTTCGGGAGTGTGACGCGCTAACGCCCAGAGCACGATGCCAGTGGTGCGGATGTCGGTGTTCATGTTCCAGTAGTCGGGCGCTGCCTCTTCCCAGTGCGTGCCGGTAGCGCTGTAGATGGCGGCTCCGATGAGATCGGAGAGCAGCGTGTCGACGCGACTCTTCTCCTCTGGATCGAGCAGCCCGAAGGCGACGGCGAGCGTCGCGCGTCCGTAATGATCCAGCAGATGCCGGTTCTCGAACAGTTGCACGGCGCGGCCCAACTCGCCGCCCTTTTCCGCGCTCCGCACCAGGTTGACGTACTCGCCCAGGACGTAGAGCTGGTACGCCAGGCGGTTAGCCTGCCAGTGCGTCGTCTTGTCTCCCACGGAGACGAGGCTGGTGCGCAAGAATTCCGCGCCTTTGTGGATCACATCGACGTCCACGGTGAATCCGGCGCGGTGTACTTCCAGCAGCCCCTGGAGCACGTAAGCGGTGAGATACGGATTGCTGTCGTCGGACAGCCACCACCCCCACCCGCCGTCGTATTTCTGCTGCGCGTAGAGGCGTTGCAGCGCCACACCGACTTGCTCGGTAAGTTGCACTTTGAGTTCGGGCTTCGCGAGGTTCATCTCCTGCAATGCCTGGTAAGTGAGGACATTGGGCAGGAAGCGGCTGACGGTCTGCTCGACGCACTCGTAGGGGTAGTGCTCAAGGTAATTAAGCGCGTCCGCTGTCGCCGCGGTGAGCGAGCCATCCAGTTGCACGGTCAACTCGCCCTGCGTGGGATCGAAGTCACGTGGCAGTTGAACGATCTCCTGGCGCACCTCCGGCCCGGCGAGCCGCCCGGCTGTACCCACAATCTCCGGCGTCGAATAGCGGTAGACGGGCAAGGTGTCCTCGCGCCCGTCGTAGTAGGCGTCTGCGCGGGCTTCCATCCGCACAACGACTTGATCGCCCGGCAGCACTGTGACCGGCCACACGACCTTGACCTTGTCGCCCGCCGGGATGTCCACCGTCTGCTGCGTTGCGCCTGCAACTTCCAGCCCCTCGACGGTCAGCGTCACCACGGCGGAGACCGCCGCACCGGTGTTGTTGTGGACGATGGTCGCAATTTCCGCCCGGTCGCCCACGACGAAGAAGCGTGGCAGCACGGGGCGCACGAGCAGATCGAGCGTGCTGAGCACGTCCACGTCGGTCCGCCCGACGAGCGTGTCGGCGGTAATGCCGCGCGCCTGCATCCGCCACGTCGTCAGATTGTCGGGCAGTTTCACCTCCACGCGCGCGCGCCCGTCTTCATCGGTGCGCACGACCGGATCCCAGAACGCGGTATCGGCGAAGTTGGTGCGGATGAAGGCATCGCCGTTGCCGCCCCCGCCGCCTTTGGCCTCGGGCGCGAGTTCGCGGTTGTGCGCCTCCATCGCCACCGCCAGCGCCGCCGACGTGCGCACGCCCAATCCACGCTGGCTCCAGAAGCGTTCCAGCAGCGTCGGGCCGGTCTCATCGGCCAGCGCCAGCACCGCCAAATCCGCCATCCGCAGCGATAGCTCCGTCTCCACCGGCTGCCCGGCGTGATCGGTCACCAGCACGTCGTAGATCGCCGTATCGCGCGGGTGATAGTACTCGCCACTCTCGATGGGATGGTCAGGCGTGAGGTTGATCGCCAGTTCCTTTTCCTCGGTGGAAACCGGCAGCAGCACCGTCCCCATCTTGAACGTCGCCAGCGCGTCCGGCGACTGTGCCGATCCCTGCACGATGACGACGGAGACGAAGATATTGGGGATGTGCGCCCCGGTGATGGGCACGCGCAGGACTTCGCTGTTGCTGTACAGTTCGATGACGGCGGTTTCGAGGATGTGTCCACGCTCGATGGTGACCAAAGCATTCACCGTTCCGCTATAAGGCGAAGGGATGAGGATTTCGGCCACGTCGCCCACCGCGTAGCTGTCCTTGTCGATGATGAGATCGATGCGGTTGTTGCTCTCCTGCCGCCAGTAAGCCGCGCCGCCGCCCCACACCCAAACGTAGGTGCTGCTGCGGATGACGTTGCCGCTGCGGCCAGCGGTGCCACGCGCATCCTTGCCCATCGCACGGATTTTGTAGCTGCCCGATGACGGCGGCGTGAAAGTCGCCGTCGCCTTGCCGTCTGCCCCCGTCGTCACGGTGGTCGTGTAGATGGGGATGTCTTCCACGACCCACGTCCAGTAAAAATTACCATCTTCGGCCTGCTGGCGGACGTTGTACCAGCGGTGCTCCATAAACACGACTTCCATCTCCCCGGCAGCGACCGGCGCGCTGTTCCAATCCACGGTGAGGACATCTACCCCCCGCTCCTCACCCGCTTTGGCAATGCGACCCTGCGGAGCCAGGCCAATGTAGAACTCGCCCTTGTGGACGATCGTCGTCGTGCGGTTGCTCACGTACTGATCGTTGATGTCCGTCACGTTCGCCTCGATGGTGAACCGGCGGCTGGTCAGTTCCTCGGCGATGTTGGCGGGGATGTCAAGTACAACGCGGCCCTGGTCGTCGGTGACGGTCTCGCCGCTGGCGATGAGCCGCCCGTAACTGCCGTACCCGCCCCGCTCACGCTCCCAGTCGTAGTCGGTCCAACTGTAATAGGGGCATTTTTCGCCGCGCGGGCATTGGTAGCGGAAGCCATACTCGGCGCTGAGGACGTTCCAATTTACCTGCGCGTTAGCGACCGCCCCACCGAAGTAATAGCTGGCCTCGACGACGGCGTGGATCGTATCCCCATTGAGGTAGGCATCGCGGTCGGTTGTCACGGCGACCTGGAACTCCGGCTTGCGGTACTCGGCCAGCATAAAGCTCGCGCTGGCGTAAAAATCGCGGTCCGGATCTTGCATCTGGACGTAGTACGTGCCCAGCGGCGCTTCTTCGTCCAGCGACAGTTCGCCAAAGAGTGTGCCCATGTCGCTTAACGCCAGTTGCTCGTTGTAGAGTTCTTTCCCCTCCGGATCGTCTACCCGCACGGTCAATTCACGGAGATCGGCCGGAATCGTGTAGTTGGCGTCATCGTCGGCCCGGACGATGCCTTTGAAGTAAACGGTCTGGCCCGGGCGATAGATAGGCCGGTCGGTGTACAGATAGCCCGCGTAACGTCCGGAGCCGTAGTCGGCGCTGACGTTGAAATCCCACGGACGGATGCCGCTATCCCAATCGTTAAACGCCACGGCGAAATCCGCGTCGCCGGGCTGCCCGGAAAAGGCGAAATAGCTGTTCCATAACTCCGTCTCATCCCGCGCAGGACTCACATAGACGCCGTCGCTGTCGGTCTGCCCCTCACCATGCCAGCCGAGTTCCAACTCGTTGAAGCGGATGGGCAGATTGGGAACCGGCGCGCCCGTCGCCAAATCGGTGGCCCACACGAGCGCCTCGGTGAGCGTCTGCTTGAGGGTGAGATTGAGACGCGAGCGGATGAAAACGTGCTGCGCGGGCCGCGCGTCGTTATCGTAGCGCAGCACCTCCGGCGCGATCATCCTGAGCAGGTAGATTCCCGGCGGAAGTTGACCGGCATCCGCATCCACCATATCCACGCGGACCAAACCGCTCGTGTTGCGGGGCGAATCCACCGGCGTCGACCAACTGCGCACCAGGTCAGCACCGCCAGGCACGAAGTCGTTGCGGTAGCTATAGTCCCGGTAGTCGTAAAAGCGGATGAAATCTTCCACGCTGAGGCGATAGAGCTGCGCGTCCAGCCGGGAAACGTTGCGATACCCCACGTAGATGGCGGTATCGGTGTAGGCGTTGAAGGTACTCAGGCTGCCAACGGTGTTGAGCGTGACGTAGGGCGAGAGGTTGCCGGTCGTGAAGCGCAGTCGCAGCGGATCGCCCAACGGCGCGCCGTATTGATCGGGCGCTGCGCCGTCCAGCGTAAGGTTGTACGTCGTCGCCGGATCGAGCTTCAGGGAAAGGCGCACCTGCGTATCGGAGTCCCGCCAGTACGTGTATACCGACGTAGGCTCTGGGATGATGCGCACGTAGTCCAAAAAGTCCTCACGCTGCATCGGGCTGGCAAAGGTGATCAGAACATCGCTGTAGGGACTGACGTTCGTTTCGCCATACACGGGGGAGGTCGAAATCACGCCGGGGTCTTTGACGGTGTCAAAGCGCCACGCATACTGTTGCACAATCGTTACAGCACTACTACGGGCGCGCGCAGTGTTGGAGAGGACAGCGTAAGGACTGGCATTGCGCGGCAGCGGCGCAGCAGGGACGAAGGCCATTGTCTCTTCGGCAATGACGGTTTCTCCACCGGCCCAGCGGAAGGTTCCGGCGACCGGCTGATTAATTACCCACAATGTGAACGCCGCTTCGACCGAGGCGCGATCCATGGGCTGGTTGAAGGTGATGCTGATGACCGCACTTGGAGCCACGTGTTCGTCATTCGCGCTCGGTGTCCGCTTGAGAACCACCGGGCGCTGCGTGGTGAACGTCCACGTGTAGTCCTCCGCCAATGGTGAGCCGGACGTGTCGCTCAAGCCCGCCGTCACACGCGCGTTGTAGGTCGTCGCCGGGAGGAAACCGCTTTCGGGGTGAAAACGGTAGATCGAGGTGTTGAGCCACTCGCCCGTCCCCTGCACCGGCGGGGTGAAGGTCAATGGATTGGGCAGCTCCTCCTGGTCATCAATCGCCGTCAGCGGCACAACCGGGCGATTGAAGACGACAGTGACGCTCGTATCCGGCGCGACGTTCTCGCTGTCCGGCGCGGGCTGCACTTCGCTGACCACCAGATGCCCCACGGTCTGGAACTGGAACGCGACGGGATCGGCCAGCATTGTCCCCTCGGCATTGCGCGCCGTCGCGTCCACGGTGACGCGGTAGCTCGCATCGCGCGCCAGCGGTTCCGCCGGCTTGAAGACGAGCGTGCGGCTGTCGGCCCACTCCAGCGCGCCAACAACGGCAGGCGCGATGTCGAACGCCTCTACCACACTCTCGGCGTCCATCGGCTGGTCGAAGACGAGTTCGATAGGCGCGTCGAGGGGCTGCGTCTCGTTGGTCTCTGGTGCGCGGAAGAGCAAGCGCGGGGGCGGGTAAGGGATTGCCGGCGTCGGAGACCCCTGCGGTGGCTGTGTGAGTGTCGGCACAGGCGTGAGGGGAACCGGCTCTTTCGTGCCCGTAATCCACTGGCACGCTGTCGCCAGCAAAGCCAACAGCAGCATAATCAACATCCAACGCTTGGAAAACTGTCGCTTATTCATACGCGCCTCCGAAAAGAAACTGCGAATGTGGCTTGAGGATTGTTAGTGCTTGAGCAACGGCACGAAGCCGGCCTGTGCGAAATGATGATCTGTTGTGAGCGCCTCTGTGATCTTGCGTTTTTGCATCAAGGCGAAACTGACCGCGTCAACTAAAGACCAGGTCTTGTCCGGTCGCGCCTTCAAAAGATCCCACCCGGCGGTGTCAAGGGTCTGGTCAACATAAACAACATGCACGTAAGGCGCTGCTTTGAGCGTGTCAATGTAGTGAAAAAGCACCAGACGAGGAACACGCAGAGGACGGTGAAACAGGGCAATGAGTTCGGCTAAGACATAGTTCGTCGTAATGAGCGCAACGCCTTCACGCTCCAGGTTGTCGAATATACGCAGCGCCGGAAGATGATATGGCTCTGTTTTGACAAACAGACTGGCCCAACCCGCGGTATCGACAAAAACCTCAGACACTATCTCGATCCTCTTCTAGCGATTCAGTTAGATAGGCATCATGGTTTTCAGCAACACCTACACTATCACATGCCAACGTCCCAAACAAGGCTCTTAGAGGATCTGCTCGCTTGGCCGACTGCGCGGTACTATACATCAGTTCTTGGTGAACGATTTCATTGATCCATTTCAGGATCATTTGTCCTGGCTCGGTTCCTTGAACTTTTGCCTCTGCTTCGAGCAAAGCGTAGGTTTTTTCGGGTACCCGTAACGTGACGAGGCGTTCCATAGTTTTCACCTCCCTCGTTTTTACCCATTGTATCACAAATCCGCTCTTACGGCCCCTCGCCGCCCCCCTCTTCCGGCGTGAGCGGTGCGAGGTCGGCGAGCGTCTGCTGCCAGGAGGGGGTGCCGGGCGCGTAGCCGGAGATGCGCACCAGCGTCCCGATTTCCGCCCAATCGAATAACATCTTTGCGTCGCCTTCATCGAGAATAATACAACCGAACGAAGCGGGATAGCCCAAAACGCCGCGCGAAAGACGCGTCCCGTAGTGGGTGGTGGGGAGTTCGTGGATGCCGTTGAAGAAGCCTTCCGCTTCCTCGTAAATACCCATAAAGTGGGGCATATCCAGCCGCCAACGTTGTGCGAAGGCCAAGTCTTCCTTGAACAAAATCTGAAACTGTCCCGGAATGGTCGGCGTGCGCGAAATGCCGGTGGAGACGGTAAACGTATACACTTGCGTGTCGTACTCGAAGACGACCATGCGCTGCTTCGGCAAATCGATCTCGATGCGCTTGCCCGGCGTGAGCGGATAGGGCAACATCACGTCGATAGAGGGGATGACGATCTCCTGCCCCACGTCGATAGCGCCGGGATCGATGTCAGGATTGGCGCGTTCGAGTTGGTAGCGGGGCATGTGATGGTTAAAGGCGATAAGCGAGAGCGTGTCGCCGGGCTGCACGATGTAGATGCGGTCAGGGTGGCGGATATGCGCCTCGGCGCGATGTTGCCCTTCGTACAGCGCCGCGAGTACGTTTTTCAGCGTCGGATCGATGTCTAGCAATCGTTCTTCGCCCACCTGCGGCGCGACCTCTTCCAGCCACGCCTTGATCTGCGTAGCATCCACGTACACCCTGATACTCTCGCGTTCGCCGCGCGTCTCCAACCAGGTCGCAATGCGCGCCGGCAATGCGGCAAACTCGGCACGATGGCCGCCGGGCAGCTCGTTTTCCAGCAACTCGCCGGTGAGTGGGTCATCCACAACCAGGGTGAACGGCTGCGCCAACCACGCCTGCACCTGCGTGCGCGCGGGTTCCGGCGTAGCCACTTGCGGCGGGACGGCGACCGGCGCCAGTTCGACCGAGGATACCCCTTCTGTCAACGCCTGAAGCACGCGGGCGACGGCATCCTCCACGTTGAGGCGCTGGCCCGGCTGCCCGTCCGCCGCAACAACGTTTCCGCCGTTGAAGGTCAGGCGCGCATCTACCGGACGGCGCTCCACCTCCGCTGCGATCCGCGCCACGGCCTCGCGCACTCGCGCCGGGTCCGCGGGGATGATGAGCGGCGCAACGATCTCGTTCTGCTCGCGCAAGCCCGCGAATAGCGGCACATTCCCGTCCGCGTCGCGCCCCACGTTATACGCAGCCCGCGCCGTCGCGCGGACGTCGTACTGCTGGCCCACGTCCGCCCAGGTGATGCGCCAGGTCTGCCCGGCGGTATGCACGTCCACGCCAACCGTCTCCGGCGCGGGCAATCCGCGTGTGAGCGCCGTGACGGCTTCATCGACCGTCAGGCCGCTCACGTCTATAGTCTGCACGCGCACGCCGGGCAAGATCGTATCCGCCGGATGGCGCAGCGCCAGCCAGGTCGTCACCGCGAAGATGACGAGCATCAGGACGAGGAGCACCACCAGCACGCGCAGGGCGGTCTTCATTAGTTTTGTAGATGGCTGATGAGTTGTTTCACCGTTCATAAAATCACCCTGGGAACAAATGCAGTCGTTTCTTACTGTATTACATCAAATGTAACATGAAGTAAGGCGGATGTAAAGCCCTACCCGTCCGGGATGTCTTTCTCCAGCAACGGCCTCGCGTCGAACCGCCGGACGAGAATGGCAACGAGGAAAACGCCCGCCGCCAGCAGCGCGGCAATCCCTGAACCGATGAAGATGACCGGCAGCCCCAGGCTGTCAGAGAGCAACCCGCCGAGCGGCGTGGTGATCAGCGGCGCGAGACCCCGCGTCGCTGCGTTCATCAACGATTGCAGGGTGGACGTCCACGATTCAGGCGCGCGCTCGTCGATCAGGCTGACGTTCCCCACGAAGTAGAGCGCAAAGCCCATGCCCTTGAGCATCGCAAACGCCAGGATCAGCCAAGGCTGGCGCACCAGCCCATAGCCCAGGAAGGCAATCCCAACGAGACTATAGGCCAGCGATACGGCAACCGGTTTGCCGAGTTTGCGGAAGATAGCCCCGCTGTACTGCATCGCCGGCAGCTCGGCGAGCGCCGAAAGGCCAAACAGCGCGCCGACCAGAAATTGCCCGCCGCCGAGACGATCCATGTAGACGCCGGAGAATGTCCCGTACATCCCTTCGGCGATGCCAACCAACGAAACCGCTACGAGCAGCGCGACCAAGCCCTGGTCCCGGCGTACATTGCGCAACGTCGGCGCAGCCGCAGACCCAACGACGAGCGTGGTCGCCGCCTGCTGATCCACCGAGGCGCTTTCTTCCAGCCCAGTCGCCGCCCACAACACCGGCAAGGTCAGCACGCTCGTCACGATGAACATCGCCTGAAAGCCCCAGCGTTCCCACAACGCGCCGCAAACCAGGGCGGCAAGGGCGAAACTCAGCGATCCCCACAGACGGAGTTTACCGTAGTCGATGTGATTGCGGGTCGCCATACGCGCCACCATGCCGTCGCCGATAGACATCATCGGGCTGAACAGCGCCGCACGAATCAGGACCAGGGTTAACAAAGGCGCGAACGTGCGCGGGAAGATGAAGAGAAGGAGCAACGCTCCCGTCCCGCCGATGGATATGAGCAGCATGCGCTTCTGCCAGCGCCGCCGGTCGGCCAACAGGGAGAGCGCCGGGCCGACGAACAACGTCATCAGCGGGAATGCGGTGGAGAGGATGCCGATTTGCAGGCCACTGAGGCCCAGGCGAGCGAAATAGACGTTGAAGAACGGCATCTGCGCGCCCATGGCGGCCCACAGGCTGAAATAAAAGATTGACGCGCGCCAGTACGGACTGCGTTTGGAAAGATGTGTTATCTCTGCCATAGTTTTTCGTAGACGCGCAAAAGTTGGCGTCCGGTACGGCTCCACGAGAAATGTTTGTCCGCGCGCTGGCGGAGTCGCACGCCAAGCTGCGCCGCGCCTTCGGGATCGTGCAGGATCGCGCGTAAGACTTGCGCCAAGGCGTCAGCGTCGCCCACGGGGGCGGCGTAGAGGCCCAGGTTGTTGAGGTACTCGCGGCTCACGGGCGTGTCGTAGACGACCACCGGCAGCGCCATTGCCATGTAGTTGAGGATTTTGCCACTGCCCTCCGTCGCCGAGATTTTGGGCGCGACGGCCACGTCGCCGAGTGCCAGGTGAGCAGGGATGTTCTCGTAGGGCATCTTGCCGGTGAAGATCACATCCTGCGCGGTGAGGCCCAGGCTGTATGCATACTGCCGGTAATGTTCCACCTGTGGAAATCCCATCACCAAAAAGGTGACAGCCTCACCCTGTACCCGCAAAGACGCGGCGGCTTTGAGCATCTGCGGGACACCCTGATAATCGGCCAACAGTCCCAGGTAAACGACGACCTGGCGGTCCGGCGGAATCCCCAATCTTGCACGCCGCTGCCGGCGCTCTTCCGGCGTGAGACACGCAGGAAAGAGGAAATCCAAGTTGACGCTATCGGGCAGGGGGTAAACGTTCTCGGTGCGCCTGAAGACGCTGGCAAGCAATTCCGTGCTGTGGATGGTGCTGGTGACGATGGCGTCCGGCATCTCGACGATGCGCTCTTCCAGCCGCCGCCACCAGTAGTGGGCAACGCTGTCTTTCTTCAGAAAGTGATGATCCAGCATCTCACCCGTCAGACTGCCCTGAAAGTCGAAGACCAACGGGACGCGCAGCAGTTTGGCAAGCACGGACCCGATCAACGCGCCTTCGTGCAGATGCCCGTGGATGATGTCCGGTTGCCAGCGCAGCGCCGTCCACAACGCCTTCCACGAAAGCAGCACATCGAAGGCGATCTTGTGCCGCGAAGAGCCGACCTCGTAATCGGAGTGCCAGGGCGTGGGGGCCGAACGCACGATGTCCAGGTCGGGCAGGTCGCGGCCCAGGTAATAGGTGACGATGCGCACCTGCACCCCCTGCGCCATGAGCGCGCGCGCTTCTTCCAGGATGCGAATGTGGCAACCATAGTCCAGGAAGAAGGACGTGGGGGCAATCATCAAGACACGATGCGATTGTGATGGCATGATTAGTAGTTATCCATTGTTTGCAAGGCCGCCAATTCGGCATCATTCTCCGCCGGATCGTGGTGATGGCGAATCAAGGCCACCGAGCGTGGAAAGGCGCCGGCCTGCTCTGCCAGCGCCGCCCCCCATTCGGCGTGCATCCGGCGAACGACGAAACCACGTTTCAGGCCACGCGGCTTGCCAACACTCCAGCAGGCAGCCTGCTGCGGCGCGAAATGTTCCCCCAGGACGGCGATGACACGACCCCACAGGCGCGGCGGCGCCTGGATTTTGCCGACGTCGTGGAGCAGCGCGGCAACGAGCAAGTTGGGATCGGCGTAGCCCTGAGCCTCCAGCGCCCGGCAGATGGCGATCCCGTGATGCTGTTCAGCGCGCGACATACGCCGGAAAAGGTGCAGCAGAGCCGGAGCGAGATGGCGTGCGGCGTAAGCGACATTAACCGGACGGAAGGAAGCCCAAAGTGTCGTAAAAAACTGCGCGACCCGATACCGTACGCGCATCCACGTTGTCATAATCTCGCTTATCTCACTTCCCCAGAACTAAGACTACAAAAGTCTCACGCGGCATCTGGTTCAGCACATATCTGCACCGAACACGCAGCCTGTAAGTCGTAGTCGTACTGAGACTTTTGTAGTCTGTAACGCAGTGAAGGTCTTTTTGTCATGCTAAAGATAGAGAGCCTTCACTTGCCCAGCCAGAGAACGATTATAGCATAGTAAGAAAGAATATGAAGTTTATCCGAGCCATATCGCAGTCAAAGGTGAAACCCACCTGAGCAGGATACGGAAGAACACGACGTTCTTCCGCACGGAAGGATTGATACTCTTCCGCACGGAAGGATTGCTTCCGCTTTTGCTTGTCACTGGATGCGCAAAAGGGTGTTATAATCCAAGAGATGATGACGGTAACAACACAACTGACCCGCGCAGACGTAGAACACATCGCCGCCCTGGCGCACGTCGCCTTGAGCGAAGCGGAGCTGGCGTTGTACCAGGAACAGCTCTCGGCGATTCTGGACCACGCCACGCAACTGCAAGAGCTGGATACGGCTGCTGTTCCACCGACGGCGACCGTGCTGCCGCTGCGCACCGTCCTGCGTGACGATGAACCCGGCCCCACGCTGCTCCTCGAAGACGCGCTGGCAAACGCTCCCGCTGTACGGGACAATTGTTTCGTCGTCCCACCGGTGCGCTGAAGGAATTGACGTGAGCGATCTCTACGA
>Ga0129302_1001174_pt1 | contig 19664 bp, 11 predicted proteins | sample BlaSprsedimmetaG_FD_94476 | JGI IMG/M metagenome (GOLD analysis project Ga0129302, IMG submission 94476) | Hot spring sediment bacterial and archeal communities from California, USA to study Microbial Dark Matter (Phase II) - Blank Spring... | ecosystem: Environmental > Aquatic > Thermal springs...
GAATGTACCAGCCGTTCATCCAGTTCAGCTTGTCCACGTCGAAAACGGCGCCCGCCTTATTGATGCGGTCCAGGGAAAACTCGTGACAAAGTTCCTCAAGCGAAAACAGCTCCCGGTCATCGGCTGGATGCCAACCCAGCAACGCGATGAAATTGAGCAGGGCCTCCGGCAGATATCCCCGTTCGAGATAATGTTCCACCGCGACGTCGCCCTGGCGCTTGCTGAGCTTGCTGCGGTCCGGATTGAGCAGCAGGGGAAGGTGGACAAAGACGGGCAGTTCCCATCCGAACGCACGGTACAGGTAGATGTGCTTGGGAACGCTGGAGAGCCATTCTTCCCCTCGAATAACGTGAGTAACGCCCATCAGGTGGTCATCGACCACGTTGGCCAGGTGATAGGTGGGGAACCCGTCTGTTTTGATCAGCACCTGGTCGTCGACGAGTTCGTTGTCCACGGCCACCTTCCGGCGGACCACGTCGTCGAACACTGTCCTTCCCTCACGGGGAAATCTGAGCCGTATAACCGAAGGTTCTCCGGCTTCGAGTCTGCGGCGAACCTCGTCGGCGGGCAGGTCCCGGCACGCGCCGTCGTACATGGTGGGTAATTTTTTCCTGCGCTGTTCCTCACGCAGCCGCTCAAGCCGTTCTTCGGTGCAGAAACAGTGATAGGCGACACCCGCGTCAAGGAGCCGGTCCACGTGCATCCGGTAAATATCCTTGCGCTCCGACTGGATGTAGGGGCCGCAGGGACCGCCTGCGTCGGGGCCCTCATCGTCTTTGATGCCGATGGTCCTGAGCGTCGACATCAACTTTTCCACGGCGCCGGTCACGGAACGCTTCTGGTCGGTGTCCTCGATCCGCAGGATAAATGTTCCGCCTGTTTTACGGGCAAAAAGATAATTAAAAAGGGCCGTCCGCAACCCGCCCACGTGGAGATACCCTGTGGGACTGGGCGCGAAGCGCACCCGAACGTCATCACGCGCCATGTTCATCACTGTTCGTCCTGTCGCTTCCTTTCACCGTATGGGGGTGTTCGCGAAAGAGCGGGATTATACCGTTCCCTCCGTTGTTTTGTCAAAATTCTTTTACACAGTCGCGGTCCCGCAGCACTGCCGTGGATCGCCAGGAGAAAAGCCCCCTCTCCCGTAATTTTTTTATAATTTTCCTTGACAGCAGGCCCCTTCTGTGTTTCTATCCGCAGAAACGAGGAGACGAGAGCAATGGCAATCATTCGATGGTGCGAAAGCAAGAACCGCCGCTGGCGGCCACGTGCCCGAGGAATGCCCCTCTAGCTTCGCGACTCTTCGAAGGATCGACAGCCATGGGCGGCAACGCGAAGGCCTCCCGTGGTTTTTTTTCGCGATGACGCGGGTCGCCGGCAAACGGCGGACCGACAAATACACCCGTCAAGGAGGAATCCTGATGCAGGAAAAGAAAATAATTTTAAAAGACGACGAAATTCCCCGGCAGTGGTACAATATTCTGCCGGATCTTCCCACACCCATGGCACCACTGCTCAATCCGGCGACAGGACAACCGCTGTCGCCCGATGACATGGCCCGCATTTTCCCCATGAATCTGATTGAGCAGGAAATGAGTTCCGAGCGATGGATCGACATACCGGAAGAAGTACTCGAAAAATTACTGATCTGGAGACCGAGTCCCCTGTACCGGGCATACAATTTCGAACGGCTCCTCGATGCCCCGGTCAAGATTTATTACAAGAATGAAGGCGTCAGTCCTCCCGGCTCCCACAAGCCGAACACGGCAGTAGCGCAGGCGTATTACAACAAGGCCTTCGGCGTAAAGAGGCTCTCGACGGAAACAGGCGCCGGCCAGTGGGGAAGCGCTCTCAGCATGGCCTGCAACATGTTCGGCATCGAATGTCGCGTTTTCATGGTCCGCGTGAGCTACGACCAGAAACCGTACCGGCGCCTGATGATGCAGACCTGGGGTGGGAACTGTTTCTCCAGTCCCAGCAACGTTACGGAAACGGGGCGGCGGGTCCTCGCCGAACATCCCGATTCTCCGGGCAGTCTGGGCATCGCCATCAGTGAGGCCATCGAGGACATCATCGACAAGGACGACGCCCGCTACTCTCTGGGCAGTGTCCTCAACCACGTCCTGCTGCACCAGACTATCATCGGCCTGGAGACACAGCGCCAGTTCGAAAAAATCGGTGTCTACCCGGATGTGGTTATCGGGTGCGCCGGCGGAGGAAGCAATTTTGCCGGGCTTTCGCTGCCCTTCGTCCGCGACAAGATTCACGGCAAGGACATATCCATCATCGCCTCTGAACCCACTTCCTGTCCCACGTTGACCCGGGCGCCTTTCGCGTATGATTTCGGCGACCTGGCCATGAGCACGCCGCTTCTGGCCATGTATACCCTGGGACATGACTACGTCCCCGCGCCCATTCACGCGGGAGGGCTCCGCTATCACGGCATGGCGCCCATCGTGAGTCACCTGGTGAAGGAAAATCTCGTCGAAGCCAGGGCCTACGACCAGCTGGAAACGTTCGAGGCCGGTGTGAACTGGGCCCGCACCGAGGGATTCATTCCCGCCCCTGAAACAACCCACGCCATCGCGACCGTCGTGGAAGAAGCACGACGGGCGAAAGAAGAAGGCAAGGAAAAAACCATTGTTTTCAACTGGAGTGGTCATGGACTGGTCGATCTTGCGTCCTACGACGCCTACCTGTCGGGCAAATTGTTCAACTACAGCATGCCCGAGGAAGATATTGATCGTGCCCGGACCATGGTGGCGCAATTTCCCCAACCCTGACCCGGCTGTTACATTCGGCCCGTGGTAAAACGTCCGATGAAGTCAGGTCGAAGGGACGACCCCCGTTCTTCTGCGGGGTGTTCCTTCGACCGGGGGGAAACGAGAGATATGCATCATGAAGCGATTTGACGATTTGCTGATCAGGTGTCCGCGGCTTGGCGGCGAGGTTACCTTCGCCTACTGCCGGGTCGAACAGGGCGATCTCCCCTGCAGCCGCATCATAGAATGCTGGCCGTCGCTTCCGGTTAAAGAGTGGCTCCAGGAAGTTCTCACGCCGGAAGAATGGGACAGGTTCGTCAACCGGCCCCCCGGCGACCGGATCTCGACGATTTTCAAGGCCGTCGATTCCCTCAAGAAAAAACCCTGACGCGGCGTCGCGGGGATTTCCGCCGTCCTGGAGGGACCACTCCTCCGTTGCCTCCGAAGCAAAGCTGTGCGATGATGTGACAACTCGTCGGCGGTTGTGCGAATACGTTTAGTCCACTCCGCCGAGGGAACAACGAGGACGAATGTCATGTCACCCACCGGAACCAGGAAAAATAAGGGAGCGATCCGTTCCGCCGCGGAAACGGGTCTCCTTCTCGATGAATCGAGCACACCCGAAACAAACCGGATGACGGCAACGACGGCTCCCCTGGCCGACCGTATGCGTCCACGCTCATTCGACGATTTCGTGGGGCAGCCCCACCTGGTGGGGAAAGACGGCCTTCTGCGCCAGGCCCTGCGCCGCGACCATCTCTTCTCCATGATCTTCTGGGGCCCCCCCGGTTCGGGAAAGACAACCCTGGCCCGACTGGCGGCGACTGAAACGCAGGCTCACTTTGAAACCTTTTCCGCCGTCCTCTCGGGTGTGAAAGAAATCAGGGCCATGATCGAAGAAGCGCGAACCCAGCTTCACCGCCACGGCAAAAAGACCATTCTTTTCGTCGATGAAATTCACCGGTTCAACAAGACCCAGCAGGACGCCTTTCTGCCCCACGTGGAAACGGGGCTCGTAACGCTCATCGGCGCCACAACGGAAAACCCCTCCTTCGAAGTCGTCGCGCCGCTTCTGTCCAGGGTGCGTGTCCTGGTGCTTTCACCCTATACGGAGGAGGAACTGGCGATCATGCTCCGCAGGGCGCTGGATGATCCCGAACGCGGCCTGGGACGATTGAATATCACGGCGGAACCTGAGGCCATGGACCACCTGATTGCCGTCGCCGACGGCGACGCCCGGGCGGCCCTGAACGGGCTCGAAGCGGCCGCCGTTCTGGCAGAAGAATCGAACCGGGACGCTCCCGTCATCACGCGGGACGTCGCCGAACAGGCCTTGCAGCGACGCTTCCTGCGTTACGACAAGAGCGGGGAAGAACACTACAACCTCATATCGGCGCTGCACAAAAGCCTTCGAGGCAGTGATCCCGACGCCGCGCTTTACTGGCTGGCGCGCATGCTCACGGCGGGCGAGGATCCCCTGTACATCGCGAGAAGAATGGTGCGGTTCGCCTCGGAAGACGTGGGTCTCGCCGACCCGGCGGCCCTGTCGGTATCCCTGAACGCCATGGAATCTTTCCGGTTCCTGGGATCTCCCGAAGGCGAGCTCGCCCTTGCCGAGGCCGCTGTCTACCTCGCGGCGGCGCCCAAGAGCAACTCCCTTTACCGCGCAATGGGCGCGGTTCGAAAAACCATCGAGGAAACAGGCGCTTTACCTGTTCCACTGGACGTGCGAAACGCTCCGACGAAGCTCATGAAGGATCTTGGATACGGTAAAAACTACAAGTACGCCCACGATTACCCCGACGCCCAGGTCCACCAGGAGGCATTGCCTGAAAAACTTCGAAATCGGATCTTTTATCGACCCACCGACCGGGGCTACGAAGCACGCGTCCGGGACCGACTTCTTGCCTGGAAAAAGCTGAAGCAACGGGAGTGATTGTCCCGCCTCCAAAAATCCCGCCAACGGTTGTTCACTCAAAAAAGTTTTCGCAACCACACGTTTTCTCCCCACGACGCACACGAAGAGAAATATTGTCTTATTTTTAATTATTCAATATACTTATTGTAAATATTTCGCATGAAAGGATGCCGCATGCACTACAACACGGCCCTCAGATCCTACAGCGCGAAACGGCTTGAGGAAATAGAACACGCCGACATTCTCGTGGGAATACCCTGCTACAACAACGAGCAGACGATCAAGCACGTGATTCAGATGCTCACTCACGGTCTCGCTCGGTATTACAAGGACAGGCGGAGTGTCATCTTCGTCGCCGATGGCGGCTCGACGGACGATACGAGGGAAGTCGCCAAGGAATTCCAGATCAAACCCTGGCAGGAAAAAGTGGTGTCTATCTACAGAGGACCCGCGGGTAAGGGATCGGCCCTCCGTTCGATCTTCGAGGCCGCCTGCCGCCTGCAGATAGATGCCTGCGTCGTGGTCGATTCCGACCTCAGGAGTATCACTCCCGACTGGATCCGCTACCTGCTCGACCCGGTGCTCGAAAAGGGCTACCAGTTCGTGGCGCCTGTCTACGTCAGACACAAATACGACGGCACGATCACCAACAACATCGTGTACAACCTGACGAGGGCCCTCTACGGAAAACGGATCCGGCAACCCATCGGGGGCGATTTCGCCCTTTCCCGGGAGGTCACGCGGTACTTTATCAACCAGGACGTGTGGGAAACGGACGTTGCGCGTTACGGCATCGACATCTGGATGACCACGCACGCCATCACCAGCAATTACCGTGTCTGCCAGTCGAACCTGGGCGTCAAGATTCACGACGCCAAAGACCCGGGGCTGCACCTGGGCCCCATGTTCCGGCAGGTGCTGTGGACGGTCTTCTCGCTCATGGAAACGAACGAGACGATCTGGAAAAAGGTGCGTGGCAGTGAACCGGTGGAAACGTTTGGCTTCGAGGGGTTCCTGGAACCGGAGCCGGTCCCCGTGAATCTCGAGGGAATGATCGAACATTTCAAGACAGGATACAGCCAGTTCTCAGCCCTGTGGAGAGAGGTGCTCAGCCCGGAAAGCTGCGAGGCCGTCTCCCGCGCCGCGTCCATGAACGCGAAGAATTTCAATCTGTCAACAGAGGACTGGGTAAAGATCCTCTACGAACTGGCGGCGACCTTTCATACATGGAAAGTGAATCGCAACAAACTCGTCGACGTGATGACCCCGCTCTATTACGCCCGTGTCGCCACCCTCGTCCGGCGCACCTGGGACATGAGTTCCGCCGAGGCGGAAGCCCTGATCGAAGACCAGGCGGTGAAATTCGAACGCCAGAAGGATTACCTGGTAGAGATCTGGGACGAAGGCGTCAAGGCGCCCCTTAAACCAGCGGCCGGTCGCCGTTGAGCCGTTCGTAAACTCTCATGTACTGAGCGATCATGGTCTCCAGGTCATACTTCTCCCTGGTCTCCCGCATGATGCGCCTGATCTGCGGTTCACGCTCGACGGCGGGCCTTCGATGAAAGCGGAGGCTTTTTTCCATGCCGAAGAGCAGCCCGCCGGGATCGTAATCCCTGAAAAGAAACCCGTTTCCCACATCCTGGGGAGAACCGTCCGCCTTCAGCCGCAGTTCCCTGATCTTGTCGTGGTAGCCCCCGGTGTCGCGGTTCGTTGCCGTGGCGCCGAACAGGTTGCCTACCTGGTCGATCTGCCCGCAGGGCTCGTAAAGAGATACCCCGAAAACATCGCTCGCGGCGGCGAACCCGAGCATGGACAGATCCTCCTGGTAGTGGTGGTAGGCGATTTTTCCTCCCGAAACCCAGGCGATTCTTCCAAGTATTTCCTCGTGCGTGCGGTCGCCGCCGACGCCGTTGGCCACGATCGCCACCTGCACGTCCGGGTTTTCAATGACGAAACGAAGCAACACTTCTTCAAAGACCGCCACTCCTTTCTGTAGCGGATCGAGTCTGGACGGCCAGTAGAACAGCACCGCTCCGGAATTCACGTTGAGTCCGGTCCGGCGTTGAAATTCCAGGAGATTTTCACGTTTCGCCGCCAGGACGTCCGCGTCGGGGCCGTAGTTCCTGACGAGGTGAGGGCAGAACTCGGGGTACATCGTGCGGGACGGGGCGTTGATGATCGATACGACGGCGCCCACGGCGTATTTCGCCTTTACTTCATCACGAACGCTCTGAGGAATGACGGGCTGATCGATGAAATAATCATTTACCACTTCTTCGAGGAACCGGCTGCCGACAAAATTCACCATCGTGGCGTTTTTGATCGCCGTCGCCTGGGCGTCGATGCAGCGTCGACCCTGATCGTCCGACAAGTACAGGAAGGGAGTCAGTTCGTCTATCTCGATGCCGAACAGCATCTCCAGAGGAATGTGGCCGGTGAAACTGTTGTGCATCGTGTGCAGAAGCGGAATGCCCCGGGATTTCACGTACGCCGAGACGGCCCCCCCGGCCATCCAGTCGTGGGTATGGACGATCAGCCGCCCCCGACTCTTTCCCCGCACATCTTTGATGATGTGATTTATTACTTCTTTCTGGAACTCGGCCGCGTTCCGGGCGGGATCGCCGGCATAGGCGCCCGGCAGGTCGGCGAAAACGGAGGAGCTGACCAGATGAATCCTGTCCGTGTCGTGCTGATACCGCAAGGTGCGCCAGTCTTCCTCGCCGATGCGGCTGTCCTCGCGGAACCGCTTCTTGAGATTCAACATGGCCAGGTGTACGTCCACGTTCCGTTCGTTCAGCCCCTCGCAGAGGGCGGAGACCACTTCGCCGAGGCCGCCGCTTTTCCCCGATATATAGGACGCCAGCGCCCCCATATCCGCTGGCAGACGCCCGCTTTCGGGTGCGATGAGCAGCACTGCCGTGCGTTCCCGCCGCTTCAACACCTCGAAACGCCTGATGGCGACCTCGAAATCGTCGATCTTGCGGGTGAGCACGTGGGCCGCCTGGGTGATGGAACCGCCGTATGGGTTGAAATAGGAATGTACGGCGTGATCCTCGCCGATCCGTTCATGAAGAAAGTAGATATGATCCGACGTGGTCAGGTGCCGCCAGCGGGTCAGCAGCTCGCCGTCGGCGCGCCGGGCTTCTCCTTCCAGTTTTTCGATGTTCCGGAACAATTCGTACTGGGTCATGGTACCCAGCCACCCGTGAGTATCCCGCGATGCGTCAGCCCAGGACGATGTCGCAAGGCCCGGAATATCCACGGGGGGACATTCCACGTTTTCGAACCGTTCGGCTATCTCCGTGGGATTGGCCATGACGATTGACTCATGGTTTGCGAAAGCCCGGGGAATCGCCTTCCAGAATTCGAAAATGCGGGTGTCTTCCCAGAGATGTTCCCCGATATGCTCGAAATCGTAGCCAAGCAGCACCGCCGGTCCGTCAATACGCGCGATATTGGCGGCATATTCCTCCGGCGCTAGCGGCCGGTGGGTGAAACGAAAGGCAACGTCATCGCTCAGGTCCCTGTTGCGAGGAATGACGACGAGACCATTTTCAACGGACTTGAACACTGAATCGGGTGTCAGAACCGCTCCGTCGCCGTACATGTCCCGACGCTGCTCGCACAAAATCGCCCGGTACCCCATATCGTGAACAGCCGCGGCGACATTATTATTGTACATCAGTTCCGTGTTGCGAAAGGATGTAGGCTTGATACCGAAGAGGTGCCGCATCAGATCGCGATGCAGCGAGACCTGGTCGCGGAATTCCTGTCGCTTCGGATCTTCGAAAAGCGACGTGAGTGAATGGTAGTAGGTCTCATCGAGATACTCGACCCGCTCGCCACCGCCCGCATCGAGCAGACGCTGCAGGGCCGTGATCACGTCGGGACTGTAGAGTTGCGCCTGCTCCAGGAAAGTCCCCGAAAAACTGAAAGTCGCCTTGAACGATTCCTCGCCGGCCACCATTTCCTCAAAGAGCGACAGCGCGGGCAGATAGCATTTCGATGCGACCTTTTGAAATACCTCGCGGTTCAGATCCTCCCAGAGGAACTTGTCCCGCTCGGGATGCAGGCGAAAGGGCTGGTGCAGCTGGAAGTACAAACAGACTAGCGACATGTGAACACCCTCCTTCAAACCCGCCGTCGACGGGCGCGCGGCATGGAGCTAGGCCCAGTGGACCAGTCCCGGTTCCTGATAGGAGAAAAGGTCGGGATGCGTCGGCATGATACGAATACCGTAAACAAAGGTGCCGGATTTTTCGGCCCGGTACTCGCCGGAATATATGAGCGTTCCGTCGTCGGCGTCGACGCCTGTCCTGCTCATCCCCAGAACGGCCGATTTGCGCAGAACGCCCCGCTCCCCGGATTCCATTATGACCAGTTCCACCCGCACTTCCTCTTCCGAGAGCCGGCCCAGGTCGATTCCCGCCTCCACCTGGAACGATCCGCCCACATCAAGGCGGTCACCCGTGAAACCACGCACCTTGTACCACCGGATGTGGTCCCGCGAAAACCGCGAGGATATTTTCTGTTTCCAGCCGGCCAGAGCCCGCGCCCGTTCGTATCCACGCGCTTTCAGGACCGCCGCGCGACGGGCCGCGGGCAGGTACATGGTTTCATAATACTGCTTGACCATGCGGTGAGTGTTGAAACGGGGAACAAGGCTTTTGATGGACGATTTCATCATGGCGAGCCATTTTTCCGGATAACCGCCGCCATTCGTATCAAAAAAACAGGGCAGTACCGACGATTCGAGCACGTCGTAGAAAGAATCACTGTCGGCGGTGTTCTGCGTGTCCACGTTACTGTACTCCCTGCCGTCGCCGAAGGCCCAGCCGTTGTCGCCGTTGTAGGCTTCGTCCCACCAGCCGTCGAGAATGCTCAGGTTCAACCCGCCGTTCACCACAACCTTCATGCCGCTCGTTCCGCTTGCTTCGCGCGGCCGCAGGGGATTGTTGAGCCAGACATCGACACCTTGAACCAGGCTTCGCGCCATTCCCAGATTATAATTCTCGATGAAAAAAATATTGTCGATGAACCGCTCGTCCCAGGTATAGGCGAACAACTGTTTCAGAAGCTCCTTGCCGGCCTCGTCGTTCGGGTGGGCTTTGCCCGCGAAAATAACCTGCACGGTTCTGCCGTTGTCGTTCAGCAGTCGAGACAGGCGTTCGCAATCCTCGAACAGCATGAGCGCCCGCTTGTAGGTGGCGAATCTCCGGGCGAAACCAATGATCAGGGCGCCCGGGTCGAGGCTTTCCGTTTTCCGCCGGACCAGAGACCGGGGAATCCCCTGCCGCTCGCTCTGCGCCGTCAGGCTGCCTTTCACGTAATCAATCATTTTTGTCTTGAGATCCACGTGAGTCTGCCAGAGCACCTTGTCGGGAATCTCGTCCACCCGTTCCCAGCCCAGGGTTTCAAAATCCCCGGAATACCAGTCAATCCCCAGGTAGCGCTCGTAACATTCCTTCATCGCGGGCGCCACCCATGACTGCATATGCACACCGTTGGTGACGGCCTTCACGGGCACTTCATCCTCGTCGAATCCCGACCATACCTTTTTCCACATCTTCCGCGCGACCTGGCCGTGAAGTTCGCTCACTGCGTTGGAGGCGCAGCACAGATTGAAAGCAAGTACGGGCATGAAAAAAGGTTTGCCCGAACCCGGTTCGTCCCGGCCGAGCTGCCAGAAGGTGTCCCAGGATATTCCCAGCTCCTCGGCGTATTCGGAAAAATAATTTTTCATGAGCGATTCTTCGAACCGTTCATTGGCCGCTTCGACGGGACTGTGGGTAGTAAATATGGAACTCGCCCGCACAACCTCCCGTGCCTCGTGAAAGGTCAGCCCCTTTTTTTCCATGAGGCCCCTGATGCGCTCGAGCAACAGAAAGGCCGAGTGTCCCTCGTTAAGATGAAAGACGGCCGGCCGTATTCCCAGCTTTTCCAGCAACCGCACGCCGCCGATGCCCAGCATTATTTCCTGCTCGATGCGAAGCCGCTGGTCGGCGCCGTAGAGACGCGACGTGATGGCCATGTCCTGGCTGTTGTTTTCGGGAATGGCCGTGTCGAGCAGGTACAGTTTCACCGTTCCCACGGTAACATGCCAGGCCTGGGCGTACAGTTTCCGCCCGGGCAGGTCGACATGGATCTTCAGCGCCTCGTCGGGCCTGCCCCCGTTGGCGCAGATGCTCACAGGCATGCGTGAAAAATCATTGTCCGGGTAGAGTGCGGTTTGATTGCCCTCGCCGTCAAGCATCTGTGAAAAATAGCCGTTCTTGTACAGCAGTCCCACGCCGACGAGAGGAAAATGAAGGTTGGCCGAGGACTTCAAGTGATCCCCCGAAAGAACGCCGAGACCGCCCGAATATATGGGCAGGCTCTCGTGCAGGCCGTATTCCGTCGAGAAATAGGCCACGGGGGTTTTCGCCGTGATAAGCGCATCATCGTCTCCAAATGATCCATTGTCGGCGCCGATGTCGTCAAGCAGGGTCAACACCCGCCGGTAAAGCCGCAGGTAGGTCTCGTTTTCCGCCATTTCCGCCAGCCGGTCTTCCCTGACCCGCTCCAGCAGTTCCACGGGATTGCGGCCGAGATCGACCCACAGGCGGGGATCCAGCCGAGCGAAGAGTTCTTCTATTTCGGGGGTCCAGGTCCAGGTAAGATCGTAAGCGATTTCCCTGAGACGGCCAAGCGGCTCGGGCAAGGGAACGGCGACGCTGAAATTCCGGTACCGCGGCTGCAGAGAATCGGTGCCCGCGTAAGTAACCTCGCGGCCCGTGCCGCTGGTATCGAGACCGTGAAGACGCTTATCCGCCGTCGCGACGGCCTCGCTGTACGCTTCTCCGTAGCGATCATACAGAACAGCCCAGTCGGCCCGTGCCGCGACAAACCGGGCCATGCTCCGTTGACGCCGTTTCTCTTCGGGCGTCCAGCCCAGGACGCGGAGAAAGCACTCCTTAAGCGCCGCGACGCAGTGTTCCCGACTCCTGCCCTGAAAATCAAGGACGAAAACACCGTCGGCGGGTACGTCCTCCTGCCGCCGTACCCAGGCTCCGAAACCGGCGCGATCCGTTGTTACCACCGGAAGACAGCGTGCCGCGCCGTCCAGCGGCGTGTATCCCCAGGGCTCATACCGGGAGAGAAACACGCCCAGGTCGCAGGCGCCGATTACGTCGTCATACGTGAGATTCACAATCCCGTCGTACCCGTCAAGATAGACGGGCATGCAAATCACGTGAACGGCGTCGCCGGGATCATTCAAAAGATTGAGGGAGTTGCACGCGTTCCAGACGGGGTCATGCTGGGGATTAGAAATCTGGTGAGTACAGATGCGGGCGACTCCGGAAGCAACGACACCCTCTTCTCCCCGAATGATGCGCGATGTTTCATTCGAAATCCCCCGGTGAGCGCCGAGGATGCCCAGGAAGGCGACCACCTTCCTGCCGGCCGGATCATTGCGCAGGTCCTCGCCTACGCCCTTCAGCGATTCCAGAAACAGGTCGATCCCCTTGCCCCGGAAATCGTATCGTCCCGATGTAAAAAAAATATCGGTCCTGTCGACGGGCAGTTCCGTATGGAGGAACTTCGACGCGAAATCAAGCATCGTCAGGCGGCGTGGATCGTTTCCAGTCGCTTCGTCGAAACATTCAGGAACATCATTAATAGTAATACCATTGGGAAGAATCACCCGGGGAGTGCGCCCCAGGATGCAGGTCACTTCCTCCGCCGTCACCTCACTCACGGCGGAGAGGCAGTCAGCCTGCGCCGCGGCGGCTGTCTCGATTGAATGCCGCGCGCTGACGTTCAGCCGTGACGCCAGATCGGCGGTAAAAGCGGCGCCCTGATCCTCCGGCAGGTCGTCGCCCGCATCGGCGATCGCCCTGCCCAGCACCGTGGCGTGAGCGGTGAAAACCGTCGCGATTTCGGGAACATTCCGGTTGAGGTAGAGAAGTCCCGCCGCCGTCGTCCAGTCGTGAAAATGGGCCACGAACACCTCGTGATGCCGTAGCAGCCGTTCATAAAGAATTTCCACCATTTCGGCCGCCGCCGTGGCGAACAATACCTGTTCAATGTAGTCCGGACCTCCCGCCATGGAATCGACGCCGTAGTTCTGCCAGAGCCCGAAGAGCAACCTGTCCGTGTCGTACTTTCCGTTGTGGCTCACCAGGATGGTCCGGGGCCCACCGGGAGCGTCCTGCCAGCGACCACACCGGCAGGACAGATTTCTCGCGCCCGCGTCGAACCTGATGTCGTCCCAGAGTTCTTCGTCGGTCTCTTCGAAATCCGGATTGTTTCCCAGGTCGGGACCGATAAGAAAATAACCGGCTCCAAACCGCTCGACGGCACGGCCGGCCTTCCCCCTGAGAACCCTGTGGATGCCGCCCACCTTGTTGCAGGTTTCCCAGCTCAATTCAAAAAGGCAATCAGCCGATGTATCAATCTTGTTATTCATGTTACTTCGCACACCTTGTTCCCTTCCTCCGTTCTGTTTCCGCTTTACCCGCCGTCCCGGGGAAGGGACGTTTCGCCCGCCCGGTCCGCCGCGGAGCGGTAGCACGCGAGCACCGCCGCCGCCTGGCGTCGCCAGGTTAATTCCCTCATATCCTCGAGGCCGTCCCGAACGATCTTCCGGCGCCGATCGTCGTCGCCCAGAATGTCCAGCATTTCCCGCGCCAGCTCTTCCGTATCTTCCGGATCCACGACAGGACAGCTTTGCAACACTTCCGCAACCCCCGAATGCACCGAAAGAATAACGGGAACGCCCTGGCTGATGGCTTCGAGCGCGGTGATTCCGAAGGGCTCAGAATCGCTTGGCATGACGTACAGGTCGCTTCGGGCGAAAGATTCCGTCACGTCCCCGCCTTCCAGAAATCCCGTGAACACACACCGATCGGCAATGCCCTCCTCCACCGCACGTTGCTTCATCATGCTGATCATGTCGCCCGCTCCGACGATCAGGAAACGCACCGACGGATCTGCCGCCGCAACAAGGAGTGCCGACTCGATGAAATACCCGGGCCCCTTCTGAAAAGTTATTCTGCCGAGAAAAAGAACAGTTTTCCCTCCTGCAGGCTCTTTCACATTCTTCCGCGGCGCGGGCGGCAGGGGGAGCGCCGCGTTGTGAACGACCGTGATGCGCCCGCCCGGTATGCCGTACTGATCGATTATTTTCTGTTTCGTGTAGTTACTGACGGCGATAACCTGATCCGCCTCGAGCATGCCGAAACGTTCCACCCCATAAATGTATTCGTTGATCCGCAACGGGCTCCTGTCCGACTCGAGAGAGTGTATGTGCACGATCAAGGGTCGTCCCGTTTCCTCGCGGGCAGCCATACCGGCGGGGATCGTCATCCAGTCGTGGACGGCGATGACGTCGAAATATTCCGTCCGGGCAACGGCCCGGGCGCACCGGGCGTACCGGGCCACCTCGTCGTACATGTCGCCGCCGTACCTGTCCCCGTCACGTTCCGGCAGCTGTTCCCGGTAATCGCCCGCCGTCATGTAGGGGGCAAGCAACACATCCACGGGACGTTCCAGTATGGCTGGTGTTGCCTCGGAATCTTCGGCGAGAGGTGCCGACAATCCGTCGATGATCCTGAGGTCCGGCGGGAACGCGGAAGCTTCCGCGCCGGGCGCCACGAAAACGACCTCCGCTCCGTTCGCCAGAAGTCCGTCCGCCAGTCCGCGGCATGCCGTTCCCAGGCCGCCGCTTACGGATGGAGGAAATTCCCATCCGAACATCAATATTTTCATGGCACCCCCCTGTGTTCGTTCACCGTTACGACTGCTCCTGGTTACGGGACGCGAAGAGCGGTTTCCCGGTCACGTCTCCCACGCCGACTACTTTCAACAGACGTTCCGCCACCCGATCCCGGATCACTTTCCGTTCTTCCGGCGACATACCGGCGAGCGCCACCTTGCCCCCCGCGGCCCGCTCGTGACCGCCGCCCGTACCCAGCCCGCGCAATATACGCAGGGCGATCTTGCCGGCCCACCAGCCCCGTCGGGATGTGCGGACAGACAGAATCAGTTCGTCCCGGTACTCGCCCATGGCCAGCACCCACCGGATAGCCTCCATGCGAAGAAGAAAGTCGGCCATCTCGGCGGGAATATCGGGGTTGCCGATTTTGCCCAGATCCGTCACGATAACGTTCTGGTACACCACGCAGCTTTCGATCGCATCGACATACTTGAGATAATAACCCTTGGGAACGGGAGGATTTTCAATCGCCGCCAGCGTGCGGGGCGCCACGCGGGGAGCAAGAAAGTTGAATGTCTCGAGGTCGGCTTTTGTAACGGAACGGGAAAAACCGCCGGTATCTGTTTTCATTCCGTAGAAAAGTGCCGTCGCCAGCCTTTTGTCCACGGGAATTTCAAGTTCCCGCAAGTATTCCGTCAGGATGGTCGAGGAACTGCCGTAACCAGGCCTTACATCGTAAAAGTCGCATTTCTTCGTCGCCGCATTGAGCGGATGATGATCAATGACCACCTGGGGATAAACGGCTCGAGGAATATCGTTGTTGCCTGTATGCGGCTGACTGTCGATCAGGCAGACCAGTGAAAAATCTCTGAAGGAAATGTCTTTTATGCTTGTCATCTCGATTTTCAGGCGGCGCAGCATCTGCCGGTTCTCGGCCCTGCCCACGATGCCGCCGTACACGATAACGACTTTCCGTTTGGGTTTCTGTGCAAAAAAAATAACCTTCAGGGCCTGGGCCGCGGCCATGGCATCGGGATCGGGATTGTTGTGACACACGATGAGAATCGAACGTTTGCCCGACGCGAGATCAAGCAGCGTCCGGGCGGGATGTTCCACGATATCCTGATTTGAGTTCATGGATTTAATTCCTTTATCTGCTGATGCCGCCGTCCCATATTTGTCTTCTCATCCGCTTACACGCCGATTCCGCGGACTACCGTGGTCGTATAAAGTGCTGGAGCATAGAGGTGACGGGCGCGGGAGCCCTGTGAGGCGTTCCCCTGTCCGGCACGGGCTCGCGTCCCTGAACCCGCACCGCCGGGTAGTATTCCCTGAATCGAACGTATCGACGGCCCCATCGGAGGCCCGGTGGGAGGCGAACATGCTTTGTGTGCAAATATCACACCGGTTCACTCTTTTTTTATTTGTCAACATAATGACTCTAATGCATACTATAGCTCGAAGCGAAAAAGAGAGTCAATAATGAAAGAATATCTCCTCCATCTTGTAAATAATATTCGAATTTCCGATATTCTTGATATCGGCGTCATCACGGTGTTGATTTACGTGATCCTCACCTGGATGAAGAAAACGGCATCACGCTTTGTCTTTTTCGGCATTATTATTCTCAGCATGATATATACGGCGGCCCGCTTTTTTCACATGTACCTCACCGAGTATGTTCTGCGGGGGTTTTTTGCCGTTTTCCTGATCGCCTTGCTGATCATTTTTCAGGAAGACCTCCGTCGCTTTTTCGAACGACTGGCCATCTGGAGACCGCGCAGCCGTGAACGCGCCTCCGTCGCCTCGCCTACAGAACCGCTCGTGACGGCGATCATGAGACTGGCGCGGAAACGGCGGGGAGCGCTGATCATTATCAAAGGACGAGATCACCTCGATCGCCACCTCGAGGGAGGCGTCGCCCTCGACGGCGAAGTGAGCACGGCGCTTATCGAAAGCCTTTTCGACACGAATTCACCGGGTCACGACGGCGCTGTCGTTATCGACAATGGGCGGGCCAAGTTATTCAGCTGCCACCTCCCCCTGTCCAGAAACAGCGTGAAGGTGGCGGGTCTCGGCCTCCGTCACACAGCCGCTCTCGGCTTGTCGGAGCTTGCCGACGCCCTGTGCATTGTCGTTTCGGAAGAACGAGGCACTGTCTCGGTCGCGATGAACGGCACCATACGTACCCTGGTAACCCCGGAGGATATCGAGGGCGAGATCGACGCGTTCTACCGGCTGCAGTCTCCCGAGCGAACAGGAAAGGGCAGGCGACTGCGGGTAACCGCGAATCCCTGGGAAAAGGGAATCGCCCTTGGTCTGGCGGCGGTTCTCTGGCTTGCATTCGGATTCCAGACGGAAAGTATCCGCCGGGACTTCACCATTCCCGTTTCCTACCGGAACCTTCCGGTTAACTGGATCATCGAAAGCCAGGACCCGCGCGAAGCCACCGTCTCCCTGATGGGACCGAAACAGGCCTTTGATCTTTTCGACAAGAATACTCTGCGGGTAATCGTGGACATGACCGACATTCGCGAGGGCAGCCAGGAAATCCCCCTGACGTCCGGAAGCGTTGAGCATCCCTCGAACTTGACCGTGGTGGACATCCAGCCGGCAATACTCACGCTGACGGCCCACGAACTGGTCCCCCGGGACGTGTCCGTGCGGGTGCAGACGACAGGAACGTTGCGGGAGGACCTGGTTCTGGAAGGCATTGAGGTATCGCCTGAAAAGGTCACGATGCTGGCGACACGGCAAAGCGACGACGATCTGCGCATCGTCACCGAACCGATAGCGCTCGACACTATTACCGAGACAACCCGGCTGTCGCCGGGCGTCGTTCAGCAGGCCGGCCTGTTTTTCGTCGACAGGCGTCCTCCGCCGATAAACGTTATCGTCAAGGTATCACGGAAAGAACCCGCCGTGAAGAACACCCCGGAGGAAGCCCCCGCCACGGCGGGCGAGGATCTGGAGTGAAGCCGCGCCGCGTCCGGCGCCGGGCGAACAATACTGCCTACGTCCTGCCCCGCCGACGGCCGCCGGACCGTTTTTCTTTTTCCATGTCGCGCAGGACTTCTTCCGGTTTCTCAGTGGTGCGGATGAACACGGTCCGGGTTTTATCGGCCGCGGGAGCCGCCGTCTTGACCGGCTTTTTCTTCGTAATGACCCATGACCCCGTCTCCGAATTGATGTCCCAGTTTTCCAGGTTGAATTTGATACGCGGAGCACGGGACATGTGTACCAGGTCCTTGATCAACGCGTCCAGCGCCGCGAGAGAGAACTCGTCGTCGGGCTCCTTTTTGAGAACACCGTAGAAATAGGTTGTCGTCGCTGAACTCGACCACTTCAACATCGCCAGGTTCACGCCGTGCCTGACGAGAACCATCTTGACTCTCCGGTTCGTGTCATACCGTGAACCCGGCTTGTCATACACTCCCGCCATACCTACTCCTTAAGCGCGACGATGATCCGGCCCGGTTATTATGCACCGAATTGCGCGATGAGTATCGTGTGATCAGATGGTTTTTCCATTCTTCGGGGATCGAGGTCGATGTAACAGCCCGTAGAGCGGGCGGCCAGAGGAGGGGTGGCCAGGACATGATCAATGCGCCAGCCCAGCTTTCGGTCAAGCGCGCGGGGTACCCGGTAATCGAAAAACGTGTACTCCTCCCGCGCGTCGGGATTGTGTCGTCTAAAAACATCCGTCAGCCCCCAGTCTATCAGCCGGTCGAATCCTTCCCAGACCTCGGGGATGAAATCAACGTGGCCGCGCAGCCGTTTTGGATTGTGAACGTCGATTTCTTCGCGGGCCACGTTCAGATCGCCGCAGCATATGAGGGACTGCTCCGGTGAGGCGTGACGTTCGAGGTACTCCCTCAGGCGCTCAAACCAGCGCAGCTTGTTGCGGAACTGTTCGTGGTCCCGATCACGCCCCTGAGGAACATAGAGATTCAGAACCGTCACGTCGTTGAAATCGACCCTCAGCAACCGGTCTTCATCGGGTGGTTCCTCGTCGTCGAATCCTGCCTCGACTTTCAGCGGCCGTTCGGTCGAGGCCACGGCCACGCCGTTGTACCGCCCCGTCCCGCTGAATGCCACATGATAGTCGATCTCTTCAAAGGCTCCGGCGGGAAAGGCGGCGTCAGCCACCTTCGTTTCCTGGAGACAGAGAAACCGCGGGCGGTTACGTTCAAGCCAGGGAATAACGACATGAAGGCGCGAGCGAATCGAATTCACGTTGAAAGTCGCCGCCGTAAAAGACTGCATGCTTACGCTCCGTCCGGCCTGTGCCGGTATGCATCACTGTATAACATACTTTTCCCGCGGACAGAACAGGAATACCGTAAAAACACTATCGGTCATGCCTGAATCGCCCCCGGCCTTCGACGGAGCTCCACCCCCTGAAGGGGGCACACGAGGCCGAACGGCGTGGCCGACAACCGATCATTCTGAACCCCTGATGTAACCCGGTCATCCTGAGTTCTGTCGAAGGATAGACCGGGCAAGAAGTAGCCGGACAGTAAAAGTTCCTCTTTCGCGATGGAACGGTTCATGAGTGATTCAGTTTGTGCTATCCATACAGCAACCTCAATGGTTTGATCTGAATGTGCATCGAACAGCACACAGCGTGCTGAATCAACGGGGGGTTGAACTGCCTGTATCATGAACAGGCGAAATCAATCGCGGATTTCGGGCGTCTTTGATCCGGTTGAATTGAACCGGGTGTTGTGCTAGGAATGTCAACGGGAACCGGATCGCGCGAGGACGTCCATGCCTGTTTTTGAGTACAATGCCATCAGCAAGAGCGGGAAACAGCTCAAGGGAATCATCGATGCCCACAGCGTCGTGGCGGCTCGCCAGAAACTCCGGGAACGGGAAGCCTATCCCGTCTCGTTGCGGGAAACGGCGGCGGAAGACAGGGAAACCACCGCCGGATGGAGCCTGAACAATCTGTTCAGAAAAATCGGACAGGGAGAAGTGACCGTGATGACGCGGCAGCTTGCGACACTTCTGGGCGCCGGCATTCCACTGGTTCCCGCGCTGAACGCCCTCGTATTACAGACAACGAACCCGGCCCTGAAGAAAACGCTGGCCCAGATCAAGGAACAGGTAAACGAGGGAAACAGCCTCGGCCAAAGCCTCGGCGCGTATGGACGCGTGTTTTCACCGTTTTACGTCAACATGGTACGGGCCGGCGAAGAGTCGGGCGCGCTCGACGTGGTGCTGGAACGCCTCGCCGAATTCACCGAAAAGCAGCGCATCCTGCGGGGCAGGGTGCGGGCGGCTC
>Ga0129302_1001185_pt1 | contig 19601 bp, 11 predicted proteins | sample BlaSprsedimmetaG_FD_94476 | JGI IMG/M metagenome (GOLD analysis project Ga0129302, IMG submission 94476) | Hot spring sediment bacterial and archeal communities from California, USA to study Microbial Dark Matter (Phase II) - Blank Spring... | ecosystem: Environmental > Aquatic > Thermal springs...
GAGCCTGTTCGGTCATAGAGTAGCATCGAGAAAGAGACACAATCAGGATGTCGAGATACTGTGCAGATTGATACTTTGGAACTATGGGAGGTTAGAGCTGGCTTAATTTACGGTCAACACAGACCTTCAGAAAAGATTTAAGTAGACTATGGAATTCTCATCGGACTCCAATGGGGATTGACTTTATGGCAAGAAACATCGTCGTGGAGACTGTCAATGAGACGCCGATACAGAGCCAGAGCGTCGAGATAGTCGAGAGGAAGGGGATAGGTCATCCGGACAGCATTGCCGACGGTCTTTCGGAAAGCGTCAGCCGGGCTCTCTGCAAGATGTACCTTGAGCGTTACGACAGGATCCTTCATCATAATACGGACGAGACTCAGATCGTCGGAGGCCAGTCCGCTCCCAAGTTCGGCGGCGGGATGATACTCGAGCCCCCCTATATCCTGCTGGTGGGCCGCGCTACCACCGAGGTCAAGGGGGAGAGGCTCCCTTATAGGACTACCGCGATGAAGGCGGCCTACGGATACATCAAGAAAAATTTCAAACACATCGATGCGGACTGGGACATCGTCCTCGACTGCATGATAGGGCAGGGAAGCGTCGATCTGCGTGGCCTGTATGAGACGAAGAAACGGCTCGCAAACGACACCTCTTTCGGAGTATGCTTCGCACCGATGAGCGAGACCGAGAAATTGACCCTGGAGACAGAGAGATTCATAAACGGAAAATTGAAGGAAAAGCTACCCGAGGTCGGAGAGGATATCAAGGTAATGGCGTGTCGTTTGGGCGATAAGATCCGTCTGACAATCGCGGCTGCTATGATATCTCCGCTGATTTCTGACAAGGATCATTACATCGGGATCGTGAAAGATCTGAAGGAATCGATACTCGATTATTCGAGCAAATTCACCGATAAAGAGGTCGCCGTAGACGTCAACACCGGAGACAACTACGACCGGGAGCAGTTCTATCTTACAGTATCCGGGCTGTCGATGGAAAACGGAGACGACGGCTCAGTTGGCAGAGGGAACAGGGTCAACGGCCTCATTACGCCGTTCAGGCCTATGAGCATGGAAGCCTCTGCGGGCAAGAATCCGGTCACGCATGTAGGTAAGATCTACAACATATTGGCATGGAAAATCGCAGAGGAAATTGCGAAAATGGGCAGGGGCGATATCTGCGAGGCAAGAGTCAGGATCGTGTCGCAGATCGGCGTCAGGATAGACGAGCCGCAGACGGCGAGTATTCAGCTCATTTGCGCAGACGGGGTCAATCCGGGCAAGTTGATCTCCGAGGCGAAGGCGATTGTGGATGAGAGGCTGGAGAGTATCAATGAAATTACGGATCTGATACTTCAGAACAAGATAAGCGTATTCTGATTCGCAGAATACTTAGGTCGCGGGTCTATCTCCCAACCTCTGCTTGGGAACTCCCGTTATTATTACAATTTCAATATCGTCTAATAGGCTAACTCTCTTTTTCGGTCTGGAGCAGATCCTCTCTCTCCTTGAGCTTATTCGCGAGCTGAAGCAGCTCCTCCTCTATGCTCTGAAGACGCGTCCATTCCCGCTCGAGCCTGGTCTGCTCATCCAGAACATATTCCTCTTTTTTCGAGAGCTCCAGGGCCTTGTCCTCGAGCTCGTTCTTCCTCTCATTGACGGAAGACATCAGCTCCTCGTTGAGAGAAGTCAATGCTCCCTGCCTTGCCGCCTCTACCTGCTCCCAGATCTCTCCGATTTCCGCGCGCTCGCCCTCGAGTCGATCCAATTCGACTGCCAGAACCTTCTCCCGGGTCTCGACGTCCCTTTCTCGGGCCCTTATTTCCTCCTCGATGGATCGCAGCTTCAGTTCCTTTTCGTCGAGATCTTTCATCGACGTATCGGCCAGCTGCTCGCGCCTTTCGAGCTCCTTTTTCAGGTCCGAGAGCCTGTTTTCAATCTGATCATCAATCTTATTGCGCTCATCTTCCATTAACTGGCTGAGCTCCATTAGTTCGCTTCTGAGAGATTCGATCTTGGCTTTCTCATCCTCGACCTCTTTCCTCTCCTGGTCGAAAGATGCGAGCACGTCCTCGAACTCTTTGATGCTCAAATCTATCTCCTCAGAGCGTCTATTAATCTCCTGCTCCTTCTTTGCCAACTCCGATTCCCTACTCTCGAGGTCGGCAACGACAGCAATCTTAGCATGTTCCTCGTCGAGCGCATGCGACTTCTCTTTGATGGATTCCTCCTGCTTAGCCAGCTCTCTGCTGCGCTCGATCAGCTCCGATTTTTGTCTGGCGATTTCCGACTGGAGCTCCTCTATCTCCCGTGTCGTCTCGTCAATCTCCTCGGCTCTGGTGCTCACCTCGCGTTCCCTTGCTTCGACCGCTGCAATTCTGCTGCGGAGGCTTTCCTCCATCTCGGATATCTCCTGTGAGCGCGTCTCATCGTATTCCTCAGCCGCCAGCTTCCGGGCTTCGAGCGCCTGATTGGATGCAGCAAGCGCCTCTTCCTTCTCAGCAAGCTCCGACCTGAGCTGCTCAATGACCGCATCCCTCTCTGCTATCGCATCGGATCCTGCTGTTTTCGAACTCTCGAGAGATTCCGCCAGCTGCTGCTCTTTCTCGGACAGTCCGCCGAGCGCGGTCTCCATCTGCTGCTTCAATAGCTCGATTTCCTTATCCTTCTCCGCAAGCTCTGCATTGAGCTGCTCGATGACCTTTTCGCTCTCCTCAATCGCCTTCGAATCCCTGATCTCCGACGCATCAAGCGATTCCGCCAGCTGCTGCTCCTTCTCGGACAGATCCTTGAGCGTGGCCTCCATCTGCTGCTTCAGCTGGTTCATCTCATTATCTTTCTCTACCAGCATATTTTCCAACTCGATCCTGTCTTTCTCGAGATCCCCCTCGGATGCTCCGATCTTGGACTCCCTCTCACGGAGCCGTTCCTCGGTTTCTCTCAGCCTCGCCTCGTGCTGCTGCAGGTCCTCATCTCGCTCTTCGAGCCTGATCTTTAGCTCGTCCTGAGCCTGAATCGCGGACTGAAGCTCAGACTGTTCCCGCGCCATCTCTTGCCTCAGCTTTTCGAGCTCCGCTCTCTCTGCGTCAATTTCCTCCTTGCTACGTTCGATCGTGCTCTCCCTGTCGTCGAGCTCCACCCTGCGTTTCTCGAGCTCCTCGAACTTGATGTCGAGCCTATTGATCTCCTCTTCGAGTTCCTTGGATTTAGTGTCGACCTCATCCGTGGTGCTTCTGAGGGATGACATTCGCTCGTCCAGTTTCTTCCTGTCGTCTTCAAGGGCGTTCTTTCTCTCGTCAAGTATGCGGTTTATATTGTCCAGCTCGGCCATCTGCCGCTCCAGTTCGTTCCTGCTCTGCGATAGCTTTGATTTCTCGATCTCGATCTCGGAGCGCTCGACCTCCAGCTCTTGCTGCGCTTCTCTGATCCCCTTTTCGAATGTGCGTCTTTCGGATTCCAGTGCTTCCTTGGCATCCTCTAGCCCCTGCTTGCTCCTCTCCAGATCATCAACTATTGTCTGGACCTCGACCTCCCTCTCGCTTATCTTCGCAATCTTAAAATCCAGCTCGTCGCTCTTCACAGCGACTTTTTGTATATGTGCCTCAACCTCGTCCCTCAGAGTCGCAACCTCGTTTTCGCGATCCGCGAGCTCCTTTTCCTCTTTGGCCATTCTGGAATCGAACGCGGATATCCTAATCTGTAGGTCCGCATTTTCCTGATCGAGCTTTCCGGTCGCCTCCTCGAGTGACGAGATTTCCTCTTCCAGCTTTTTCCTCTGGACCTCTAGCTCCTTCTCCCTTCTCTCGGTTTCCGCATCAAGGTCAACCCGTCTCTGCTCCGCCTCTCTTATGGCCTCCTGGGCCTCTGAGAGCTTCCTTGCGGAGTCCTCCTCCCGTCGATGGATCTCGATTTCCCTATCCTTAAGGGAGTTCTCCAGCTCCCCGAATCTGGCGGACTCCTGCTCCATTTCCCTTGCCCTTTCTTCGATTTCCCTGCGAGTGTTGTCCATTTCCGATTTGGTGGTCTCGATATCGGCAAGCTGCGACTCTATCTGTTCCCGCTGGCTCGCCAGTTCGGCTCGCTCAGTGCTCAGCTGCTCCTCCATTTTGGCTCTGGCTTCTACTAGCTCCGCCTCCTTTTTCTCGACGGCCTCCACCGATGCCTTCAGCTGCTCTTCTCTACGGTCGAGTTCCAACTTTCTCTCGTCGAGCACCTTCTCGAGATCGTTGATCTCAACACGCCAGCTCTCGAGCTCCTTCGCGAAGCCATTGCTCTCCTCCATCTTCTTCTCGATTTCTGCCTTGGTCACCGCGAGGTGTTCTTGAAGGTCGAGCAGCTGCTCCTTCTCACCGGAGAATGCGGCCCTTTCGTTCTCGAATGCCTGCATCTCCTCCCTGAGCTTGTTCTCGACTATGTCGAGGCTCTTCTGCCTCTCATCCTGCTGCTTTGAGATTTCCTCCAGACTCCTGTTTCTGAGATCCAGCTCTCGCTCATAGGCATCGAGGCGATCCTTCTTCAGATCGGCCTCCTTTTCCACGGCCTCGGCCTGAGACCTGATCTCGGTTACCTTCAGCTCCTCGTTCGCGAGCTCCTCGCTTCTTCTGTTGACCATTGCCTCGAGCTCGGCGACCGTCTGATTCCTCGAATCGAGTTCACGCTCCCTGTCGGATATCTCCTGCTCCTTTGCGTTCATCTCGCCGATCTTTGACTCCAGCTCCGACTTGCGCTGTCTGTATATGTTGGAGCGTTCCTCCTCCTCCTTCAGAAGATTTCTCTCCCTGTCGTCAAGGGCGTGGGTTCTCTGGTCCAGAAGCTGCTCCCGCTGGTTCAGCTCGGTATCCCTCTCATTGATCTGGACTTCTCGAGCGTCGAGCGATGCGCGCAGCTTCTGAAGCTCCTGTTCTGAGGCGTCAAGCCCGGAGCGCCGACGCTCGATCTCCGCATTCTTCTGCGTTACCTCGTCCTCGATCTGCTGCTCCCTGAGGACGAGCTTCTCCTCCCTCATACTGAGGGCTTGTTCCTTCTCCATGAGCCTCTCGCTCATGCTGCCCATTTCGATCTTGGCCGTCTCCTGAGACTCCTCGAATTCCTTTCTCTCCCCGGCGAGCTTCTCCCGGTCGGAGACAACCGCCTGCCGCAAAGCATCTATCTCGACCCTCTCGCTCTCCATCGCCGTCCTGAGGGATTCGAGCTCCTGATTCTTATTCGATATCTCAGAGAACTTGTTGTCCAGCTCGACCTCCCTCTCCCTAAGCCTCGACTCGAATAGCGCGATCGAGTTCTCCTTCTCCTCGAGCTGTTTCTCCTTTTCATCCATCGCATTGGATCGCTCCTCCAGCTCGGAGCTCCTGCGTGCGAATTCGGTCTCGAAATTTGCACTTTCCTTTTCGAGGTACTGCCTCTCGGTCAGCATCTGTTCTCTCTGCGCCTCGAGCTCGTCATGGTTGTGCGAAAGTGCCGCTTCCTGCTCCGACAGGTTATTGGACCTCGACTGAAGCTCCTGCTCCAGGGCCTCCAGCTCGCTCCTGTGCTGCGACAGCTCCTCCGTACCCCTGGCGACTTCCTCCTCTCGCTGTACGAGCGTCATGGCGACAGCATCGAGCCGCTCCTTCTCCCTCGACAATACGGTTTCCTGCTCCTCCAGCTCTCTGATCTTCGCCTCGTTCTTTATGTTTATGATCTGCTCGACCTGGAGATACCGGTCCTCGATCTCCTTGCTCATCGATTCCAGGTTGGCCTTCTTCGTATCCAGAGCCTGCATCTCCTTCGAGAGCTTCGCCTTGACCTTTGTGATCAGCTCGGCCTCTTCCTGGGTAAGCTTGACCCTGAACTTCTCGAGCTCCTTGCGGGTGTTACGAAGTTTCATCAGGGTATCTCTGACCTCGGTCCTGTCCTTCTCGAGCTGACTCCGCTCCTCCTCCAGCTCCTCCTCCAGTTTCTTAATGGCCTCGCGATCGTTCTCCAGCTGCTCCTTTTCGTCCCCAAGCTTCGCCTTCTCAATTGTGAACTCATCGAGGTCGACCTCATCGACGAGCCGTTCCTCGATGTCAATGCTCTGATCCTTCGCGAGCCTTCCGGGAGATATGACTTCGAGCTCCCTCTTGAGAATCGCCATCTTCATCGGCTCGAGGGTGTTGCTCTTGATGGAAATGACTGCGGTCGATTTTGTCAGCTCGATCTGCTCCCGAATTGATTGTACAAGTTTTAGCACGCTCACGAATTTATTGTTGGTAATCAGGTATTCGAGTGCGTCGATCAGCACGATCCCGCGGTTCTCGCTGACAAACCTACTGATTATGAGATTGAGGCGCTCAAGATCCCTGGGACCGAGTGATTCATTTGACGAAACATTGGTAAGCCAGTAAATCGTGACATCATCAATTCCCAGGCGTTTCTGCAGGTTCTTCGGGAAGGTCCTTGTTATGATCAAACCCTTCATGCCCCTGCCGAGAGCGTTCTTGAAGAGCTGATAGGCGACCTTTGGCGTTTCCTCGTCCACGAGGTATGTAGTGGAAAGCTCGAGATCGCCAGAGGAAGAAACTGCGACTCCCGCGTTCTCCAATTCGAGGTCCTCTTTCTCTTCGGGAACCTCCTCCATCTCCTCCTCCTTATCGATCGCCTCGAGTTTGTCTTCAGGGCTATCGCTAGATCGCTGGGCGCTCTCTCTGGCCTTGTCTCTGAGCCCCATTACCCCACTCCTGTTTACGTATACTCAGCCTTTCCGTTTCAACAGCTGCCTATGGTTTGTATCATATATTCAACTTGTCCAATACCTTCTCGTATAATCTGAAATCCTTCGATTTCGAGAACTCATCGATTGCGGACGGGGGCAGCTTTCCCAGCAGCTTGTCAAGCACCTTCAAAAGCGTGACGGTATCCTGCCAGATCGATTCCATTCCCCGCAGCTTCTCGGAAATATCGTCGCGCTCCTTTGTTATGTCCGCCAGCCGCTCCTCGAGCACCTCGATGCGCTCCATGACCTCACCCGATATCTGGGAGGGATAGTAATTGATTGAGCTCTGATCCGCGGACAGATCGTTCTTCATCTGCAGAAGCCCCATCTTTATCTTAGACTGATCCCGAAGCCACTCCTCCTTTACCGATTCGCCCTTACCGCTCCCGGGCCGTTCCGCATCCCCAATCGAGGTGGACTCGATGGTTCTGATCTTGTCCTCTATATCCCTCTCGGTCGCGTCAAGCTGCTTCTTCTTGACCGCATACGCCCTTATCTTCCGGTTGAGGAGCTCCTCCCGCTTCTCCAGCTCATCCTGTTTCTTCCTTAGATCATCGACCTCTTTCTCCCTGTCCTCCAACAGTTTCTTCAGAGCCTGCTTCGACAGACCGTGCGATTCGCCCTGGCTCTGCTTCTGCGAAACCTGTCCCACCATGTTCGATAGCTTGGCCAGGTCAATCTGGCCCATCGTCGACCTGAGCTGCCTCACCTGCGATTCCATCCGCTCCAGGTCGCCCATTTGCTCCTCGATCTGATCGAATAATCGCTGAATCTCCTCGGTAATCTCTCCCCCGGATTTCACGATCTCCTCTTCCACATAGCTCTTGAGGAGCTGAATAGAACGAGCCCTCTGCTTTGGGGTCTCCCGGGTCGTAATGTCCCCCGATTTGATGTTGTTGACCATCTCCCTCATGCCGATATCCCGCCCCTCGTCAGGCTGAGACGGTTCGAACTTCTCCACGGGAGCTGAGGGAATCGGTCCGGTTCTCGTAATTGGCTTTTGCGAAGGACTATCGGACGGCTTTCTGGGTTCTGAGCTCTGCCTAACTGAACGCGCTTTTTCATGCGGATGACCATCATCCTTCTTCTTTCCCCAGTCTATCAACTTGATGAGGAATTTGTCATCCTCGGTCATGCTCTTCGCGCTGCCGACCGACCTGACCTTAAACCGAAGGTTGCAAGATTGGCAAATGGCCGCTCCGACTGGAAGCAGGTTGGAGCACTTGGGGCATCTGAAAGCCTCGGTAATCCTGTCAAAAACCGAGCCGCATTTGCCGCATCGACCGGCGCTCTCTTGGACGCGCTCCCCACAGTGAAAACAGAAGAATTCACCTGCCTTTGTTGCGGCTTTCGCGACCATTTTGACCATCTTTCCTGTGAAGATGTTTCCTCGGGGGGTAGGAGCCTGTCTCCGGTCTTCGTCTCTTTATGAGACCTCAGGTTCCGTCATCAGGGATTCGGGAGGGTGTTTCCGATGACTTTCTCGGACTTTTTTCACTCGAATTTATCGTAGCAGATAAGTTCCGCCAGATCTTTTCTGGATTCCTTACTGGGTTGATCGTTCGGATAACCGATCGGCGTGAGCGCCACCACGCGGACATCGTCTGGAATGCCGAGCAGCTCCCTTACCTTATCCTCCTTGAATGCGGCAATCCAGCAAGTTCCCAGCCCGTATGCGGCAGCGGCCAATATGAGGTGATCCATCGCAATCGTGACATCCATCGCGAAGCTGTTCATGTAACCGCCGACTGTGGCATAGGCCTCGTCAGGAAGGCCGCAGCCGACGATGATGACCGGAGCTTCGGCGATGAACTTCTGCCCGTTGCAGGCATTGATCAGCTTGAGCTTCAACTCCTCATCGGTCACTATTATGAACTTCCAAGGCTGAGCGTTTGTGGCAGACGGAGCGACTCTTGCAGCGGATATAATTGCCTTGAAGATGTCCTCGGGAATTGGATCCGGACGGTATTTTCGCACGCTCCGACGTGCCTTCATGACCTCCATAAGATCCATTGAGCTCACTTTTTGGCGATGTAACGATTGAAAAAGCTATATAATTTTCTCCCAGAGTCTCATTCTCTGATAATCTGGACTCCTCGGCTCTTGACCGTCGGCACTGGTCCCGTAAACGCGCGGTCGGATGCGATTGAAGCAGCCTAAATTACATATCGTCCACGAGTGCTTCAGGTATGTTGCGAGGGCAGCCGTAGGAGAAACAGGGGGAGATGGAGATCGGCCTTACTCGGGTGAAGGTTCGGAAGGATCTGCTCGTTATTCTGGCTATAGCATTCATTTGCCTCTCGGCCACCATGGTAAGGCTGCTTCCGCTTGCGGAAACCGAGAACCCGTACCATCTCGACGGCATCGTCGAAGCAAGGTATTCCGACAGAATCGTTCAGACCGGCGGTCTGGACCCGGAGCCCGGAACCCATTACGCCTCGACTCATACGGTTCACACGCCGGCGTACAACGCTCTGGCGGCCATGGTTTCACTGTTGACGGGTGAAACGCCGTACGATATTTTGCAGCTCATGCTCGTACCCGTCACCTTCCTGATACTCCTCGGGACTTTCGTTCTTGCCAGGAGGATGTCGGATAGTACCAGGGTAGGGACGATAGCCATAACCGCCCTTGCATTCTACGGTCCCTTCGTTCTCGTCACCCAGGGCACTTTGAAGGAGGTCATCGGACTTTCGCTTCTTCCCCTGCTGTTCATCTCGTTCTTTCTCAGGACCGACCCGCGGATGAGGGTGCTCTCGTCATCTCTGCTTCTGGTAATGCCCTTCATACATCACCTGGTAGCCATTATCGCCGTGATCACGGTGGGGCTCGTCAGCGTCGCCGAGTTCCTGCAGGCGAGGAAGGGGGGGACAATCCGACCTTTCAACGTCCTCGACCTGCTGATCACCGTGATAGCTGCCGACGAGCTGGCTCTATATTACATTCTGGTTCGGTTCGATAGGCTGGAATATCTGACTCCCGAGAACGGCCTATATCTGTTCTTGGTCATCGTATTTCTGCTATTCCTGCTCCTGTTCTATCTGGGATCCAGGTCCGCGTCAATGAGCTGGGTCAAAGCAACTTGGGCAGTCGTATCGTTCGTCATGATCGCAATCGCCGTAATAGGGATCATATCCCCGTTCTATACCGACGAGCAGCCGAACTATGTACTGCTCTCCGCACCCTTTCTGGCGACCATCGTGATATCTTCGATGGGGCTCCTTGGGATCGTAATTTGGGCATCTGGCCGGGGGGCAGCCAAGACATTATACCTGGGAATGACATTGGCGCCGCTTTCCCTGATATTGTACGCGTTTCTGAGGGCTGCGGATCTGCTGTCGCTGAACATTTTAGCCAGGGGCGTTGTTTTCGTCGATTTCGCCCTCATGATAGGTCTGGCCACTTTTATTGTGCTTGAGCTGCGGAGCAGGAGGGCCAGAGAAATCTTGGCCATTTGCTCGATACTGCTGATAATATTGTCCGCAACAATACCGATGGCTATGGATTCCGAAAGATATAACGGCGTGCGGAACGACGTGAACTCATTTGAGATAGACGGGATCGACTGGGCTGTCGGGAATTTCTTTGATATTCAGACCGACAGGCACTACTCGGCCGTTGCCAGGAATCTGTACGACATCGCCGAGGACTCCTCACTGGTGCGCAGGCTTGAGGGCGATCTTCCGATCGAGGCTGACGCGACAATGGTAGCTAGCGAGAGATGGGTCGAAATTGGCACCAACGATCTTCCGTTCGGCTGGATCGAGATCGAAAATCAATCGTTGGAAACGATTATCCGGGATTCCAACCTCCTTTACATAGGAGGCCCCGCAGAAGCCAATATCCTGGTGTTCCAGTCACCGAATTGATTTCGGTCGGGTCGGATTATCCAGAAGTTACTTAGAGATGTCTGACATTCACGTCGTAGATGGACCGAAAAGCGGTGCATTTAGAGACATCTCATCGTGTGATTATCGGAGATTCTACCCGCATGAATGAAATTGGAGAGAAGTCGATCCAGCTTGTTGTCACCTCCCCTCCCTATCCGATGATCGAGATGTGGGACGGGCTGTTTTCAATGAAGGACCCCGCGGTCAAGGAGCTGATCAGATCCGATGTTGAGGAGGAGATCGCCGAGGCGTATGACAGAATGCATTTGATCCTTTATCCGGTTATTCGAGAGTGCTATCGGGTTCTCATAGAAGGGGGCATATGCTGTGTCAATATCGGTGATGCAGTGCGATCGATGGGCGACCGGTTTCGGCTTTTTGCAAACCATTCAAGGATGATAACCACCCTTGAGTCAGTTGGATTTTCGATGCTTCCCTACATCCTCTGGAAGAAACCGACCAATAAGCCGAACGCCTTTCTGGGATCGGGCTTTCTCCCGACAAATGCGTATGTGACCCTGGACTGCGAATTCATATTGATCGCGCGAAAGGGAGGGGTCAGACAGTTCAGGCAGAAGGACGAGAACAGATACAGGTCGTCCTACACGAAAGAAGAGAGAGACAAGTGGTTCTCCCAGATATGGAACGACATACCAGGAGCCAGCCAGAGCACGGTCAATAACAGCTCGAGATCGGCTGCGTATCCGATCGAAATTCCCATTCGGCTCATCAGAATGTTCTCCGTTCTCGGAGACACGGTACTCGACCCGTTCCTCGGAACTGGAACGACCGTATTGGCGGCTTCGAAGACGGGGAGGAACTCTGTCGGGTTCGAAATCGACAGAGACGCGATAAATTGGGACAGTCTCTCCGACGTCAAGGGGCTTGAATTGGCATGTGATGAGTTAGAGGAATGATATCATGGCCGATGATTCCGACGGGAGATGGTCGATCACAGGGTCAATAAGAGTCATAGGAGAGGAGATCGCACCCACATTTTTCAAGTTCTTTGCGAAACTCCCGAAGCTCGCCCAGAGATCGATAAAGCTCATAATCCCGTTCCTTTTCATGCTGGTAATAACGATCCTTCCAGTTGACCTCGACTCGCAGATCAAGTACGCCCTAGCAGTGTTCGTCTGCATCTCGATGTTGTGGACATTCGGATCCCTGCCGCTCCCGGTCACGGCTCTGCTCGTACCGGTGCTCCTGACCTTCTACGGCATATTTCCGACCGCTGAGGCGCTGATGCCGTTCGCCAACCCGGTCGTATATCTGCTCATGGGCGGGCTCATCATGGCCGAGGCATTCAGGAAGCACGGTCTGGACAGACGACTGGCGTACGCCATTGTCTCCAAGTCCGAAGGGAACCTGCACCTCACTCTGCTGACGCTGATGGTGGTTTCAGCCGTGCTCTCGATGTGGATATCGAACACCGCGACGGTCGCCCTCCTGATCCCGGTCGTTCTCGGTATCGCCTCCAGGGCCGGGGAGGATAAGGGAAGACTGTCCATGCAATTCCTGATGGGCATCGGAGTCGGCGCTGCGATCGGCGGCATGGCGACCATTACCGGCTCCGCCCCCAACGCCGTCGCCTCTGGGCTACTGGCGAATGAGACCCCCTGGACCTTCATCGACTGGATGAAACTGGGCTTGCCCGCGAGCATAGTGATTTTGATCATATCCTGGCAGATTCTCATACGCGCTTTCCCCGTCGGGATATCCTTCCTCGAGTTGGGCGCCATCAAAAAGGAGCTGGAATCGATGGGGCCTCTCCGGATGGGCGAGAAGAAGACCCTTTTCATTTTCCTGCCGACCGTGGCGCTTTGGATCGCGGGCGCGGACATCGGGGCGTTATTTGGCTTTCCGGCGAGCTTCATGAGCGCGGCAATCGTCGCGCTATCTGCGTCCGTGTTACTATTCGCCACTAGGACATTGGACTGGCAGGATGCAAGGACCATTTCATGGGAGATATTCCTGATCGTGGGCGCCGGCCTGGCGCTCGGAGAGGGGCTAGATGCTTCAGGAGCGGCCGATTGGATCGCGGGCCAGCTGGTGTCACTGACCGGCGGGTTGAGCCTTATAATCATAATGCTGATCGTGTCCTTGATATCCGTCCTGCTTTCTAACCTGATGAGCAACACTGCGACGGCGGCCATACTCGTCCCGATACTGATAGGGATGTCCTCGACGCTGATGATCGACCCGAAGTTCCTGGTGCTCGTATGTGCGCTTTCTGTCTCGGTATCCTTTATCACGCCCATCGGCACGCCGCCCTTTACCCTGATTTTCTCCACCGGGGTACTCTCCCGGGAGAATATCGCCCGAGGTGGCCTCAGGATTACGCTTCCAGCGGTTCTCATCATCACCGTATTGACATATTTGCTGGTGGAGTTCGGTTTGGTATGAAAGAGAAGGAGTGGATAGAATGAAAGTAATGGTAGTCGGAGCGGGGGCGATTGGTACAGAGATAATCAAACAGATGCACAAGAATCCCAGAATCGAGGTGATCGTCGTTGATCCGAAGGATAAGCCGAAGGCGGTCGCCGAAGGCGTTATTCAGAAAGTAGATATCCGGAAGCATGTGACTCCCCTGAATTTCGAGGAGGTCGTCAAAGAAGCCGATCCGGAGCTGGTAATCATCGCCAGGACGATAGAGGATTGGGAACAGTTCGACAATCTCGGCGGCGCACAATATATTATTGGAATGGAGAGGGAGCTCACAAAGTTCGATATTCCCGTTATTCCGGTATCGTCACAGATGCTCGGACCTTGCTGATCATTCAGTCAGGTTACGGCAGTCCGTAGGTGACCGGATGTTACGGTAGCTCGGAGGAGAAATCTCTCACTCCCAGCCAATCCTCCATCTGGATCATCACAGAAATATTGCTGGGGTTGCCGATATCAACCGCTGAAATCCGCAGCTCGAAAGAGGAGGCGTCCAGAGCTATGGAGATATCTGGATTGATGAGCTCGTTCCATTCATCGTCCGCCCACATGAACAGCTTCTGTTGCTCGATCTGCCCGTTCCTGCCGTATACCTCGAGCTTGAAGTCCGGGGTGATGTCGCTGTAGTTAACTGGGCTCTCGGCGCCTGAGGTTCCCGCGGGGTCTGTGTCGACGTATACTCGAAGCATATCCCATCCCGTGACTCTGGGCGGGAGATCCGGTATGAGTACCGGTCCGGACGACCCCATTACCATTCTTCCCTCGGGTATCAGCTCTCCTTTCAATATTGTGCCCTCAACGCCGGCGAAAATGCAAATATCGGTAGAATTCGTCTCGAGTGAGATTGCGCTAATATCGACATTTGGGTTTTTGATCTGTGCGGTGTCGTTGTCCTCGGAAATATTGGTCCAGTCGCCAAATACGCCGTCTATGGATATCCAGGACGGAATGTCGCTCACATATCCGACCGCCCTATTGCCGATCACCATGACCGTCGGGAAGTCGGAGTCGACCATCGAAGGGGTTAGCTCGGTCTGGATCAGGGTGCCGGATGCCAAAGAGCTCGTATCGACAATGACGGATAGCGTGAGCCCCGAGGGGTGCTGTTCCAGGGTCTGCTCCGAAGCAGACAGATGCCCGGACATCGAAGCCCCCTTTATCAGTGGGGCTATAGAATCGATATCGAACGCCTGCCCGAAATAGCGCAACCTGAGCTCGAGTATCTCCTCTCCCTGGCTCATATTGACCGTGCCGTCGGAGGATATCAGGCTGCTCTGGGCGATGACTAATACGCCTGGGTCAAGCGAGAAGAACGGGGTCGCACTTGTCTTGGAAATCCCGTCGTATGCGACGCTGACGAATCTCATTGCCGATAAGGAGTAAGATGCACCTGCATCCGGGAGCGAGAAGCATGTCTCAGCCTTATTGTCCACGACGGCAACGTCCAGCTGTGAATCGATGACCGTCCAGGCACTCCAGTTGTGCCGGTCGCTCGATGTGAATCTCGAAAGCTCATTGGTCACTTTGTTTCCGCCGCTGCCGGAAATCGTAATCATCAGGTCCGCGCCGAAATCTTCCGTCAGAGAGTAACCGGAAGTTTGTGAGCCGTCCGAATCGATTAAGAGAGAATACGAGGTTAATTGACTCGCTGTTCGGAAAAGGTCTTCTCCCATGGCAAAGTACCAGTGAAGATCGTTTTCGTAAAGCTGAACAGCACTCGCCTGGAAGTTGTTGTCCGTATTGTCGGAGAGCCATAATGTACCGTAGCTCACAACTTCGGCCCAGTCCTCGAACTGTCCATCCACGACCGGGATTATCTTCTCGGATTCGGGCCAAAACGGAAATCCGAATAACATCTGCCAGGCAACCATGATCAATATGATGGACACAATTACGGCTGCGGCTTGTTTCCCCCTTCCCTTCCTGGTCTTGACCTGAGCGGGCCGGATCTTCTGTGCGTATCGCTCCGGATACCGAACCGTTCGGGCTTCATCGTATGTAAGACCGAGGTCCTCGAGAGACTGCTCGCTTAGGGAGCGTTGTTCTTCCACCCCCACCTCCTCGTATTCCTCAGCCTCTTCCGAAATTTCTTCACCGATCTCCTCGGTCAACATCTCGGGCGCTTCCGGCTGTATCAAATGTTCAGAGTCATCCGGAGCCTCTACTACGGGCTCTACCTCCTCGACTTCGTTGTCTGGGGGCGGAGGCTCTTCCATCTCCTCGGGTTCGGGTGATTCTGCTTCGGGTTCGACTACATCGGCCACTTCCGCAGGTTCCGCTACAGGCTCCTCGGGAGAATCCGGCTGCCTTTCCATATCTGGCGTATCCCTAGACAACTGATCGATTTTCGATTTCATCGCCCGAAGCTGGCTCGAAAGATCTATTTCCGAAGCGTGCTCTGGCGGAGCCTCGGTTGCGCCCGAAGCATCCCTGACTTGCCCGCCCTGAGAATCCTCTGTGCTCTGAGAGTCTGTTTGGCCCTTTTCCGTCGGTTCGTCTTTCTCCGCATTGGGCTTGAAAACGAAACCGCAGTAGGGACATTTGTCAAGCTCCTCATCGAGCTCAGAACCACATGCGGGGCAAGTAGTCATTCGACACACCGAATAATGAATTCGGCGAAATAATGACTGGCGAGCATATATTAACCTTATAATGTCATTATCACGATTGAGTTTCTCTCGACCGGCTAATCGCACCGTGTCTGGCTCTGCTCCCTCATGAACTGTTGCAGGTAATGTTCTCCGCCGGCTGCCTTGCAGGTAGTTCCGCTCATTTTCCATCCTACGAACGGCTGAGCGCCGACCATTGCGGCCGTAGAAGCACCAGCTCGACGGTTCGCGTATATCGTCCCCGCCGCGATGTTGTCCATGAAGTATTCCACCTCCGACTCCTCTCTGCTCATTATTCCCGCTGTGAGCCCGTACTCCACCTGGTTGGCGATCTCGATCGCCCTCTTCAGGGAGGGCACGGTCATAACGCACAGGATGGGCACGAAAAGCTCGTTTCTCATAAGCGGATGATCCGGCTTCAGACCGGTCACGATAGCCGGCTCGACATAATATCCATTCAGCTCCTCAGAAGATATCACTTTCCCGCCGACGAGTACCTTTCCATCCCTCCTTGCCCTCCTGATCCCATTTCTATACTTTTTCAAGGCCGCCTCATTGATAAGCGGCCCGAAAAAGGTCCGGCGTTCCCTGGGATCCCCGACATGCAGTTCCTTGGTCCAATCGATAATCCGTGCCAAGAAATCTTTGTACACCCCCTTCTCGACCAGTACGCGCGAGCAGGCGCTGCACTTCTGTCCGCCGAACCCGAAGGCTGCACGACCCGCCCCCACGGCTGCCTCTTCCAGGTCAGAATTGGAGGTGACGATAACGGCGTTTTTGCCTCCCATCTCGGCAACGAACGGTCTTGGACGTGCAGCGGAGAAGGCTCTCATGGCGCGGACTCCCACATCCTTCGAGCCGGTGAATACGAACCCCGCCATTTCATCGTTTCTGACAAGCTCCGAACCGACACTTTCACCCGGACCCGTGACCACGTTGAACACGCCCGACGGCATACCAGCCTCCGCGAGTATATCGGCGAAGACGAAGGCCGGCCATGGAGCGTCGCTGGACGGCTTGAGAACGACGGTATTACCGGTAATCATTGCCCCCGTGCTCATGCCGATCATGATCGCCGCTGGGAAATTGAACGGAGAAACTACGCCCCAGACCCCGTACGGTCTGAGAAGGTTCCTGGGATGCTCGTTTGGAAAGGGCGATGGCATCTCCTGGTAGAAACCATTATTCAATTTCATCTGCCCTGAGTAGTAACGCATGAAATCGATCGCCTCATCCACATCGGCCATCGCCTCGTAACGGTTTTTGCCGTTTTCCATGGTCACAATCGCAGCCATCTCGTATTTTCTGTCGGATAGAATCGATACCGCCCGATCGAAAATATCGCATCTGTCCTGAAAGGACAAATGCCGCCATATATCGAATGCCTTCTTTGCTGCTCCTATCGCCTGACGCGTTTCGGTTTCTTGGCTCAGCTGGAATTTCGCGTTCAGCACGGTTAGATCGCCCGGAAAGCGATCCTCGAACAGACCGTCCCTTGAACGCTTCCAATAGCCACCGATGTAGTTGAGCGAGGTCCTCCCGGAGATCTGCGAAATCTCCCGCATAGCATATTCGTATTTTGAATGGAATTGTTCCTCATTGCCAGAGGTCTGCTGCCTAAACAAAGTGTTCTCGTTTTCGAACCGCATCGTCATAACCCCCTATCAGCAAACTTACTTCGGATATATTTCATGGTTCTGTATCCCCTCCCTTGAAATCGCATGATGTCCTCCCGATCTCGAGAGGCCAGATATTACCGCCAATATTATCGTTTCTGATAATTCTTTCTCTACCTTTTAAGTTGTCTGCACGAAATCATAGAAATTGCACATCTCAAAACGATAGGTAATGTGAGTGGATTCAATGAGAATCGTAATTCTCGACGACTTCGCGGAAAATCTATCCAACGTGTCAGAATATCTCACCAGCAACGGAGATCATTTGGTCAAGAGCTGCGATTACTCTGAAGCTGAGGAAGTCGTCGCCGGACGAGATTTCGACCTGCTCATCGCCAGCGCGATATGCACGGATTTCGACTGGATAGACTTCGGCTTGGCAATGAAGCGCCGGTCAGACAACGGAATGAAGGTGCTGATTTTCACACCCCAGCGATTAAGTGACCAGGACAGCGATCTCCTGAAGGAGCTGGGGTTCGACGGCCTCATAAATCTGGAAGACCTCGAAAATCTCCCGGAGATCATCGACGGCATCTCCAGCTGGGAATCCAAGGATGTCTGTGAAGCTGAATCGATTGACTGCGACCGGATGGAAGGCGTTAAACAAGATATCTTGAATTCCTATATTCTGGACCTGGCCTCAAAGGCTCGAAAGCTGGAGGAGATACTCGAGAACTCGACTGATGTGATCTACGAGCTCGACAGGAACGGCAGGATAATTTTGATCAGCAAGGTAATCGAAACGCTGACGGGTTACACGAGAGACGAGCTCATGGGAATGAGCGCGCTAGAGCTGACGTCGGCCGACTCAGTGGAACTCGTGGCGGATCATATATCGAAGATGATTTCTGGACACGAATACCCAACCGCAGTCGAGGTGGGCGTTCAGACGACCGACGGAAGGGTCATACCTGCCGAGATGATCGTGCGACCGATCTGGCAGAAGAAAAACGTCGTCGGACTCCTGGGTATTGGCAGGAATGTCGAGGAGCGGAAGAGGCTTGAGAAGAGCCTGAAATCCGCGGTCAACGAGAAGGAGTTCTATCTGGACCTCATGGCCCACGACATACAGAACTTCAACCAGGCAATCATGGGATATCTGGAAATGATCTTATCGTTCGAAGGCTTGGACCCGAACCTCTCCCGTTACGCGCAGGGCGCCTTCCGACAGGTCACGCAGATCGCACAGCTCATCGCACACATCAAGCGCGTTGCCCAGATAAGACAGATGGACAGAGAGCACTCGGAGAGAATGAACCTCAAGACGGTTCTTGAGAACAGCATTACCAAGCTGCAGAGCAGAGTGGACAAGAGCCTGGTTGCGATCTCGTTCAACTGCCCCGAGGGGGACTACCCGATCATGGCCGGAGAGGAGATCTACGATGTCCTGGATCTCATCATATCCTGCGCCATAAGATATTCAGTATCAGATCTTCTGCACGTCAAAATTAACGTATCTTCAGAATTTCGGCATAGCCAGACCTATTGGGTGATAGAGCTCACCGGGAACAACCTGAGACTCTCGGAGCCCGTAATACACTGCATGATATCCCCAGACTACTCCGGGTGTCAGATGATGGAAAGGCCCGATCTGCAGCTCCTGGTCGTCAGGGCGATCATAGAGACTTTCAACGGCGAGATAGAGGCGAAATGCATCGAGAACTCCCGCGGAGACATATTCGTGATCAGAATTCCGAAGGCGGATGACCCGAAGGAGGGTGATTGAGGTTGCCCAAGGAGAAGAAGCTCGATGCCGATAAGCTCGCGGTAGTGTCCGACTACCTCAAGAGGACGATAGCGGAGCGACCCTACGGGTTCATCTTGGCCAGCTTATCCGAGAGGCTGCAGTTCGAAAAGCTGGACTTCAACATGAGATCTATGGGGTTGATCACGGTCCCGCCTGATTTCGACCTGAAGAAGTTCTCGGAGGAGAAATCCATTGGCTTCATGCCATACTGCTGTAAACCGTTCGATTGTCCGATGAACGCCACGCACGGCAGGAAAAGCCAGGCATGCCTGGCTCTCGAGGAAAAGGAGTGCGATCATCCGAAATGCTCGATTGAGCGATTTGTCAGGATAGCAGACAAGCTCGGCATCGAGGATTATATGATCATAGATTCAGATCCGAACCTGTTCAAGTGGCTGGCGGAGAAGAAGAATGAGGGGTACAAGCATGTGATCGGGGTCGCCTGCGAGTTCGCGGTCAGCTACGCGCTAGAGGTCATTCACGTACAACTAGGATATGA